>Ga0214921_10007046_pt1 | contig 15122 bp, 15 predicted proteins | sample LL1505_MetaG_FD_177992 | JGI IMG/M metagenome (GOLD analysis project Ga0214921, IMG submission 177992) | Freshwater microbial communities from Lake Lanier, Atlanta, Georgia, United States - LL-1505 | ecosystem: Environmental > Aquatic > Freshwater > Lake | place: USA: Georgia | collected... | reverse complement strand
TGGGCCATTGGCAACATTGACAGCACCATCATCGCGCAGGCACCTAAGCTGGCGCCTTACATTCCGGCCATGCAGCGCGGCATTGCCACAGCCTTGGGCCTGGCTTTGGATGCGGTGAACGTGAAAGCCAAAACGGCTGAAAAAATGGGACCGGTGGGCGAGGGCCTGAGCATGGAAGCGCGTGCGATAGTGCTGCTGCAGCGCTGACTTACCAGCGACAAAGCCAGCGCCCAAGCGGCTTTGCGCTAGCGCGCGTACACGCAGCGAAAGCCGATGTACACCGCGTAAAAGCCGGCCGGTTTGAAGGCCTGCACATCGGCTTTCATGTTGAAGGCGCCGTACCACCAGGAGCCACCTACCGTTCTGCGCTCATCCCCTTTCGCGTCGCTCGTCCACTCCCAGACGTTGGCGCCCATGTCGTAGATCCCGTTGACGCCGGCCCGGGTGGCTCCGGCGGGCGCTGCGCGCGGCCAGGGGTCGGGCTCGCTGGTGTTGGCGCCTTGCGGGCTGTCACCGGTGGTCCAGGGGTATGTTTTACCTTTCACCCAGGGTTTTTCGGGTGCGTCGCGTAGCTCGGTGAAGCCGGCAGTTTGCCATTCGGCGCCTGTCGGCAGTCGCCCGCCGGCCCAGCGGCAATAGGCCTGGGCCTCGGCAAAGTCCAGGTGCACCGCTGGCATATTTTCAGTGGTGGGCTGTCCATCGGGCGCGCGCCAGGACCAGCTGGGGCGGCGTTCCCAGCCGGCACCGAATTCGAAACCGCCGCCTTCTTTTTCGGCCCGGGTCACGGTGCCAGTGGCGCGCACAAAGCGATCAAACTGGCCGATGGTGACTTCTGTGCGGTCAATGGCAAAAGCCGGCAGCCGCACTTTGTCGCCGACTTGGGCCAGCGCGGCGCCGGCGCAAAGCATCAAGCCGGCCAGGCTGCACAAACTGGCTCGCCATGAAAAAAGTGCAATCGGGTCGTTCATATTCGGTCAGTCTTACCTAAAGATGTATCAATGAAAAATGGCGTTTGTCGCGTATCCCTGCCTCATGGAAAGCCCTTACACGGCTTGGTTCTATGCTTGAAACGCAGCGAACAGGCAGGCCACAATAGACCATGTCTTCTTTTTTACGTTACTTGCCCGGTAACAGCCCGCTGGTGCTGGATTCACCCCACAGCGGCACCGACTATCCGGCCGATTTTGGGCATAACTGCCACTTGCCTGAGTTGCGCCGCGCCGAAGACACGCATGTTGACAAGTTGTATGACTTTGCGCCGGCCCTGGAAGCGGCCTGGCTAGAGGCTTACTTTCCGCGCAGCTACCTGGATGCCAACCGCGACCTCACCGAGCTCGATCTCAACTTGCTCGACGGCCCCTGGCCCGGGGAGGTATCGAGCGACCCGAAAATGATGGCCAAGGTGCGTCTGGGCAAAGGTCTCATTTGGCGTATGACTGATGATGGCGTTCCCCTGTATGGCCGCCAGCTGTCTGTGGCAGAGGTGCAGGCGCGCATTGCCAATTGCTGGCAGCCTTATCACGCGGCCGTCGCGCAAGCCATAGACCATGCGCATGCAAAGCATGGTTTCAGTATTCACCTGAACTGCCACTCGATGCCGGCCGTTGCAGCCAGCCATGCCACTGATTTCCCCGGCTTGGTGCATGCGGACTTTGTGGTGGGCAACCGCGACCACAGCACCAGCAGCCCGGCCCTGGCGCAACTGGTTTGTGAACATCTGAGAGGGCGTGGCTACGATGTGTCACTGAACCATCCCTACAAAGGCGTGGAACTGGTTCGCCGCTACGGCGACCCGACTCTGCATCGGCACAGCATCCAGATCGAGATCAATCGCAAGCTCTACATGGACGAGCATTCGCTGGCCTTGCATGACGGCTACAAGCCGCTCAAAGTCAGCTTGCGTTCGCTTCTTCAGCTGCTGCTGGTCACCGACCCGCGGCAGCTCTGAGCCCGTTTTGGCCAGCAAAAAACAAATTGACAAAAGGCAGCAGGCAACATGGACCGTGTAGATGCAGTGGTGATTGGCGCAGGTGTGGTGGGCCTGGCCGTGGCCCGTGCGCTGGCTTTGCAAGGGCGTGAAGTCTGGTTGCTGGAAGCCGCCAATGCGATTGGCACCGGTACCAGCTCGCGCAACAGCGAAGTGATACACGCTGGTATTTATTACCCGCAGGGCTCGCTCAAGGCCAGGCTGTGTGTGGCGGGCAGGGCGCTGATGTATGCCTATGCCGCCGAGCGCGGTATACCGCACCGCCGCTGCGGCAAGCTGATCGTGGCAACCCAGCCTGAGCAGGTGGCCCAGTTGCAGGCCATACGCCTCAAAGCCGCAGCCAATGGGGTGAACGACCTGGTGCTGCTCTCGCGTGAAGAAGCCCTGGCGCTGGAGCCGCAACTCGAATGCGTTGCAGCCCTTCATTCCCCCAGCACCGGCATTGTTGACAGCCATGCCTTTATGCTGGCCTTGCAAGGTGACCTTGAAAACGCCGGCGGTCTGGTGGCCTTCAATTCGCCTCTGGCCTCGGCCCGGTGCAGCCCAGACGGCATCACGCTGCAGACACAAGACGGCACCGAGCTGCACGCTGGCGTGGTGGTGAACGCAGCCGGGCTTTATGCGCAGATGCTGGCCCAGCGCTTTGCCGGCTTGCCAACCCAGCATGTACCGCCCTGCTACTACGCCAAAGGAAATTACTTCACCTTGGCCGGCCGTTCACCCTTTCAGCGCCTGATCTACCCCGTGCCCGAGGCCGCCGGTCTGGGCGTTCACCTGACGCTGGACATGGGCGGTCAGGCCAAGTTCGGGCCCGATGTCGAATGGGTGAGTTCCCCCGAAGACCTGGTGGTAGACCCGGCGCGGGGCGATGCTTTTTATGCCGAGGTACGCAAATACTGGCCCGGTTTGCAGGACGGCGCGCTGGCCGCCGGTTACGCTGGCATACGCCCCAAGACGCAGGGTCCGGCCGAAGCGGCGGGTGACTTTGTGATTCAGGGCCCGGCCGATCATGGTGTCGCCGGTCTGGTCAATCTGTATGGCATTGAGTCGCCCGGCCTGACCAGCTCGCTGGCGCTGGGTGCCCATGTGGCGGCTTTGCTGGCCCCTGCGGCTTGAGGCCTCAGGCCTTAAGTCCCAGCGCCTGGTACACCCGCAGCGCCGCATAAGCGTCATTGGCCGCATAGCTCAGCTGGGCCGGTGTCAGTTGCAGATTGGCCCAGTTGGAGGTGGTGGCCTTGCGTGACTTGAGAAAGCGCCGGTTGAACATCAGCGCCACCGCACCCCGCACGCCCATGTCCTTGCGGTAACCGCGTTCATGAAACACAGCGTTGAGGTCCAGCACGCCCTGCAAGTCCACGCCGAGCTTGCTGATGATGCGGCGGCGGTCATCGCCCAGCCCGAAGCCGGCCTTGATGAGTGTGGGCGACTCCAGCAGCTGCGCCAACGCAGCGCGGCAACCCGCGTCGTTGAGCTGAAAAATATAGGCTTGGTCCAGCGTAGAAAGCTGCACGATGTGCGGGCCGTCTGAGCTTTCGTTGCGCGCAAATGTAGGTTTGGACTCGGTGTCAAAGCCCAGCACTTTGGCCCCGGCCAAGGCTTGCAGGGCCTGCTGCGCGTGGCTGGCGGTGGCCACCAGTTGGACCTGGTTCAGGGCGAGGCCGGCAAAAGGCTCGAGCAGGGCAATGGCTTCTTTGTCCGGGGTGGCAAGGCGTTCATTCATGGGGCAGGGTGCGGCTGTGCGCTTGAGCGAAAATAGCGCCTAGCTTACAGTGCGCCTCCATGGGCTTGGCGCCCGCCCCGATTTTTTGACTGGACCCGCATGGCCACCGCCCAAAGCATCACCACAGACCACTACAAGCTTTTCCCGTCGCCGCGCAATCTGCACCGGCTGATCTTCGAGCACGAAGTGTTTGTGCCGCACCCCTACATGCTGATCGACATGGACAGCTACTACCTCAAGGGCAAGTTCAGTCTGTTTGCCGCCTGCCGTCTGGCTGACAACAAGATGGGTCAGCTTGTCACGCTGGAGTTGCCCGAGGACGAAGCCAAGTTCAAGTTGAAGTTTGTGCCTGATTGATCACAGGCCAAGGCGCCACTCAGCGTGCCTGTTGAATGGCGCTGGCGGCTTCCGTGACCAGCGCCGGGCCTTTGTAAATCAGCCCGGTGTAAATCTGCACCACGTCGGCACCTGCCTTGATCTTGGACACAGCATCGGCACCACTCATCACCCCACCCACGCCGATGATCGGAAAGCCCGTGCCCAATGCGGCGCGCAGCTGGCTGATGACCCGGTTACTGGCTTCGAGCACAGGCGCGCCGCTCAGGCCACCTGCTTCTTCGGCATGCGCCATGCCCTTGACCGCCTCACGGCTGAGCGTGGTGTTGGTGGCAATCACGCCATCCATGGCGTGGCGCTTCAAGGTGGCGGCAATCACTTCAATCTGCGCCTCGTCCAGATCAGGCGCGATCTTCACAAAAATTGGCACGGATTTGCCATGCTTTTGCACCAGTGCCTGGCGGCGCTGTGCAATGGCGCCTAGCAGCGCGTCCAGCGCCTCATCGCTTTGCAGGGCGCGCAGGTTTTGGGTGTTCGGGCTGGAAATATTGACGGTGACGTAGTCAGCCTGCGGATAAACGCCGTCGAGGCAGGCCAGGTAGTCATCCACAGCGTTCTCGATCGGCGTGACAGCGTTTTTTCCGATGTTCAGGCCCAGCAACAAAGGCAGCTTGCCGTTGGATTGCTGGCGAAACGTGGAAGCCCGCACATGGCGCAAAAAGGCATCAAGCCCTTCATTGTTAAAGCCCAGCCGGTTGATCAGCGCATGGGCCTCAGGCAGGCGGAACATGCGAGGTTTGGGGTTGCCCGCCTGCGGTTTGGGCGTGACGGTGCCAACTTCGACAGACCCAAAACCCATGGCGGCCAGACCGTCGATGCAGCGCGCGTTCTTGTCCAGCCCGGCGGCCAAGCCGACACGGTTGGGAAAAGTCAAGCCTGCCAACTCAATCGGGTCTTCCACTCGGCCGGCGCAATAGGCCATTTTGAGTGGCGAGTGCTGGGTCAGCGCCAGCGACTTCATGGTCAGGTCGTGGGCGGCCTCGGCGTCCATGCTGAACAAAAAAGGGCGGGCCAGGGCGTAGGGGAGCAGGGGCATTGGATAATTCAACTCTTGAGGCTAGAACGCGATTGTCGCAAAACCGAACTCCCCAACCCATCACCATGACCCAAGACGAACTCAAAACCCTGGTTGGCCAAGCCGCCCTGCAATACATCCAGCCCGGCATGCTGGTGGGTGTGGGCACCGGCTCCACCGTGAACAAGTTCATTGAGGCGCTGGCCGCCGTCAAAGACAGCATCGCCGGCGCAGTCTCCAGCTCGGTGGCCTCGACCGAGCGCCTTCAGGCTCTGGGCATCCGGGTGTTTGATGCAACCGAGGTCCAAGAGCTGGCCGTGTATGTGGACGGCGCCGATGAAATTGATCACGCCGGGCACATGGTCAAGGGCGGCGGTGCAGCCCTGACGCGCGAAAAAATTGTGGCGGCCCAGTCGCGCCAGTTCATCTGCATTGCTGACGATAGCAAGCTGGTGACCCGGCTAGGTAAATTCCCGCTGCCGGTCGAGGTGATCCCGATGGCGGCGCGGCGCATTGCGCGCCAATTTGCGGCCATGGGCGGCGATGCCAAGTTGCGCCTAAAAGACGGCGCGCCGCTGGTCAGTGACAACGGCCAGCATATTCTGGACGTCACCGGCCTGCAGATCGACGACCCGCGCGCTTTTGAGTTGCAGGTCAGTCAATGGCCGGGCGTGGTGACTGTGGGTGTGTTTGCCTTGCAAAAAGCCGATGTGTGCTTACTGGGCACAGGCGCTGGCATCAAGACGCTGGTGTTTTAATTCAAGTACAAATCAACATGTCTGAGGTTCGCACTCATGCCCCAATTTGCCGCCAATCTTTCTATGATGTATACCGAGCTGCCCTTTCTGGAGCGCTTTGAAGCAGCGGCCAAAGATGGTTTCAAGGCCGTGGAGTATTTGTTTCCCTACGCCTGGCGTCCGCAAGAGCTGGCGGCCCGCCTTAAGGGCAATGGTTTGCAGCAGGTGCTGTTCAATGCACCGGCAGGCGGCACCGATGCCGACAGCATTGCGCACGCCTGGGACAAAGCAGGTGTGCGCGGCACAGTGGCGGTGGCCGGGCGTGAGGCCGAGTTCCGCACTGGCGTGCAGATGGCGCTGGACTATGCCGACGCACTCGACTGCCCGCGCGTTCACCTCATGGCCGGCCTGGTGCCAGATGATCAGACGCGTGAAGAATTACAACCGCTTTATGTGGCCAATTTGCGCTGGGCTGCCGCCCAGGCTGCCAGCCGCGGGCGCGATGTGCTGATCGAGCCTATCAACACCCGCGACGTGCCCCGATTTTTTCTGAACCGGCAAGACCACGCCCATGAGGTTGTGGCGGCAGTTGGCGCGTCTAATTTGAAGGTGCAGATGGACCTGTACCACTGCCAGATTGTTGAAGGCGACGTGGCCATGAAAATCCGGCAGTACCTGCCCACCGGCAGGGTCGGCCACTTCCAGATCGCCGGCGTGCCCGAGCGCCACGAACCCGACATCGGCGAGCTGAACTACGACTACCTGTTCAAGTTGATCGACGAAGTCTCAGCCGCCTGCGGCTGGCAAGGCTGGCTGGGCTGCGAATACCGCCCGTTAAAAGGCGGTCAGCCAGGCGGCACCAGCGCCGGGCTGGGTTGGATGCGCCCTGAGGGAGATGTTCAAGCCATACCCTGATGCCGCATCAAGGCATCGATGCTCGGCTCGCGGCCGCGAAAGGCTTTGAAGGACTCCATGGCCGGGCGGCTGCCGCCGGCTTCCAAAATGGCTTCGCGGTATTTGCGGCCGGTTTCGACGTTGGCCGCAGCGCCGCTGGCAGATTCTTCAAACGCAGCGTACGCATCGGCTGACAGCACCTCTGCCCATTTGTAGCTGTAGTAACCGGCGGCGTAACCGCCGGAAAAAATGTGGCTGAAGGTGTGCGCCGGGCGGCTGTAAGGTGGGGCCTGGATGACCGCCACTTCAGCGCGTACATCGGCCAGCAGTGCCATGACGTTCTTGCTGTCGTCGCCTTGCGTGTGCAAGAGCATGTCAAACAGTGAGAACTCAACCTGGCGCAGCGTCTGCATGCCGCTCTGGAAGTTTTTGGCGGCGGTCATCTTGTCAAATAGCGCGCGCGGCAGTGGCTCGCCGGTATCAACATGGGCGGTCATGTGCTTGAGCACGTCCCACTCCCAGCAGAAGTTTTCCATGAACTGGCTGGGCAGCTCGACGGCGTCCCATTCCACACCGCTGATGCCCGAGACATCGCGCTCGTTGACCTGCGTGAGCATGTGGTGCAGGCCGTGGCCGAACTCATGGAACAGCGTGGTCACGTCGTCGTGTGTGAGCAGGGCGGGCTTGCCGGCCACACCTTCGGCAAAGTTGCAGACCAGGTGCGCCACCGGGGTTTGTAACTTGCCGGTGTCGGGGCGTAGCCAGCGGGCGCGCACGTCGTCCATCCAGGCGCCGCCGCGTTTGCCGGTGCGGGCCGGTTGGTCCAGGTAGAACTGGCCGATCAACTGGCCGGCGCGCTCAATGCGGTAGAACAGCACCTCGGGTTTCCACACCGGCGCCGTGTCTTTGGCCAGGTGCACGTCAAACAGGGTTTCGACAATCTTGAAAAGCCCTTCCAGCACTTTGGGGGCGGTGAAGTACTGCTTGACTTCCTGCTCGCTGAAGGCGTAACGCGCTTCTTTGAGTTTTTCGCCGATGTAGGCGTAGTCCCAGGGTTGCGGGTTGCTCAGGCTCAGGTGTTCGGCGGCAAAGGCGCGCAGGTCGGCCACGTCTTTTTCTGCATACGGGCGGACGCGGCGGGCCAGGTCGCGCAAGAAGCTGATCACCTGTTCGGGCGAGTCGGCCATCTTGGCCACGACCGAGACTTCGCCGAAATTTTGGTAGCCCAGCAAGCGAGATTCTTCGTGCCGCAAGGCCAGGATCTCCGCCATGATGACGCTGTTGTCAAACTGGCTGTGCTCCTGATTTGACTGGTCGCTGGCGCGGGTGTTGTAAGCGCGGTAAAGCGTTTCACGCAAAGCGCTGCTGCGAGCGAATTGCATCACGGGCAGGTAGCTGGGCATTTTGAGCGTGAGCTTGTAGCCGCTTTGGCTTTCGGCCAAGGCCTGGCTGAGGGCGGCATCAATGACGTCTTGTGGCACGCCGTCCAGGTCGGCAAGTTGCGCGTAGTAGGCAAAGGCTTCGGTGGCGTCCAGCGCGTTTTCGCTGAATTTTTGGCTCAGCTCAGCCTGGCGTTCTTGAATCTCGGCAAAGCGCACGCGGTCTTGGCCCTGCAACTCGGCGCCCGACAGGACAAAGTTGCGCACGGCGTTTTTATGGGCCTGGCGCTGCTCAGTATTGAGGCTGCTGATGTCAATGGTTTTGTACTTGGCGTACAGGCGCTCGTCGGCGCCCAGCCGGGTCCAGAACTCAGTGACACGCGGCAGGGCTGCGTTGTAGGCGGCACGCAATTCGGCCGTGTCGGCCACACTGTTGAGGTGGCTGACGGCGCCCCAGGCGCGGCTGAGGTTTTCGGTGGCGACGTCCAGCACCCGCGAGATGTCTGTCCAGTTGGCCGGGAAATCGGCTTGTGTGACTTCACTTAAAGCAGCTTCGGCACGGGCCAGCAGTTCATCCATGGCGGCGCTGACATGCTCGGGCTTGATTTGGTCAAACAGGGGTAGCGGGGCGGTGGTGAGCAGGGGGTTGGTCATGGCGTCTGAGCTGGAGTGGTTGCGCTAAAAAAGGTGTGCAGGTTCAGTCCTGTGCTGATTTTTTGAGGCTGCGCTGCTTGGGTTTTTTGGCCCGCTTAACGCTGCCGCCCGGGGTCAGGCGCTGGTTGCCGAGTACACGCAGGGTTTTGACCTCGGGGCGCTGGCCGTAGCGGCTGCTGTTCTTGAGCACTTTGACATCCCGCGGGCCGGCCATGCGGTCTTCGCTGACTTTCTTTTCTTTCACGGGCATGGGCCGCCATAGCACCAAGAGCTTGCCGATGTGTTGTATAGGGGCGGCGTTCAGCTCGTCGGCCAGGGTGTGAAAAATGCTGTCGCGCCCGGTGCGGTCATCTGACAGCACGCGAATCTTGATCAGGCCGTGGGCGTTGAGTGCAGCGTCGGTCTCTTTCTTGACGGCGGCGGTCAAGCCGTCAGAGCCGATCATGACCACGGGGTTGAGGTGATGCGCTTCAGCGCGGTGATCTTTGCGCTGGGCAGGGGTGAGGTTTATTTGGGCCATGAGTCAATTATCGACGCATACGCCCGCCGGGCCCCGGCGGGGGACAATGGGGCTTATGAAAGTCAAGACGCAAAGCAAGAAGGTGAACAAGGCTTGGTTGAACGACCATGTCAATGACACCTACGTGAAACTGGCCAAGTCCGAGGGCTACCGCGCCCGCGCCGCCTACAAACTCAAGGAAATTGACGAGAGCCTGGGCCTGATAAAACCGGGTTACACCGTGGTCGACTTGGGCAGCACGCCGGGAGCCTGGAGTCAGTATGTGCGGCGGCGCTTGTCGCCAGTGGGCGCTGCGGTGGGTGAGCTGAACGGCCGCATCATTGCGCTGGACTTGCTGCCCATGGACCCGGTCGAGGGGGTGGTGTTTATTCAGGGGGATTTTCGCGAAGCCGAGGTGCTGGCGCAGCTCGAGGCCGCGCTGGACCCGGGCCGCAAGGTCGATGTGGTGGTCTCAGACATGGCGCCGAACCTGTCAGGTATCGAAACTGCCGATGCCGCCCGCATCACGCACTTGGTGGAGTTGGCCCTTGAATTTGCGCAAAAACACATTAAGAGCGATGGCGCTCTGGTGGTTAAGCTGTTTCATGGCAGCGGTTACAGCGACCTGGTCAAGCTTTTTAAGTCGGTCTTTAAGGTGGTCAAGCCCATCAAGCCAAAGGCCTCCAGGCCCGGGTCTTCAGAGACATTTCTGATCGGTATGGGCCTGAAAAATCCACTCTGAGAGGCCTTTGCGTGACCGTGTAAACCCTTAAAAAAGCATAAAAACCGCTTCTGCATCGTGGCTGTAGCCTTGGTATGCTCGGGCTGTTGCTCTTGAAAGCCCTAAAATCAGGCGCATCTGCGGTTTTGTTCCTACAACGGAGTCTTCCTTGAATAATCAGTGGTTTTCAAAAATTGCGGTTTGGTTGATGATTGGCATGGTCTTGTTCACCGTGTTCAAGCAGTTTGACACTCGCTCGGGTGCCAGCGCCAACTACCTGGGCTATTCCGACTTCCTGGAGGAAGTGCGCGGCAAGCGTATCAAGACCGCCACCATCGCGGAAGGCCAGGGCGGCACTGAGATCGTCGCCATCACCACCGATGACCGACGCATTCGCACCACTGCCACCTATCTGGACCGTGGTCTGGTGGGCGACCTGATTGCCAACGACGTCAAGTTCGACGTCAAGCCACGCGAAGAGAGCTCTTTCCTCATGACCCTGCTGGTCAGCTGGGGACCGATGCTGCTGTTGATCGGCGTGTGGATTTACTTTATGCGCCAGATGCAAGGCGGCGGCAAAGGCGGGGCTTTCAGCTTCGGCAAAAGCAAAGCCCGCATGCTTGATGAGTCCACCAACACCGTGACCTTTGCAGACGTCGCAGGTTGTGACGAGGCCAAGGAAGAGGTTAAAGAGGTGGTTGACTTCCTCAAAGACCCTGCCAGGTTCCAGAAACTCGGCGGCCGCATTCCGCGCGGTTTGCTCTTGGTCGGCCCGCCGGGCACCGGTAAAACCCTGCTCGCCAAAGGCATTGCCGGCGAAGCCAAGGTTCCTTTCTTCTCGATCTCCGGCTCTGACTTCGTTGAAATGTTTGTCGGCGTGGGCGCAGCCCGGGTGCGCGACATGTTTGAGAACGCCAAGAAAAATGCGCCTTGCATCATCTTCATTGACGAGATCGACGCAGTCGGCCGCCAACGCGGTGCCGGTCTGGGCGGCGGCAATGACGAGCGTGAGCAAACCTTGAACCAGATGCTGGTCGAGATGGACGGTTTTGAGACCAATGTCGGCGTGATTGTGGTGGCTGCTACCAACCGCCCTGACATTCTGGACGCCGCCTTGCTGCGCCCAGGCCGCTTTGACCGCCAGGTCTACGTGACGCTGCCCGACATCCGCGGTCGCGAGCAGATCCTGAATGTTCACATGCGCAAAGTGCCTTTGGGTCAGGACGTCAGCTCCAACATCATTGCCCGCGGCACGCCTGGTATGTCGGGCGCTGACCTCGCCAATCTGTGCAATGAGGCCGCATTGATGGCAGCGCGCCGCAGTGCCCGCGTGGTCGAGATGCAGGATTTTGAGAAAGCCAAAGACAAGATCCTGATGGGCCCCGAGCGTAAAAGCATGGTCATGCCTGAAGAAGAGCGCCGCAACACGGCTTACCACGAGTCGGGTCATGCGCTGCTGGGCAAGCTGCTGCCCAAGTGCGATCCGGTTCACAAGGTCACCATCATTCCACGCGGCCGCGCCCTTGGCGTGACCATGAGCCTGCCGGCCCAAGACCGCTACAGCTACGACCGCGAGTACATGCTCAGCCAGATCGCCATGCTGTTTGGCGGCCGTATCGCTGAAGAAGTGTTCATGAACCAGATGACCACCGGCGCCAGCAACGACTTTGAGCGCGCCACCTCGATCGCCCGCGACATGGTGACCCGCTACGGCATGACCGAGGCCCTGGGCCCCATGGTCTACGCAGAGAACGAAGGCGAAGTGTTCCTGGGCCGCTCAGTCACCAAGACCACCAACATGAGCGAGCAGACCATGCAAAAGGTCGACTCAGAAGTGCGCCGCATCATTGACATGCAATACGGCCTGGCACGCAAACTCATTGAAGAAAACCAGGACAAGATGCACGTGATGGCCAAAGCTTTGATTGAATGGGAAACCATTGACGTCGAGCAGCTTGACGACATCATGGCCGGCCGTGCGCCACGTGCGCCCAAAGACTGGGTGCCGCGTACACCGCCAGTGGGCGGTAATCCGCCGGACGGTGGCACACCGGCAGTGACGCCTGACCCGGCGCCTACGGTTGCCTGAGTCGAGCTGCAAATGAGTAACAACCGGGGCTAGGCCCCGGTTTTTCTTGGTGCAACATGCCAAGCCTGTACTTAAAAAAACGATCTTCTTGCAGCCTTTTGTGCAGATGAAAACCTTCTGGCAAACCAGCCGTTTTCTGATTGACCTGAGCCGTCCGGTGGTGATGGGCATCGTCAACGCCACGCCCGACTCGTTTTCCGATGGTGGTCACTACTTTGCTGAAAGTGATCCATCGCGCGTGCTGGCCCATTGCGATCTGCTGCTCAAAGAGGGTGCAGACATGTTGGACATAGGGGGCGAGTCCACGCGCCCGGGCTCCCCGCTTTTGCCGCTGGCGCAAGAGCTGGCGCGAGTGATGCCTGTTCTGCGCCACGCAGTCTCTTTGGGCGTGCCGGTATCGGTGGACACCTACAAGCCTGAAGTCATGCAAGCTGCGCTGGACCTGGGGGTTGACATCGTCAACGACGTCTGGGCTTTGCGCCGCCCCGGGGCGCTGCAAGTGGTGGCGGCGCATCCGCGTTGCGGGGTGTGCCTGATGCACATGCACCGGGATCCGCAAACCATGCAGCTAGCGCCCATGGCGGGCAGCGTTTTGCCGGCAGTGCGGAGTTTTTTGCAATCGGCCGCCCAGAGCCTGCTGTACGCGGGTGTGGAACGCTCGCGTGTGGTGGTGGACCCGGGTATCGGCTTTGGTAAAACGGTTGCGCAAAACTTCGAGCTTTTACAGCGGCAGGCGGAGCTTTTGAGCCTGGGCTATCCGCTGATCGCGGGCTGGTCGCGCAAGTCTGCACTGGGCGCCGTCTGTGCGCCCGCTGGTTCTGGCGAGCCACTGCCCATGAGCGAACGCATGTTGCCCAGCGTGCTTGCCGCCCTACTGGCAGCCGAGCGCGGTGCGAGGGTGTTGCGGGTGCATGATGTCGGACAGACGGTGCAGGCTCTCAAGGTCTGGACGGCTGCCACCAGCCCCGTCTGAGAGTGCGTAGACAATAAACAAAAAAGGGCCCTTGCCCGCAGAAAGTTGCACACATGAGCAGACATTATTTCGGCACGGACGGTATTCGTGGAACGGTGGGCCAGCCGCCCATCACACCTGACTTTGTGCTGCGTCTGGCCCACGCCGTGGGTCGCGTCTTAAAGCTAAGCGAAGAGCGCCCGACGGTGCTGATTGGCAAAGACACCCGCATCTCGGGTTACATGTTAGAGAGCGCCCTCGAGTCCGGCTTCAACTCCGCCGGTGTCGACGTTGTGCTGCTGGGGCCATTGCCCACACCCGGCGTGGCCTATCTGACGCGGTCTCAACGGGCCAGTCTGGGCGTGGTCATTAGCGCCAGCCATAACGCCTTTGCCGACAACGGCATCAAGTTTTTTAGCTCACTGGGCAGCAAGTTGCCTGAAGCGTGGGAGCTTTCTGTCGAAGCAGCTTTGCAAGAGCCGCCGGTCTGGGCCGAGTCCGCCAAGCTGGGCAAGTCGCGCCGCCTGGATGATGCGGCTGGACGTTATATCGAGTTTTGCAAAAGCACTTTTGCAAGCGACCTCACCCTCAAAGGGCTGAAGATTGTTGTTGATGCGGCGCATGGCGCGGCGTACCACATTGCACCCAAGGTCTTTCATGAACTCGGCGCCGAGGTCATCTGTATTGGCTGTGCGCCCAATGGCCTGAACATCAACGACGGCGTGGGCGCAACCCAACCGCAGGCCCTGATTGAGGCGGTCAAGGCGCACGGGGCTGACTACGGTGTGGCGCTGGACGGTGATGCCGACCGGCTGCAACTCGTTGATGCCCAGGGCCGGCTTTTCAATGGTGATGAAGTTTTGTTCTTGATGGTGAGCGAGCGTCTGGCTCGGGGTGAAGCGGTTCCCGGCGCTGTCGGCACCTTGATGACCAATCTGGCGGTCGAGCTGGCGCTCAAGGCACGCGGCGTCCAGTTTGTGCGGACCAAGGTCGGTGACCGCTATGTGCTTGAAGCGCTTGAAAAACACAATTGGCTGCTGGGCGGCGAGGGTTCCGGTCATTTGTTGGCGCTGGACAAGCACTCAACAGGTGATGGACTGATCAGCGCCTTACAGGTCTTGCAGGCCTGCGTTCGCAGTGGTGAAAAACTCTCCAAGTTGCTGGAAGGCGTGAGCTTGTTTCCTCAAACGCTGATCAACTTGCGCTTGCAAGCTGGTCACAACTGGCAAGCCAGTGCGGCCCTGAAGGCGGCCACGCAGGCTGTTGAGGCGGAGTTGGGAACCAGTGGGCGTATCTTGATACGTGCCAGCGGGACTGAGCCTCTATTGCGCGTCATGGTTGAAGCCCGAGATGCGGCTCAAGCCCAAGCCTGTGCAGAGCGCTTGGTGGCTGCTGCGCAATTGCCTTGAGTTCTGTGACATCCACCCACATCACGGCTCGAATGGCCGACTACCAGAGCGCTGGTGACGCCCAAGCCCTGGTCAGCCTGCTCGATGCCTATGCCCGTGACCCCGCTGGCGGCGGTGTGCCATTGAGCGAATTTGCCAAAAGCCATCTGGCGCCAGCGTTAGCTTCGCGCCCCCAAGCCTTCAGCGTATTGGCATTTGACGGCGACCAAGCCGTCGGTTTGATAAATTGTATAGAGGGTTTTTCAACCTTTGCATGCCGGCCGCTCGTTAATGTTCACGATGTGGTGGTGCTGGCCAGTCACCGGGGCCGCCGAATAGGTGAGTTGATGCTGACACTGGTCGAAGAGCTGGCGCTGGCGCGAGGCGCCTGCAAGCTGACGCTGGAAGTTCTGGACGGCAACCGCAGCGCGCTGGCGCTTTACCAGCGACAGGGCTTTGCCCCCTACCAGTTAGATCCGGCTTTGGGCAACGCAGGGTTCATGCAAAAAATGCTGGACTGATTCAGTCCCGGCGCGCACGGCAGCAACTCAGGCCGCAGCTTCCAGGCCGTTGCTGAAGTGCTTTTGCATGGCCGCCACGCTGGCCTGCGCATTGCGTGCAAGCAGGGCCGCCATGATGACCTGGTGCTCGGCCAGTGACTCTTCAATCCGTCCGTTTTTGAGAAGTGAGT
>Ga0214921_10007044_pt1 | contig 15125 bp, 14 predicted proteins | sample LL1505_MetaG_FD_177992 | JGI IMG/M metagenome (GOLD analysis project Ga0214921, IMG submission 177992) | Freshwater microbial communities from Lake Lanier, Atlanta, Georgia, United States - LL-1505 | ecosystem: Environmental > Aquatic > Freshwater > Lake | place: USA: Georgia | collected... | reverse complement strand
CCACTGGCTGATAGGGTCAGCCAGTAATAAAGCGCCGGGTTGTTAGCTCAGTTGGTAGAGCAGGTGACTCTTAATCACCGGGTCGGGGGTTCGAGTCCCTCACAACCCACTCCGAGAAATGCGGATCTGCCAACGACTCATGTCACTATCTTCGCCGCCCCAAGCATGTTAGACGAAGCGCAATGCCCTGATAGGGTCTGCCCTGCATTCAAACATTCGACCGTTTGAATGGGTTGTTAGCTCAGTTCGTAGAGCAGGTTACTCTTAATCATTGGGTCGGGGGTTCGAGTCCCTCACAACCCACTCAAAACCGAAAAAAGTTCTAGTTTCCTGGAAAGGTTCAAAGTATGAGAATACTAGTCACTGGTGCCGCCGGTTTCTTAGGATCACATTTTGCTGAGAAATATTTAAATGAAGGCCACGAAATTATTGCGTTAGATAACTTTTATACTGGCAAGAAAGAAAACATAAACCACTTACAATCGAACTCAAATTTTGAGTTAATTCGTCATGACATTATTGAGCCACTCTCAGTTGAAGTAGATGCAATTGCTAACTTTGCATGCCCTGCCTCACCTACTCACTATCAGCGCTACCCAGTGCAAACTATTCAAACAAGCGTAATCGGAGTGACCAATCTTTTAGAGTTAGCCAAGCGGCTCGATATTAAAATACTTCAAGCATCAACCAGTGAAGTTTACGGGGATCCTAAAGTAACCGAACAATCTGAATCATATTGGGGAAATGTTAACCCTATTGGGATTCGATCATGTTATGACGAAGGAAAACGTGTGGCCGAAACACTAATGTTTGATTATCACCGTCAATATAATGTAAAAATTAAAATTGCCCGTATATTTAATACCTATGGGCCTCGAATGGCTTTGGATGATGGTCGCGTTGTAACAAACTTCATTATGCAGGCATTGAAAAATGAGCCAATCACAATCTATGGCGACGGTTCCCAAACTCGTTCATTCGGCTTTGTCTCCGACACTATTGATGGACTTTCAAAACTCTTTGATTCACCAACTACCATTACCGGGCCTATAAACATCGGCAATCCTAAAGAATTCACTATTCAAAAATTAGCAGAAGAAGTAGTCCGCCTAACAAATTCGAATTCCAAGCTAATTGAAAAACCACTTCCTATGGATGATCCTCTGCAGCGAAAGCCTGACATCTCTAGAGCCCGACAGGATCTGAACTGGGAGCCGAGAGTACAAATTGAGGAGGGCCTCAAGGTAACAATCGCTGACATCAAAAATAAGTTAGCATCAATCACTTCAACCGTTTGAATCGGCTGGTAATTCAGTTAGTAGAGCAGGTACCTCTTAATTAGGGGGTCGGGGGTTCAAGTGCTTTACAACCCACTCAATAAAACTCTTTTGTATTTTGATCTGGTTGATGGTTAATGCCTTGATAGATTTTAAGATTTAGCGACTTTTAGATACTCCATGATAGCCATTCGGAACACTAAAATTCATCAACTATCCTACTAACCAATTTCAAATTCTTTTCCGAACACCCTAATACATCAAAATAAAAGATAGTGCGGCTACTTTCATTACCGTTCATAATCTTTACGTATTCCATTAGGTCAAAAACGATTTCTAAACTTGATGTTGTTAGTATTTTTGAACCAAAATTATCAAATACAACCCAATGTATATAACCAAAATCCCTTAGTTTATTGAGAACATCTATATAACCTTTGAACTGCCAATCAAATTCGTACTGTAATTCAAAAAATAGTATAGGTTCGTTGCACTTTAGAGTTTCAAAAGACGATTCTAAAACCAAATAATCAAATCCATCTGTATCAATCTTTATCAGTTCTACAAATTCTTTTTTATCTTGTGGGATTATTGAATCAAGAGGTTTAAGTGAAGACTTCGAATCCAACGCATGCTCCAAAGATGCTGTTCCGGCATGATTGCGCAAGTTCATTTTCGCTTCACTTGTTCCTACCAATTCTTTCATTATACTAATTTTGAGATTTGGGAGTGCTGACTTAAATATAATAATATTTCTTTGAAGAAAATTGAAAAATTTATCCGATCCTTCAATACCAAAATACTCAATCTCAGAATTTGAACTTATCATTAAAGCTAAAGTATCACCCACATTCGCACCTACATCAACAACTATAGATTTCTCTGACAGATATTTAACAAAATGCGGTAAAAAAGCGTCATATTTTTTATTCAACTTCATAAAATAAGGAAGTGTGTGTCTGGCAGGCATTCTAATTGAAAATAATCCAACTCTGTAAATGATTTCTCGAACAAAAATACTCGTGATGTTAATTTTGACTTTTAAAAAAAACTTAAGGACAAACGTTTGTAAATTTTTGTAGCTCACAGTTATTTACCAGTAATAGCTATGCATGATGTGGTATTAAATAAAGTTCCTCGAACTTTAAATCGGATCCACCAGGAAGCGAAAGCTTTTCTAAGTTTTGGAATCACAACACAATATTTTACCAGGAATTGATTCATTTATGAAATTGAGAGTAAATCGCCAGCAACTATCACTTGGCTTGAGCAATAGGTTTCCAAAACCATTCCAAATCCCTTAAAATTTAATTATTAAAAATATTTTTTAATTTTTATCACTTTTAGGTAAATTAATCGAATACTCTTTTGTTTTTCACTCATATTTATAATTTATTTCGTAATTTATCTCGACTGTAGTTTAGAATTGATCTGATTGAGCGATAAAGATAACTCTGTTCGAATTTTGTCTGGTTTACCAATTTTGGGTTTATATACAAATTGCAGCCACGATCAATTAGAACTTTATTAAATGCAACATGTTCGCATATATCAATTCCCGATTCTGTTATACCTATATATGTGGAACTTAAGTAATCTGAGACTCTATAGATCGCCAATCCGCCAAATGCTGATTCAACCTTTATAGGCGGAAGATTTTTAGGAATTTTAATGATCCGTGAATTTTTTGTAACTCTTCGTGCAGTTTTGATTCCAAATATCTTTGAAAGGTTTAGATAACTTTGAAGGTAATCATTTGGACTCCAATCAGAATGTCTAAGGGCGTAAATATCGTAGTAGAAGGAAGGTTGATTTGCAGACATCATGGACCAATCGTCGTATTTCCAACAGCTTCGAATGCCTTCAGTTGTGATGCCACGATTTACCGAATCTAAATCAACAACGCAAACGTAGTCAAAATGTGAATAATTTAATCGAATTTGTTCGATAATAAAGTTCCGAGCAAAAGCTATTCTTTGTGTTCGACTCCAGTTGGCATTACTAGATTGAGTTACCGACTTAAAATAAAAATTTTTTACCTTTAAACTTAGCGCTTCAAGCGTTTTTAACGTTTGATCTGTTGAGTGACTTTCACATATTAAATATTCTACTTGGCGAAAATCTTTAAGTGCGGACGAGAGCCTGAATATTGTAGAAGAAATCCCTTTTTCAACATCACGAGCCGTACCTACTACAAGAATATTGGACTGTCCGGGAGACTTCATATAATCATAATTCTTGCACATATTCAAGCAATTTTCAACTGTCAAAATATTTTTAAAATTTAGCAAACATACGGAACAGGCCTAGAATTTCTAGTTATAACTCTAAATTGAAAACACTTTGAAAATAAAATAGTAATCGACTATATTAATGTTCTTAATTTTTTTATTATAACATCTGAATTATTTTTAATTAAATTTTTAAACTCTTTAAGAAAAGTCAAACAAACAGGAATAAGTACCAGACTATTAATGAACATATTTCTATGAACCAGAGGTCTCCTAGAAGTTCTATAATTATTCGGTATGTAGTTAGCGTGCCCTTCCCATGTTTTAAATATAGTGAAACGAATCCCAGCATCATACGAGTTTATAATTCTGTGATTATTTGAGTTTAACTTATCATGAATCGCATTCGTGAAAGCAATCGGACCAGTTGTACACAAAGCAGCCTTTTTGCCAATTCCACAGCGTAATGGACTGTACCTTCTTATATTGCTTAGTATTGAATGAATTCAATGTCGAGTATCTCATGTGAAGGTTCTGATGCAATAAACCAATTAACAATTTCTTTATAATTTCTATTTTTATGAACTCTAATAACTGCTGTTGAATTCCATTTTGTCCAATTAGAAAGCACCAACCGATCGGAGTCTGTTATAATTCGATCAAAACTTGATGTCACAGTAGATTTTGAATCCAGCCAAATTCCGCCTTTTTTAAACAGAAGTAAAATCCTAAAAAGATCAGCTCTGGCTGCACCATAAGACTCATCTATACTCAAATAGCTTGCAAGAATATCTTTGTCAAAATTTTCCTCAATAAAATCAACCTGCATTGAATTCGAGAAAATTGTATGAGAATAATTTGGATTCAATTCCTTTATGCGGTCAAAATTTTTTTGAAATAATTCATCTAAATAATTAATGTCAGGAAAACCAGTATAGATATAATTTGGAATTCTCCTAGCACTTTGGAAACTTGTATTTGAATTATTAATCATAATATCCACTTAATCATGACTCCTACTCTATATTTGATAATTAATTGAGTAATTGAATTTATTTGAATTCAGTCAGAACCAGGGAACTGGTATTTTCTATATGCTTTTTCCCAAATTTCTGGAGTTGAAATTCCATTTTCGTAAATAAACTTTTGTTTGGATACATTGATGTGGCTTTCTAGATCAGACTTTAGACCAAAAGTAATACAGTCAAAAAGATTCTTATAGTCATCTTCTAAAAAAGCTCCATTGATGCCCTGTTCTATTAGTGTCTCAGCCAGTGGGCTTCTATTCCCAATTATAAACATTCCGTAAGCTGCAGCTTCCATTACGCTTCGACCGAATGGTTCCTTCCACAAAGATGTGAAAACAAATAATTTGCACTGTTTTCTTACTTCCTCGAGATCCCTTCCAGTTAAATGTCCATAAAAAATAATTTTTTGCGGATATACAGAACAAATTTCTCTGCAATCATTGGACTGAGATCCTGTGCCAATTACATGCAAAACTGGCATGATATATCCTTCGTCCAACAAATTTAACCACGCTTGAAGAAATTTTTTCACATTCTTTTCAGGATCTAATCTGCCAAGATAAAGTGCATCTGAAGCGGAGGGAGAGATTTGTTCGTCTTTTACATCTATGAAATGCTTAATAAGTATTATTTCCTTTTTTGTGAACGGAGAAAGATATTCCGATATATTGCTGGAAATAGCGATGTAAGAAGATTTTTTTGATACTTCTATAACGTATCTTAGAAGTTTAGTGTTGATTGAAACCAATAATGAAAGCAAAAAACTTGATTTGTAACATGCTCTAATAATCCCGGGTGAAAAATTTTCTACTCCACACTTGAAGCAATGTGAAGAATTTCTAATGTGTGTCCCTTTTAAACAAGATAAGCGATAGTTGTGCACGACCCTAAAAATCGGTATCTTATTACTAGCTTTCCTTAAAGTCCAAATGTTTGTTAATGTAAGCAACGGAAAATTGTTATGAATTTGAATACCATCTTGATCTTGGACCCATTTTTTAAATTCTTTATTTCTATAATCATAAATAAAATGCCTAAACAAATAAACTAAATTGAAAAGACTCAATTTACTTTGACTTAAGATTGTTTGGTCAGACCAAACTGAAACTTCATTATTTTTGGACATGATATCGAGGATATTATTTACCGATAAATTTTCACCAGAAGGTATCGATTTTTCATAGTAATGATGTATTAAGCCAATCTTCATTCCCTCAGTGTAGTATGAGCACCTGACTTGTTTCAAGAGTGGGGGATTTAAATTATACCAATACTTGTTCTAACCTATCAAAGAATCGATAAGTTAAAGGATTGTCTCAATTCAATTTTTACTCAAAATCATGGCTCTATTTACGTTCATCTTGATGGTCCAAAGAATTCTGAACTCGAACTTACAAGAAATATTGAAATACGATCATATTTATTGCAACTTTCAGAAGTAGGAAAAATATTTTCTTATAAATTTCAAGACAGAAATCTCGGTTTGAATAAAGGTGTATTTTCGGGAATCGATTGGTTTTTTGAAAATGAAAAAATGGGTTTAATTATTGAGGAGGACTTAATTCTTCATTATCCAAGTTTAAGTTTAGCTGATAAATTAAGCAGTTTTGTATCTAGAAAAAATAAAATTGCAACAATAAATTTACGCAATACAGTTCCCTCAATTTTCATTCGAGAACCTGAGTATGCTTATCGTGTCTCCAGTTTGGCATCTTCGCATGGATGGGTTACTTCTAGAGAAATTTGGCAAGAAGTTCCACGAAATTTAACTGATTGGGAAAAAATGCTGGATGCGAATGAAATTATTTCTAAATATGGTTGGGTGGTGTGGCAAGTCATAAGAATGAGAATTGCAGAACAATGTAAATTTGAGAAAATGGGAAATATAGCTTGTTCTTGGGATACAAAACTTGCTCTATATTTCTATTGCTACTCGATGAATTCTTTGAATTTTAATTTAAATTGCCTCGAGTATAACGGCTACGATGAGCTTTCGATGAATCACACTAGATTTAATAAAAGATCTAAACTTGTTAATAATCATTCAAGATACGATGATATACCTGAAAGATCGTTAGAGTCTCCAAAGAAGATGAATGTGGACATTACTGCAGATAAATTCAGACTTAAATATGAAATGCACAATGATTTGGCGCGGTTTATAATAAAAGGTATACGCATGCATTTGTTTTCAAAGTTGACTTACGTAATTTGGGTAATTAAAAAATTATTTCTGAGAAGAATTTTAAATCTATGATTAGCGCGAATAGAAGGAGTCGCGTAGCAATTTGTGTACGCGGAAGACTGGGTAATCAACTTTTTCAAATTTCACTCGGAATGCATTTAGAATCTTTGGGATTCGAAATAGTTTATGATCTTTCTACTTCCGATACCCATAAAATAGAGGCTTTGAACATTTTTGGCTTACACGAGTACATGAAATCCAGAATATGGACAATTAGCAAATTCCTACCAGCACCGTTCGGAAAGTATAGTAAATTAGCTAAATTTATTCGGTTCTTTTTTGGATATCGAAACTTTTACCAAGATATGACCCCTTGGGCGTCTATTCCAAACACAATACAGGGTGCTACAGTTTTAGATGGTTACTGGCAAAATTTAAACTTCACCTTTCTGTTGCACTCTTATTTAAAAGCGAGTGAAGACAGATCCGTGAAACGAGATAAAAATAAAAACTTAACACTAGGTGTACATATCCGCCGTGGGGATTTTATTTACGAAGGAAATCAACTACCAATTGAATTTTTTATGGATCAAATTCAAAAAATACAAAGTAATTTTGAAGTTCGCTGTACAAAAATTTTTAGTGATGATATAGAATATTGTATTCAGAATTTGAAATTTGAGTCAGAAATTATATTTAGTGAGAACAAAGAAGTTACTGACGACTTTTACGATCTTTCGTCTTGTGATTTAATTTTAATGTCACGTAGCACTTTTTCGTGGTGGGCAAGCTATTTATCAAATGCAAAAGTGTTTTATCCCGCTCCATGGTTTAAAACATTTCCTAATTTAGAATCAAAGATTATTCCCATAACTTGGATCCCTATTCTAACAAAATCTGAATAATTTCTTTTAACAGATTAAATCTATAAAGTAATTTGGAGAAAACTCTGGATCGATAGTAAGTTTTAACATTTGCACCACAAGCCAGTAACTGAAAAGCTTTGATTCCACTAAAATCAATTAATCCTTCAACTAATCGTCTCGATAAAGTTCTGTTCTTTGAATATCTGGGTGGAATTAATTTTTTTCTGTCTTTGTCCAACAAACTGAAACCTTCTTGAAAAAAAAACGGAACAGTTGAATGCCAAAAATTAATTTTATAATCCCAGATATAAGGCCAGTCCGCAGTATAGTGAATTTTACTTTTTGCACTTTCAGTAATTGCTAAATGAGCCGCTGACCGATTGATAAAGTATGCATCAGCATTATGGGTCGGAAGTAACTTTTTGGTTATACCAATATTTGATGAATCTTTTCCCAATATTTCAAACTTGAACAATTTAGAAAATGACTCATATCCAGTTCGAGGCGACAATTGGACAATGCTTGGACTCTGTAACTTATTCACAAGCAACAATAATTCGCGAATATCATATTTTGGATTTAAAATCGCATCATCCTCCAAAATGAGTGCCCAATTATTGTTTGATTCAATAAAATTGGTGTAGGCATCGAGATGAGCTTTTGCGCAACAGGCTTCTCCTCTACTCATATTGCGTTTAAGAATAGGTAACGCCATGTCCAAATTGGAAAATGAAAAAAGTTGTTCATTTGTAATTTTGGTTGCATCTATCCCCTCGATGCGTTTTACATAAAAGTTCATTTCGCTGATATCAATCAAAAGTTTTTGACCCCGAAAGTTATTTGAAGTTCCAATAATAAAAACCGATAAATTATCCTTATCTAAGATTGGTTTGTTTAAATCGCTATTTGAGATTTTCATTTTTCTTTCTGTATTTCGGCACAGTATTCAATGCAAGCGTAAAAAACAACAGGTATAGCGTACCTGAGTCAAAAGAAGTTCCAGAAATAGTCTCTTCTCCAAATGAGGCAAAAAACAATTGACCAGACATCGCTACAACTAGGCTTGCAAATTTACCTTCTACATTCCAAAAATTAACTAAAGCTTTAAAATGGAAATAGATACAAAGCAATAGCCCAATTAAGCCTGCGGCGTAAAGTGATGAAATAAACGTATTTTCTATATAGTCTGTAGAGGGCCCGTACAAAAAGGAAAAATTATATTGTTTTAAAGCAGTTATAAATTTTTCTCTTCTGCCAGTTCCAGAAATTTTTGAAATAAAAATAAAGTAGAAAATGAAAAAAAAAGTCAGAGTCACATAAAAAATTTTTCTTGTTTCAAGTTTCATTCTGTTGTTTAAATAATACAGTGATGTTCCAATTAAACAACTGAATATTGAAGTTCTACTCACAGCACAAAATAATAACAGTATATTCAATATGCCAAAAAAATTGAATAAACGTTTGTTAGAGGTGAGAAGAATTGTGGCAAAAAATGCACAAAAAATTCCCAATTGATTCGGATGCGTAAATGGGCCGTGAAACCTATTGTCCAAATTAAAAATTTCCCAGGTGACGTTACGATATGACTGTGCATCAGTCCCGGCTATGGGTAATCCAGTTCTTTGATCAATCTCTGGTGGGTTGTAGCCAGAAAGTAATGTAAACCAGATGAACGTAGTGCAAGCAACACCAATCCATTCAATTGATACTAAGTCACGAGAGATTGGTGCTAAATATATAAGAATTAATGCAGTAGCACTTATAAATAAGTGTGAGTAGAGGAACCCGCCTCCATTGGTAATTGCGCTTAGTATGAAAAGGGCAGAGTATAAAACTTGAAAAAATTGAAATTGTATTGCTTGTCTGGAAATAGTAAATTTATTTCTTGATAATAAACATTCAACAAATGAAAAGGAGATGCAGACCCAGGAAAAGGTAGCGTTGAATAATCCCAACTTAGTTTTAAATTCTAAAGGTTCGTAGGCGGCGAACACAACATTTCCACAAATTGCTAATACGAGCCAACCAAGAGCCATTCTGGTTCGATCGGAATTTCTATCTGCAATTCTCATCAAAAAAACACAAAATATAATACCGAGTACTAAAATAGACATCAGAATTCTATACTACTACAATAAAAAATAAAAATTATTGACATCTAAGACAAGAGTCTTTGCAATATGACTTCAAAATCGGATTCACCTTCTTCTCTAAGCTGAAGCTCTTCGTAATCAACCTTACAAATATTAGCCAGTTGCTGAAAACAATTCATCTTAGATGGGCCTATTTCAAACACTTTTGCGCCTTTTTGCAACGCGGTAATCCAACTGAGCCCTGCGCCATGCACTCCAGCAAGAATTTTTGTCTGTCGTATTAATTTCAGCTGGTCTAAGATCGTCATGTTAGTTGCTTCAAAGATTATCCATTCCTTAGATTCCACTAGTTTATTTATTAATTTACTTTCAAATTTTGGACTCCTGGAATCTTTTATTCTTGAAACGAAAACTTTCTTGTTTGGAATTATATTTGTTTCGTTGGAAATTTTGGAAAAAAAATTTTGAAGAGTTTCAACGTCTTGATACGATGGGGCTAGTGTTTTTGATTTCTCCGGAAATACTAAGTTTGTATTTACGAAAAATCTATCGATTTTTCGAAAAGGCACTTGCAAGATCTCTAAACAGTCAAAAACATATTTATTCGCATATTTCCAGACAACTATCTCTGCAGTCGGAAACTGACTACGCGTTTCTAAGAAAGCAGGAAAATCCTCCAGCAGAAAATGATAAAATGGCGAAGAAGGAAGTAATAAGTTAATTCTTTTTTCTCCTGAAATTTTCGAAGAGTATAATTTTCTTGGAATTGGCCATTTGAAGTCGTGCATAAAATGTTCACCCCAAATAGTTCCTTCTACGATCATTTCATGACGATTTGTGAAAATATTTCCATAATATGCATCGATAGAGACGTCCTCACACACATATATATTCCTTTGGGAATGTGCAATACTTATAACTTTAAAAGATCTTGAGTCAATATAATTATATTTCTCAGGAACTCTAAATTTTTGATTATCTATTATATATTTTTCAAAGGAGTTATCGTGAATTGAAATTCTCTTTCGATTCGAGAATATTTGAATCCGTGCAAATAGACGAGTCAAACCAGTAACATATTGGATTAGCAATTCAAAACAGGGTCGTTTTCCGTTTTTTTTCAAAACAAAAATATCTAAAAGCACATTTACTCCATAACCGACGCCATGCTTTTCTAAAGTACGAAAGTTCAGCCCTTTGTCTGAGAACTCTACTACTATATCAACATGAAAGCAAGTCAAAATTTAAAATCAATTTTTAAAATGCTTGATAAAAATGAGAAGAAGAAAACCTTCCTTCTTTTTATTCTTCAAGCTTCTTTAGCGCTCTTGGATTTAGTTGGAGTGGTATTTGTCGGCTTAGTAACTTATATTTTAACAGAAAACAAGGTCCCAAATATTTTGATCAGTTTACTTCCTTGGACTCAGAATGACCTTAACTTTACAATCGGCGCAACTACAATCGTTGCAACCATATTCTTTGTCTCTAGAGGTGTTTTAGCGCCAATGATTTTTCGATATATGGGATTGAAAATTGCCGAAATAAGTACCAAGAAATCAATAAAACTTACCGAAGAATTTTTTCAGCAAGATTTAAGAATAGTTGAGAGCGAGAAAACGCAAGAAAGGGTGTATACCTTAGGACCAGCGGTTTTAGCGACTATAAATGAAGGTGTAGCAAGCGCTTCAATTTTATTTTCGGAAATGTTTCTTATATTAATTCTAATCGGAACTTTATGTTTTATTAACGTTTTTTTAAGTCTTGTTTGCATTTTTTATTTTTTTGTGATTTTATTTTATATGCAAAAAAAGATATCTTCGAAGCAGTCTATTTCAAGAAAACTTCAGATTGAAAATGGAGTAAACGCCTCCGATACGTTCATGGAAATATACAGTAATTTTAGAGAAATCAAAGCATCTAAAAAATTAGACTTTTTCTTAAGTGAGTATTCAATCAGTAGAAAAAAGGAGTCAATATATTCCTGGAATCTTCAATATTTGAATTTACTACCGAAATATATTTTTGAGATGGCTTTTTTTATAGGCGCCACTGTCATATTTATTGGAACAGGCGTGCTCACAGATAGTAAAAGTGCAGTGATTCAAATGACAATGTTTATCGCTAGTGGTTCGAGAATTATGCCATCTTTGCTTCGTATTCAAGGAGCTTTGTCAACTTTGCGCAACCTTGACAGCCAATTAGTCAGAGTAAATGAAATGGAATTAATTGTAAAAAAACAATTAAGTTCTATCTCCTATACAATCAACGATTCCACTGCTATTCAAATTAAGAATTTGGTTTATAGTAGATCGGATTCAACATCATGGAATTTAGAAATTGATAATTTAGAAATACTTCGAGGTTCAAAAGTTGCTATTGTTGGACCTTCAGGTGCGGGTAAAACCACATTTCTTGAGTTAATTCTTGGCTTACTTAATCCAACTGCAGGTTTAATTGAGTACTCAATTTTGAGATCAAAAGAAAAAGCAGGGACATTGCCAAAAATTTGCTATGTATCCCAGCATATAGCACTCTTAAACCGTTCGGTCATTGAAAACATAGCTTTAGGTGTTGATAAACCTCAAATAAACTTTTCAGAGGTTAATGAGTCAATCGAAATAGCCGGAGCGGACGAATTTATTAATAATCTACCCAATGGATTAAATACAATAATTGGTGAGCGTGGTGCATTTTTAAGTGGTGGTGAGCGCCAAAGAGTAGGTTTGGCTCGCGCAATTTACGGTAAGCCAGATATATTATTTTTAGACGAAGCTACCAGCGCGCTAGACAGCGTTACTGAATCTAAAATCGGTGTAATGTTTGAAAAATTGCCCTCAGATTTAACAACTATAACAATCGCGCACAGGCTTTCAACAGTTCAAAATTCAAACAGAGTGATTTACTTAAAAAATGGGAGACTTATTGCTGATGGCACTTTTTCTGAAGTACGACAACTCGTGCCCGATTTTGATGTTCAATCTAAACTAATGGGTCTCTAGGCTATAACGGGTTTCATATGTATCAATTCTCTGGAATTAAAATTTCGAATCACACGCTTGATAGTTTAACCAATAACATAATTGAAAAGTCAAACATTGTGCCCGCATCACACATTCACCTCTGTGCTGCTTCTACTTTTGTTGCAAGTAAAAATCACAAGGAGCTAACTAAAATTCTAAACGATGGACAGACAATATGTGATAGTAAACCATTGTCAATTTGGACAAAACTCATGGGCGAGGCAAGTCCGCAAATACGCGGAATGGATTTATTCCAGAAAGTTCTTGGAGTATCCGATGGAAAAATAATTCATTTCTTGCTCGGATCAAGTCCAGATACTTTACGAAAAATGGAGGTTCGGATTAGAAATGAATTTCCAAATGTGGTACTTGGGGGAACATTTTCTCCTTCCTATTCAAATCCATCGAGAAAAGAAATAACACTGTGGTCCAAAAAAATCAAAAAATCAGGCTCTAACTTAGTGTGGATTGGTCTAGGTTCGCCCAAACAAGATCATGTTGCCTACAGTCTATCTAAAAAGTTATTAGGGAACGTAATTTGTATCGGAGCCGCTTTCGATTTTTTTGCTGGAACAGTTCCAGAAGCCCCAAAAATCATTAGAAGGGTTGGCTTAGAATGGTTATTTAGATTGATATCTAACCCAAAACGCTTAATTAAAAGATATACCATCGGTAATTTGCAGTTTATTATAATGTTGGCTAAAGATTTCATTCAGAAATTGTTAAATAAGTGAGAGTCCAATTTAAAAAGTAACCGAGAACTACACAATTTCAAAAAAATCTGCGAGTACCGAGCAAAAATATGCATCGGAGAATTGACTAATCCTTGATTCAAGCGGTGCGGTTATTAAAACTACGGGTCGAATAGCGCCTAGTTCAAGAATAAAATTTCTCCAGTCATGTGAAAGCAAAATTGATTCGGGTTTTTGGGATTCAAATTTCGCAGTAAAAAGTTTATGATGATCTAGTTGTGAATAATTAAATTCAGATAATTTGTCTGGACTGATAAAATATCGCTCCTTAATGAACCTATTGTCCAGATTCAAAATACTTCTAAAGTCTGCGTTTACAAAAAATCCATCAACGTCGCTAGAAAGCGATTTGGCCATCTGAAGGGAGGAGTCTATTGAATCTTCATTTTTTGGGGTAATTACAAAAACAGGATTCTTTGATCGAATGTTTAAAAATTTATTTAATATGCGCAAGCTAGAATGAGCCGTCTTCGCTAATTCAATCTCAAAATGTTTTGGTGAGTTTTGTAGGTATATTGGATCTTTAGGAATGAAACTTGAAATTACGGCTCCATCCATATAGTCCATCAAGATTTCTTGCGAGGATTTTTTTTCAAGAAAAGAACTCATATAGGGTTCTGCTGTTATCACAAGATCGAATTGAGTGCCTGAATTGGCGACTTCCATGTAACCATTGCTGACATTTTTTGCATGAGGAATCCCCAATTTTGTGAGAAAGTTCAACATATTTCCATTGACTGGTATGCCTCCCGATGTTGAGATGCCGGCAGAGTAAAAGTTGATTCCAGGAAAATGCCAAGATAGAATTGAATGAGCGAAAGCAGAGCGAATTTGATTCATTTTGCAAACCAGCAAGACGTCCACTTTACTCCTTAAAATTTGATCAACGTTAGGACTTTAATGTAACATGACGACATGCCTGTCGGTTTAAATTCGTCAAATTTAGGACTCTTATGCAATTGTTAATTTATTATCGCTTGTTTAAACAAAATTGGTACGTCTTTGTAGTTTCGTTGTTAATTGGAGTTTTCTTATCTGTTTTTTTGGTAGGTCGAGTTACGCCAGTCTATTCAGCAACATCACAAATATTCGTATCAACACCTGCTTCAGCGATTGACATTTCAGCCTTAAACATTGGATCTAACTTTACACAACAAAGAGTTAAATCTTATGCCCAAATAATCAACAGTCCACTTACCTTGAATGCTGTTATTGATGAATTAAAATTGAAAATGTCTTCATTTGAACTTGCTGAACAAGTTTCAGCCATAGCTCCACTGGATACAGTACTGATAAATATTTCAGTGTCTGACATCTCTCCAACTATGGCCTCTAAAATTGCAAATTCCGTTGCGGAAAATTTTGGCAAAGTTGTTAGTAATTTAGAAATGACTAATGCTACTGATACACGAATTAAAGTCTCACCCGTACGATTATCTCTTCCCCCAACAAACCCCATTAAGCCTAATAAGATAATTTTTTATGGGCTCGGAATAATCTTTGGGTTCTTGTTTGGATTATCTATTTCACTTCTTCGCAGATCATTAGACACATCCGTAAAGAATGAAGATGATTTAGAGGATTATGCACTTCTTGCTGCCATTGGTTTCGACAAATCTGCTCAAGAAAAACCCCTATTAACTGAAATTGGTAGATATTCAGCTCGAACTGAA
>Ga0214921_10007043_pt1 | contig 15125 bp, 12 predicted proteins | sample LL1505_MetaG_FD_177992 | JGI IMG/M metagenome (GOLD analysis project Ga0214921, IMG submission 177992) | Freshwater microbial communities from Lake Lanier, Atlanta, Georgia, United States - LL-1505 | ecosystem: Environmental > Aquatic > Freshwater > Lake | place: USA: Georgia | collected... | reverse complement strand
CTTACGACCGACTCCAAATCAGGAATACCCCCGATTTTAAGGTCTGTAGTCCCTTTATAAAAATCAGGATCTTCCACCTCCACCATCGCCAGATCGCAATCGTGGGCGACAAATTTCACCTTAGCGGGATACTTTCGGGGATCGGCCTCTCTTTGCACGGTGAGATACCGTGCCCCACTCACCACATGCGCATTGGTGATGATGCGCTTTCGATCGATCACAAAACCTGCGCCACGCGCCGAACTCACCGTTCCAGGATTCCAGGGAAGCCGATAATCCCATGTTTGGGCGGTTACCTCGATCATCACTACGTTTTTACGCGCCTCACTTAATTGCCAATCTCCCTTTCCACAACTTCCTAGAAGTGGAAGCAGAAGAAGCGCTGCAATTCTTAGAACTCCGTTACCCATAAGAATCCATCTTATCACCACTAAAAACCGAGTAAACCAGATTGCCTCAGACTTCCACCGTTCTACGATTCATAAATGAACCCTTGGTTGATCCTGAGTTTGTCCATCGCCCTAGAAGTTTGCGGCACCGTTTGCCTTAAACTATCCCACGGAATGAGCCGACCCCTACCCATCCTAGGAGTGATACTCTTCTACCTATCCGCTTTCGCCTTGATGTCGGTTTCCTTGAAAAGCCTCGAAATTGGAACGGTCTATGCGATTTGGGCCGCCGCAGGAACGGCACTCATTGCGATCATTGGAATCCTTTTCTTCGGAGAGAGTTTCCCTTGGGGAAAGATTCTGGGGCTCTTTCTTGTGATTGTCGGCGTGGTTCTGCTCAAGGTTTCAAACAGCGTAAATTAAATCGTCCCAAAAATTCTGTCCCCGGCATCACCCAACCCCGGCAGAATATAACCATGAGCATTCAGTTTTCGGTCAATCGCCGCAGTGTACATCGGCACATCGGGGTGTGCTTTTTGGAATGCGCGAACCCCCTTGGGAGCGGCAACCAGGCACATAAAACGAATCGAGCGGGGATGAGCCCCCTTCAAGCGATCTGTGGCCGCAATAGCCGAATTCCCCGTCGCCAGCATTGGATCCAATAAAATCAAATCCCGCCCCCGCAATGTCTTGGAGGCTTTGAAATAGTACTCCACCGGTTCGAGCGTCTTATGATCGCGGTAAATACCGATGTGCGCGACCCGGGCGGACGGAAAAATTCTGAGCATTCCGTCCAGCAACCCCATCCCCGCACGGAGAATCGGAACCAAAACCATTTTCTCCCCTTGAAGAACCGGAGACATCATCTTTTCCATCGGCGTCTGGATCTTCATCTTGGTCAAAGGCAGATCCTTCGTCACCTCATACGCCATCAACATCGCAACTTCCCCCACGAGCTCACGGAACTCCGTCACGCTCGTTGTTTTTTTCCGCATGAGCGTGAGCTTGTGCTGCACCAGCGGATGCCGGACCATGTGGACGTTACTTTTCATACAAAATCCATCTACACATTAAATCGAAAATCCATCACATCCCCATCTTGAACGACATACTCCTTTCCCTCCACACGAAGCTTTCCTGCTTCTTTCACTTTGGCCATCGTCCCCGCACTTTGCAGATCTGCATAAGCCACCGTTTCCGCAGCAATAAAGCCCCGCTCAAAATCGGTATGAATCACACCTGCCGCTTGAGGGGCCCGATCGCCTGCGTGAATCGTCCACGCACGGGTCTCCTTTGGCCCTGTCGTCAAATAAGTCCGTAACCCAAGCAAATCATAAGCGGCGCGAATCAAAGACCCCACGCCCGACTCTTTGACTCCTAGCCCCGCGAGGTACTCCTTCCCTTCCACCTCGGGTAGATCCACCAACTCAGATTCAATCTGCGCGCTCACAATGACCGCCTTACTGGATAAGTGGGCCCCACAATACTCCTCCACAATTTTTACCTGCCCCCCCGTTTTTCCGCCCCTCTCCCTTTGGGTTAAAGCCCCCAACTCGTCCTCCTTCACATTACAGGCAAAGAGTGTGGGTTTTGTGGTTAAAAGGAAAAAGCTTCGCACGACCTTTTTCTCGTCATCCGTCATCTCCAAGGTCAGAGCTGGTTTACCTGCATCCAAGTGTGGCTTTAGTCTCGCTAAAAGCGCCAACTCCGCCTTCGCCTGAGCATCCCCCTGTTTCGCCGCTTTCCCAGGCTTATCCAAACGCTTCGTCACCGTTCCCAAATCAGCCAAAACCAGCTCGGTCATAATCGTTTCAATGTCACGCAGGGGATCCACCGTTCCAGCCACATGATGAATGTCTGCATCTTCAAAACACCGGACCACCTGAATGATCGCGTCCACTTCTCGGATGTGAGTCAAAAACTGATTCCCCAAGCCCTCCCCCTGGCTCGCTCCCTTAACCAGTCCAGCAATGTCCACCAGTTCGATGGAAGCAGGCAGGATCTTCTCGCTTCCGGACATCTTGGCTAACCAATCCAACCTCGCATCGGGGACCGTGACCATTCCCACGTTCGGCTCAATCGTGCAGAAAGGGTAATTGGCAGCCTGAGCCTTGCGAGTACGCGTCACCGCGTTAAAGAGAGTGCTCTTGCCCACATTTGGAAGACCCACGATGCCAGCACGTACCATTCGATATCCTAACCACACATGCCCCATCTCCTCAATCTTCAGATCCACGTTTCCTTCTTATTTATTTTTCAAAACCCGTGGGGTTGATCTTGCGATACACCCCCTAAGCAGGCTCAAATGTTCAAATGAACAAGATCGGGATTGGCTTAGTTGGATGTGGAACGGTTGGATCCGGGTTGATCCGCAACCTTCCCAAAGCCAATGGACTGATTGCTCAGCGACTTGGCATCCAGCTCGAAATTCGTGGGATCGCCGTCAAAGACCCCTCCAAAACCCGCCCCGATCTCCCCTTGCCCGCGGTGGGAGACTGGAAAAAAGTTGTCGCGGATCCAGCCGTACAAATCGTCGCCGAGTTGGTGGGGGGAACTTCCGAATCTTTCGCGATTGCCGAAGCTTGTATCCAAGCTCGCAAGCCCTTCGTCACTGCCAACAAAGCCCTTCTCGCCGAACGCGGCCAAGAACTGATCGCATTGGCTCAAAAATCAGGGAGTCCGATCTATTTCGAAGCCAGCGTCGCAGGCGGAATCCCTGTCCTCAAAGCCCTTCGCGAAGGACTCGTGGCCAATCAGCTCCTCGGTCTCCACGGGATCATCAATGGCACTTCCAACTACATCCTGACTCGCATGGCCGAAGCTGGCTCGGATTTTGCGACTGCACTAAAGGAAGCCAAAGACCTTGGATACGCAGAAGCAGACGACCGCCTGGACGTGGATGGAATCGATGCAGGTCACAAAGCCGCCATTCTCTGCCTTCTTGCCTATGGGTTCCTCCCTAAGTTTTCAGAAATCCCGGTCGAAGGAATTCGCCAAATCTCATCGCAAGACGTCTCCTTTGCGCATCAGCTAGGGTACGTGATCAAACTGCTGGCGATGATCAAGCCAGTGGGTAGCGAGCAGATTGAAGTTCGCGTTGCACCAACTCTTCTTCCTTCACGACATCCTATGGCCTCTGTTCATGGCGCGTTTAATGCGGTCGGCCTGATCGGAAACCTTTCTGGACCCGTACAATTTACAGGTCGGGGTGCAGGTCCCGATGCTACCTCCAGCGCGCTTTTGGCCGACCTAGCCGAAGCCGCAAAAAACCTTTGCGATAAAGCCCCCGGACCTGCTTTACCAAAACCTAGCAGCAAGATGACCCTGATTGAGAAAAACGCCTCTGTTGGAAGATTCTACGTGCGGATCGAGGTCGAGGATCGCCCCGGAGTCTTGGCCCAAGTCGCAGGAATTTTCGGCTCAGAAAAGATTGGAATCTCCTCCGTTCTGCAACCGGAAGGCCGAGGCGCAGGATCGGTTCCGCTGGTGTTTCTCCTCGAGCCCGCGCCCTTATCCTCCCTCCAACGCGCCATAGCTTCGATCTGTAAACTCCCGAACACACGGGCACCAGCCACAATCTTGCGCGTGGAAGACCTGCTATGAGTTGGAACGGCATCATTCACGCGTTTCGGGATCGCCTCCCTCTTCCCGCAAACGCTAAAGCCATTACCCTATTCGAAGGGAATACTCCTCTTCTCCCCGCGCCTCGACTAACCGCAGCCATCGGCGGAGAATTTGATTTAAGATTAAAATATGAGGGCCTGAACCCAACCGCTTCTTTTAAAGACCGCGGCATGACCATGGCCGTGACTCACGCAGTGGCCAAAGGAGCCAAGTTGGTCATCTGCGCCAGCACAGGCAACACCTCCGCCTCGGCTTCCGCATACGCTGCTCGGGCTGGCATCGCATCCGCTGTCATTATCCCCTCAGGAAAAATTGCCTTGGGCAAGCTGACTCAGGCTTTGATTCATGGCGCTAAACTTCTTCCAATATCAGGGAACTTTGACGATGCCCTTAATCTGATCCGTCAAATGTCGAACCTTAAAGAGGTTGAGGTGGTAAACTCGATCAACCCAGTTCGAATTGAGGGCCAAAAGACTGCCTCCTTTGAAATTTTGGAAGCTTTAGGCAAGACGCCGGACTTCCATTTTTTACCCGTAGGAAATGCAGGCAATATCACCGCCTACTGGAAAGGTTTTTGCGAAGCCATCCCCAAAGGCCCACGCCCACGTATGTTTGGTTGGCAGGCTTCAGGTGCTGCCCCGCTGGTAGACGGTCATATCGTCAAAGATCCGCAAACCATCGCCACTGCCATTCGAATTGGAAACCCCGCCAGCGGAGAAGGAGCCTTGGCCGCCGCCAAGGAATCCAATGGGCGGATCGACAAGGTGACCGATCAGGAAATTCTTAGCGCCTATCAACTACTCGCTCAAACCGAGGGTATTTTTGTCGAGCCCGCCTGCGCCGCACCCGTCGCGGGTTTGCGTAAAGCAGTCGCGGCAGGTTGGATCCCAAAAGGCAGTCTGGTCACGATGACCCTTACTGGCCACGGATTAAAAGATCCCGATACCGTTCTTTCCCTCTTCCCGCACGCACCAAGTCCCATCCCACCCACCTTGGATGCCGCCCGCAAAGCCTTAGGTCTCTAATTCCAAAAACACCTTAACCCCAAATCCCTCTAGTAACCCTGCAACGGCTTTCTTGCCAGACGGCAGTTTCAACTTAGGATATAGAAATGTTCATCCCCCTACCCCTCGCACTTGGCCTCCCACAAGGCTCCGAATGGTTCTGGATCGTTCTTGTCATCATTCTGCTGTTTGGAGCGAAAAAGCTTCCCGAGCTAGCCCGCTCTATTGGCCGTAGCCTTGGAGAGTTTTCTCGGGCCAAGGATGACTTTGAAAAAGAAGTAAAAAACGCTGTTAAAGACGTAGATAAAAAAGACTCGAATAACACTAAAGCATCGTAACTCGCGAATCCTCCCAGCCTCCCCTTATTCGGGTTAACATCACGACACACACCACTGCTAGTCCAAGCATTCCATAAAGCGTTCCCCACCAGCCCACGCTGAGCTGAAGTTGGGCAATTAACCGATCTGAGTACGCATCCGCCATCTTCCACCTCAAGAGGATATACAAACCCGTCAAACCCGCCGCAGGCACAGCCAAGCCAATGGCTGGAGGACGCGGCAAACTCAAGCAGGCCCAAACCAACCCCGTTAGAACAGGGATTAAAAGTAGCCATCCTAGGAGAGGCCGATTCTCTTTTTGATTCATGGCTACGGAAGCAAGTTCACTTTGCACCTTAGCACGCTGTGTCCCCGATGCCGCCCCGAAACCCAACTGAAACCCTGAAAACCCATCCGCAGGATCCGCCCACATTTCCGACCACTCTCCCCTTCGCATCCATACCATACTCCTTAAAAAGCTTGAATCACCCTCAGCCGTATTGCGAACCACTTCGAGAGTATTTTTCTTAAGAGCCGACGGCTGAAGCCGCACCCAAGGAAGAAAAAAAGAAACCAAGGTAAGAATCGCGAAAAACTTGCCAACCCAGTGCAATACAGATGAACCCATTATTAAATAAATAACCACCTTTGCTCGCAAGATACAACCTTCATACCGCTCTAACCGATTAGACAAAGACCCCTTCCAACCGCTACTGTAATAAACTTAATGGTTAAAGTTCACCCCATTCCCGCACTCACGGTCAACCCCAAGAGCGCAGCAGAGATAACCTGTGTTCCCTACGACATCGTTTCGCGAGAAGAGTGCCGCGTCCTCGCCAAAGATCACCCCAACACTCTGCTTCGGGTGGACCGTGCTGACCTTGAATTTCCCGATGCCGTCAAATTCAACGCCCCTGAGGTGTATAAAAAAGCAGCTGAGAATTTTTCCCGCCTGATCGAGAACGGATCTCTGCAAAAAGAAGCAAAGCCTTCGATCTATCTCGTGCGAATGATCGAGGGAAAACATCGGCAACGAGGCTTTGCCGCTCTGGCCGATTTCGGCGACTACGCCTCCGGCCAACTACGGAAACATGAGTTCACCCGACCTGACAAGGAAGACGACCGCGTCACTCTGATCCGCCATCTAGGGTCACTCACCGGGCCCGTTCTCGCCGCCTATCCCGATCTGCCCGAACTGACTGCACAGATGGATGAAATTGAACTAACCGTGAAACCCCTGGCGGAAGTAACGGATGAGCGGGGGGTCAAACATACTGTCTGGCGCTGTCCGGATGCTGCCGAAATCGTTCGCCTCTTCACACAAGTATCCCGCTCTTATATTGCCGACGGACATCATCGGGCGGCGGCAGCATCTCGTTTGGCCAAGGAGAAACCCGGCCCGCTCGGCATCCTCACCGTCTATTTTCCCGCCTCCGAGCTTCGGGTTCTTCCCTACCACCGACTCGTTCTGAAGCTCGATCCTTTTACCTCTGCCACATTCCTCGAAGAGGCGAAAAAAGTTTTCCAAGTAACCCCTTCTCCTTCTGCTCCTCCAGACGAAACAGGAAAAATCGGGCTCTTTCTTGAGGGAAAATGGCATCAGCTCGCGTGGAAAGCCGACGAGAAATCCGATCCAGTGGCCAAATTAGACGCCTCTGCCCTTCAAGATCGCCTGCTCGGTCCCGTTTTGCAGGTGAAGGATCCAAGAACCGATGCCCGCCTCGATTTTGTGGGCGGAATTCATGGAACTAAGAGCCTGGAAGATAGGGTCAACTCAGGCCAAGCCGCTGCCGCTTTCAGTCTTCCGGCCGTATCCCTATCCCAAATCCTGGCTGTGGCCGATGCCGACCAGATTATGCCCCCCAAGAGCACCTGGTTTGAACCAAAACTGAGGTCCGGCTTCTTTGTCCACAACTTCCGATAGGTCCGATGCTTTAGTTTTGATTGCAAGCCCACCGGCGCCTTGAGTCCCAATGTTATCTAAATCCACCTAACTTCATCAAATCTAAAGCTGTTTGGGTAATTTTTCGAACATTTTTGACATCAAAACGGTCAAATCAAAATGTTTACTCTTAAAACGCTATACGGAAAAATTCTTTCTAAAGACATAAAGTCACAACCACTTTTAAGTTTCTTTTATAAGATTCATCCCCTTGACAAAGATAGTTATCTGATTACTATGTAGAATCATGCTTCTTCCCCAAGGTTCCAGGCCCATTATTCTTGTTATCAGACACCTAGGACTCAAAACCTCCACCCTATGATCAGAAATAATATCCTCTTTCGACTGGGAAAAATGGAAATACAGCGCACTTCATATGTTTTTATTCTTTTTGCGATTCTTTTCGGAGGATCCAAGGGCCAAGCGCAGGTGTCAGGAGCAAATGGACCTATAAATTGGACAGGCTACATGCAGGTCTATAATTACGCAAACAACACAAAAGAAGAAGGTCCAGACTTTGGTGATTTATGGGGCGTAAGCGACCTAAAAACAACAGTGCTGCCTAGCGATTTTAACCACAAGTTGCAGCTTTTTCCTAATTACAATGCTTACGCTTCTGCAGACACCAATTATTGGAGGAACAACGGAGGAGCCGGTCCGCTTGGCAATAAATGGATGGAAGCCAGCACTGTTACCGTAGTATCTTTCAATAAATTGAACCTCACGAATCCGTTGGTTTTCTCCGGAACCATTAACTCCAATACTCTCGCCAACGGCTATACGGCTAAGGTCTTTTTTAAAGTCTTCAACAATAATTATACTGTCTACTACGATAACTTCTACCAGGCCCAAACCCTGACAAACGGGTCTTTTCGTATTTCCACAGATCTTTCATCGATTGCCAACAATCCTACTCATAAGCTGCAGTATGGGTTTTCTGTAGAAGGACCCAACGCAAACCCCGCGAATTCGAACTCCCTTGGTAAAGTCGATCTCACGATCACCGAAGTGCCGAATGGCTTTGCCGGGCCTCAGTTGGCGGTGAAAATCGCAGGCTTGTCGTCCTCCAAAAACGGGACCAACCAACTGCCTGCTCCGATTATCGGCAAACCTCAGACGTACTTGATCAAACTGGAAAACAATGGGAATACCAATCTAGTTATCACCAATCTTGTTCTTTCCAACACTGTGGCCAATTCCTTTTCATTGGGAAGTTCGCCGACGAACGTCACCATTGCCCCGAGTGCCTCTTTAACCATCCCTTTAATTGCTGCTCCAACTACCCCTGCCGCCTTGGCCGGCGTGCTTACGATCATTAATAACGACAACGATTCTGCGGACCGCAATTTCCGCATCAACCTCTCCTCTGTGCCCCTGCAGCCCATCGAGAATTTTACCAACCCCGCTACCGGCCTGTTGGGTTGGAGCCAATTTGCCGGGACACCCGGTAATGACCCATCCGCCAATCTTCAGGCCAGATCAATCCTTTCCTTAACACCAGATGCCTTGAGTTTGGCTGTCAACAGCTCAGCTGACGGCAACTCAGGAATAGATAGAGCACCTTGGTGGTCCGGTATTCAGCGGGAGGTTGCTTCACCCGGATCGCTTGATTTAACCAATAGCATTTTCCGGATATCCCTTCGCTCCAGCGGCGGCTCGACTGGTCTCCTAAACTCCTGGACTAGCAACAACAAAAACAAGGTGGAGGTACGGCTTGAGTCATTAAATACACCAGGAGACGCTGCCACAGGCTCTCTTCAATTGGGAATACCTATTGACGATGAAACTCACACCATAACAAATGGTATTGTCAGATCCGTCAACAGTGGTGAGCCCGACCAGTTTTATGACCGTGTTGCTGTTGAATTAACCAACAACAGCTCCAGCTTCGTGACAGCTGGCGGAAACCTATCTGCCTTAATCTCCTCCGCCAGCACTAATTCTCTTTCCCGGGCGATTAACGGATCTATCGCCCGGATCTCCGTTCCCGCAACCAACGGAACTATCACGCCGACTGCTCCGCTGGATTTAAAGGCCCCTTTTTACCGCGTGGTGGTTGTTATGACTCAGGGTGAATTTGACTATGATGCTGATAATCTGCTTGAGATTGATTCGATTGAGCTTCAACTCGCCACCGCTTCAAAATTCGAACTCGCCAACAGCAGTTTTGAGGAAGACTCATCCGCTGGAACTAACGCCCGATCCTTTATTCCTAACGGATGGAAACAATGGGCGAGAACCAATGGGGTTAATAAGGAGTTGTCCTCTCAGCAGGCGCGGACAGGCACCAAGTCCCTTAGGTTGGCTCCTCAAGGAGACAAATACGACCATGACACCAATTTGGCTACTGCCACCATTTGGGATAATACATGGGGTTCTCAAAAAGGCGTGGTGTATCAGGAGTGGCCTTTGCCCTCCCCCAACCTGAATCTTATCCCAGGTGCTAGCGTCCACGCACAAGCTTCCGTGAAAGTGCTTTCCTCAGATCGTTTAACCGGAGGTAGCGCCTTGAATTTTGGTTTTCGCTACCTCGACTCCGGCAATATGCCATTTAAGGATGACGTGGTTACCGTCACATCCAGCAATCAGGTCTTAGATCAGTGGACCGTGCTGACAGCAAATAGCACGATCCCGGATGGTGCCGTTGCGATCCAATTGGTTGCTGAGTTTGTGCAATCAGCTGCGACCGACGCGGGTTCTGTTTTTATCGACGATTTGACAGTGAACCAAGGTTCGGTCACCACGCCGATTCCACCTGTGGGATACTCCCTGGTTTGGGCAGACGAATTTAGCGGATCCTCGCTCAATTCCGGAAATTGGGTGGCAGAAGAGGGTCGCGGCCCTAACTACGACGGTTGGGGTAATAACGAATCCCAGACATACACGGCGAACAACTCCAATCTTCGTGTGCAAGACGGCATTCTGATCCTCCAAGCCGTCAAATCAGGAACTAATTGGACCTCCGCTCGGATCAAATCACAAGGGTTACGCTCATTTAAGTACGGCAAGATCGAGTTTCGTGCAAAACTACCTACTGGGATTGGCCCTTGGCCAGCTGCTTGGCTACTGGGCACTAATATCACTTCAGTCAATTGGCCTAATTGTGGAGAGATCGATGTGATGGAGTGGCGTGCTGGCTACGGTGGCTCGACAAATGACGTGAACACCGTTGGCCACGCTCTTCACTCCACTTCTGCATACGGGGGTACTCCAACTGTCCCACGATCGCCATACCCAAGCCGCTCCACTGTCACAAATCCATCCAGTGCTTTTCACACTTATGCAGTCTTGTGGAATAGCAACAACCTGGTCTTCAGCGTGGATGGTGTCGACAAGGCCACCCTGCCCCCTCCCCCTGGAGATGAGGATGCTTTCCGTAAGAACTTTTTCATCATCCTAAATCTGGCTATGGGGGGAAACTATGTTGGAGGTTTTATTGACGATTCCCTCACCCAAGCTACTTACGAGGTGGATTATGTTCGTGTCTATCAAAGCAGTTCCGCCTCGGTAGCTTCTGACATTACCCCCCCTGCCATCACCCTCCTGGGTAGCAATCCGGCCTTGGTAAACTGGGGCGCTACCTACTCCGATACCGGTGCCACGGCCTTTGACGTCGGCGACAACACCAGCGTGTCAGTGCTCTCCAACAACCCCGTCAACACCGCCGTGCCGGGAAGTTATCTGGTCACCTACACCGCCACGGACAGCAGTTCCAATACAGCCACCGCCAACCGCACGGTCAAAGTCTCGATGAGCAACGGCGGCACCAATCGCGGAACGGACGGTCTGAGCGATGCTCTCCGCTACGCCTACGGCGGCACTGGTACAAGCCCGATTTCTACAAGCCTCATGCCATCAAATTCTATTAGTGGATCGAACCTCGTACTGACATACTTTGCCCGCACGAACAGCAATGTAACCCTCACCCCTGTCGTTTCAACGGATCTGTCCGTTACCAATAGCTGGACGAACTCCGGAGTGTCCAACTTGCTGCTGAGTAATATTACGAATAACGGAACAGTTCTGGAAAAGCGCCAGGCCACAACCCAAGTAAGTGGTCCCAAAAAATTCCTCAAGCTGAACGTGCTATTCACCAACCCGTAATTCAAAGTTTTTTTACTACCTCAGGGACGCGCCTCTCTAAATGCACCCTTAAATAGTAAGACCATAAAAGCTGTTTCAGCCCGCGAAATTAGATCTATAGCTTAGTATTTATTCGGGGGATCCCCCCTAACTGATAACTCGGTCAGCCCACGCTAAACCTTAAGCATTCATCAAGGTCCTTTAAGACCCTAGGATCCTGACTAGGTCAAAGTTTACATGACCTCAATTTTCCTAGCCTCAATCGTACCACTTTCTTAACCCCAGAACCCCTTAACCCCTAAAACAAACGATTCAGCAAATCGTCGCTACTCAGCCCAAACCACCTCCCGCCTGCCCCCTTTTGTCCAGCCCCCGGTCCTACTGCCCGTAAATAACGTGTTTATTGAGCACCTGCCCTTTTTGAATCGCCTCGGCGTGACCGTCCAACATGACCACATTCACCTTCCCGCTGTGCCGATAGCGCATCCACGCGTTGTTTCCGGAATCTGCATCGGTCGTCGTCGTAATCGCAGCGCTCAAGTTGATCGATCCGCTGCGTCCCCCGCTCTGGGAGACAACAATGGCCGGATTTTCGATGCAATAAGGAGACCACCCCTTGTTGCCCGGATCCTGACACATGTCGGCAGCTAGAATAACCTCACTTTGACGGGTCACGCAGGCGATGTTGGACGCCGCGCCTCCCCTAGGCATCAAACCTCCATGGACCCCATAGGTGATGGCAATATCTTGGCCCGTCGCTTGGGAAACTGTTTTGAGGGCACCTGGACAAACGAACACGTTATTCTTTCTCTTGGTGTCACTCCCCATAAAATTGGCGATTTTGGCCGCCCACATATCAGAGGTGCCACTGCCTGCGTCGGGAAGCTTGAAGCTGTTGTCAGCCGTATAAGCTAGGGTGGCTACCCCGATCTGATGCAAATTTGAGAGGCAAGCGCCAGCCTTAGCCGATTTAAGGCCTCCACTGATTGCTGGCACTGCCAACCCAGCTAAAAGGCCTATAATGCTTATAACCACAAGGAGTTCCACAAGAGTAAATGCGATTGAAAAGGTTGTTTTTTGCCGATTTTTATTCATGGGAAGATCCTATCGGATTATCCTGTCACAAGCAAATATATCATTTGACTTTCAAGCAAATTATGTTAAAGTACCAAAAGGTGGCAGTAGTCACCAAAAACAAACAAACCACGAAAGGAATCATATAAAAATGAAAAAAGTATTAAGTTTGATGCTTGCTGGTATTGCGCTTCTCGCAAATCAGTCCCACTCGGTAACATTCTTTGCCGATGACTTCGAGGCGGCTGGTGCGGCAGGAAGAACTAAACTCGGGACTCCTTGGTCAATGAACAAGGAGGTGTTCACCTCCTCTGGTGAGTACGACGGTGGATACTATCCAGGAAGAACCTTCGGACCTAACGCCATTGTTACGGGACAAGGCGGAGACGCACAAGGCACTTACTCTGGAAAACTTTATCCAGATTTTGACGGCTGGTGGGGCGACTGGACCGATAACAAAATCGTTAAAACCTCACTGTTGTTCAACAAGACCTTGACTGCTCAAGACATCGCTCCAGGAGTAATCCAAATGGACTTTAATTTCAAAACCGGAGCAATTGGCTCGACTGCAAGTGTAGTCGCATTTGCGAAACTCTTGAACGGAGACTTCTCACAGACTTGGTACACACAAACAGTAAATCTCAATAGTTCCGACTGGAGTTCTGGAGCAACAGTCCTCACATTTAATGGAGCACAAGTTGGTGCAAATGCTCAATTCGGTTTTATGGTTACCTCGGACAATTACAAAGCTGCAGATCTATACATTGATAATGTGACTATTAGCAACGTTCCAGAGCCTACCTCTGCCACCCTTTTAGGACTGGGATTGGCTGGCTTGCTTGCATCACGCCTCCGTCGCCGTAGCTAAGAATCTTTAGCGAAACGTCGGTTTGTTTTTAGACCCGAGGGGCAATCCCCCTCGGGTCTTTTTTTTCTTAATAAACACAAACTTCCTTAATCCCCTAACCCCTTAACCCCCTTCAATCCTCCCCCTGAAATCCCCTCCCCCTTCGTTCGTATAACGTTCCTGTACCATTCGCACGAATCCTTCATCGTTCGCTTCTGCGTCCCGTAATCCACGTGAACCAGTCCAAACCTCTGCTTGTACCCCTCAGCCCACTCAAAATTATCCAGTAGCGACCACTGAAAATACCCCCTTACGGGTACCCCATCGCTAACCGCCCGCTTTAACTCCCCCAAATACCTCCCCAAAAAGTCGATCCTCTGTGGATCGTGAACCTTTCCATCGGTCGATACCCAATCAATATTACTCAGTCCGTTCTCCGTGATGTAGAGCGGCAGCTTATAGCGTTCATACAAGAACTTCGGACCCCAATAGAGGCTTTCGGGGGTCACATTCCAAACAAAAGCGGTCCGCGGGTTTCCGTCTGGAAAACGAACAGCCTCCCCTTTTCCCTTATTTCCCTCCGTAACAGGAGTGCCCTGATAAATGTTCACACCATAAAAATCCATTGGCTGAGCCATGGTACGCAGATCTGCCTCGGAATACTTGGGCAGCGCCTTTCCAAAAGCCCTCACCGCCTCAGGAGCCACCCGACCCAGCACCACAGGATCACTCCAAAGCGTATTACTGAAAACATGGTTATTCCCGCACCCAAAGGTCCATTTTCTAGCCACTTCGACATCTCCAGGAGAATCCGTCGCCGGATAAAACACCACCCCCACTGGAGCCCAGCCAATCTTGCCCCTCTTGGCACATCCCGCCCGCAGGGCCTGCACTCCCAGCCCATGCGCCAGTTGCACGTTCCGCACAATCTTGAGTTGTTTGGCGATAGGAAGTTTATCCCCAGGCGCATGCTCACCCGTTCCGTGTCCCAGCCCCACAAACACCTGCGGCTCGTTCAGCGTCATCCAGTCGACGATCCGATCGCCCAACCGCTCCGCCACCTTCAGTGTAAAATCAGAAAACCATTTCGGGCTTTCCTCATTCAGCCAGCCCCCCTTGTCGTAAAGCTTGGTAGGATAATCCCAGTGGAACAGGGTGCAGAAAGGTCGGATTCCGGCCTGCAGTAGCCCATCGGTCAGCCGATCGTAAAACTCCAATCCTTTGGCGTTCAGTTTTCCCCGACCATTGGGAAGAATCCGTGTCCAGGAAATCGAAAAGCGATACGCCTGAAGGCCCAGGTCCCGCATGATGGCAATGTCTTCAGGAAACCGGTGATAATGGTCGCAGGCCACCTTCCCGGTATGCCCCTCCCACACCTTCCCCTTCGTTTCACAAAACCGATCCCAGACGGAAGTCCCACGGCCCTCTTCCTTATAGGCACCCTCGATCTGATAGGCCGAGGTCGCTGTGCCCCACAAAAAGTCTCTTGGAAAGATACTCATAAAATATAACTCTGTTTTAAATGCACTATCTCAAGAGGTAAATAGCGATCCCTAATCCGCAAGGAATGGAATTCCCTGCCCTACTGGCACAACCAAATTAGGCGGGCGCCGACATTCGCCCCATCCTTCGGGAATCCTTAAAGAGAGACAGTCACCGAAGAAATTTTTCCCTGGCGCCCGAATAGCTCCGCGCTCAGCGTCTGGTCCAGAACATGACCCTTGATATTTTTCTTGGTGCCATCCGCACGAGTGATCTCAATACCTTGTTGGCCAGTCCCTCGGAGGTAACAGAATGGGACCTGGCAGAAGGTAAAGGCCAGAGCGCCCGCGGGCACGGGCATGT
>Ga0214921_10007041_pt1 | contig 15128 bp, 14 predicted proteins | sample LL1505_MetaG_FD_177992 | JGI IMG/M metagenome (GOLD analysis project Ga0214921, IMG submission 177992) | Freshwater microbial communities from Lake Lanier, Atlanta, Georgia, United States - LL-1505 | ecosystem: Environmental > Aquatic > Freshwater > Lake | place: USA: Georgia | collected... | reverse complement strand
AACAGGATCATCAGCGGCTCCTAGTCGTATCTATCACGACAGTTATGGAGCAGGCAACTATTCGGCATTTATTGGCCGACACGCTCGTGGTAACAGCGATGTTACACAGGCGTTATTATCAGGAGACATTGTTAATCGCGTGGGCGCTAATCCACACGATGGTACAGACTTTGCTAGCCTATCTACAATGCGTATTGATTTTGTGGTGGCGGAAGATCAAACACTAAGTGCTCGCGGTAATAGAATAGAATTTTGGACAACACCTGTAGGTTCCACTACCATAGGCAAACGTGTTACTATTGACGGTAGTGATATTGTCCTGACTGCCGCAGGTGGCGGTGGTGTAAAGTTTGCTGATAATACAAGGCAGTCCACAGCATGGACTGGTTCAATTACCGCAGGGCAAATCACAGGAGGTATAGTAACTTCAGTTACTGCAGGCTATGGACTGACGCAAAATACCACACAGGGTGCTGTTACTATCGATGCCACCGGTGTACAGAATGTTTATGGTACTGCTTCACAGGTATATGTCACTGACGCAGGTAGTAAGAATCTCACACTGAGCCTTCCACAAAATATTGACACTACTGCTAATCCCACATTCAATAATCTAACAGTTAATAACTTAACTGTTAATGGTACACAAACCATCAACACCAGTGCGTCAATTAATGGCAAGCTATTGTACTTGGCAGCAGATGCTACGCAAGCCAGTCAAATTGATGGTGGTGGGATCATATTAGGCACTAGTCCTTTTGCTCGCAGTATAACATATGATCTCAATACTGATCGTTGGAACACCGACGGCGCCGGACTTACTACAACTGAAATTTACGCTGCTGATCTTACCCTAAGCGGAGACTTGTTTGTTAGCGGCGGTAATGCACATCTAGGCGGCGCTTACTTAGGGTATGATTACCCTAATGCTAGCCTACAAATTGATGAAAATTTAAACAGCTATGTACAACTAGTACAGCAGAATCACAACAACGGTAGTGCCGCTAGCACAGACTTCGTAGCCACAAACAACCTAGGCAATGACAGTACCTATTACATTGACATGGGTATTAACAGCAGTACCTACAACGGTTCTGGATTAGGGTGGACAGTCAGTGGCGCCAATGATGCATATCTGTACAATGTCAGCGGGGACTTAACGGTAGGTACAGCTACAGCTACCAAAGTTATTAAATTCCACACTGGCGGTACACTAGCTAACAATGTTCGAGCTACACTTAGCGATACAGGATTAAATGTAGTAGGTGATGTTACTGCAGCTACCTTACATGGTACACTAACAGGTAATGTAACAGGTAATGTAACCGGTAATCTCAGTGGTAATGTAACAGGTAATGTAACCGGTAGTGTAACTGGCAATGCAGGTACAGTAACCAATGGCGTTTATACTACTGGCAGCTACGCTAATCCTGCGTGGATCGCTGATTTAGCTGGTAGTAAAATTACCGGCCAAGTTGCGTCAGCTATTGCAGCAGACAACGCTACTACAGTAAACAATGGTGTTTACACTACAGGTAGCTACAGTAATCCTAACTGGATCACCAGTTTAGCTTACAGTAAGATAACAGGTGCTCCTACAGCACTTAGTGCTTTTACAAACGACACTAATTATATTACAACAGCAGCTATTACTTGGAATAATGTTAGTGGTAAACCTAGCACACTGGTATACACAACCGATGTTGGTACAGTTTCTAATACTATGTTAGCTGGATCAATTGCTAACAACAAACTACTAAACAGTAGTTTAACAGTAAACGGTATTACTATTAGTCTAGGTGGCACAGGAACTGTTGCTGCCGCAGCAGGTACATTAACTGGTACAACACTAGCCAGCAATGTTACCGCTAGTAGTTTAACCAGTGTTGGAACGCTAACTAACTTGTCGGTTACTAATACCATTACAGGTAATATTAGTGGCAATGCTGCTACTGTTACTAACGGAGTTTACACAACCGACACTGGTACTGTAACAAACACTATGTTAGCTGGATCAATTGCTAACAACAAATTGGTTAACAGTAGCGTAACTGTAAATGGCACCAGCATTAGTCTAGGTGGATCAGGTACAGTAACCGCGGCTGCTAACACACTAACCGGCACAATACTAAGTCCTACAGTAGTTACCAGTAGCTTAACAACTGTTGGCACATTGACTAACCTCACAGTAACTAATGCTATTAACGGCAGCATTTTAGGCAATGCGGCTACAGTTACAGATGGAGTTTATACTACAGGTAGTTATGCTAATCCAGCTTGGATAACCAGCTTGGCAGGTAGCAAGATTACTGGTGCTAGTATGAACATTATTGCTGGTACAGGAATGAGCGGTGGCGGATCACTAGGACTTGGTGGCAATGTTACGCTAAACAACGCCGGTGTACTCAGTGTTAATGGCTCAACCGGTGCTGTTACTAATATTGCTACACTAACCGGCGGATATTTAACTTCTAGCCAAATTCCTCCCAGCTTGTTAGGCGGTGTTAGTTACCAAGGCACATGGAATGCTAGTACTAATACACCTACACTAACCAACGGCACAGGCACAACTGGTTATGAATATGTAGTTACTACAGGCGGCACTGTTAACTTTGGTGCTGGCAATATTACATTTATTGCTGGTGACTTTGTGATCTACGGTAACGGAGTATGGAGTCGCATTCCCAGTGCTTCAGGCGTTACCAGCTTTAATACACGAACAGGAACAGTAACTCTGCTTACAGCAGATGTAACTGGTGTACTAACAGCAGGTTCTGTAACCAACACCATGTTAGCCAACAGCACAGTTACTATTGGTACTACCAGTATAGCACTAGGTGGTACATCACTTACACTGTCTGGTCTAACCAGTGTAGCAGCTACAACATTTACTGGTTCACTAACTGGTAGCATCACAGGTAATGCTGCTACTGTAACTAATGGCGTATACACAACTGGTGCTTATGCTAACCCTGCATGGATAACAGAACTGGCCTGGAGCAAAATCTCCAGCGCACCCGCTGTATACAGCAGTGTGTATCTTGGTACAACCAATGTGCTATTTAATCGCGCCAGCGGTGCACTTAGCTTGTCTGGTGTTAGTATTGACGGCAATGCTGGTACCGCAACTACTCTAGCTACAGCCAGAAATATTAATGGTACTAGCTTTAATGGCTCAGCTGATATTACTATAACTGCTGTTAACCCTAACGCACTAACTATTGGCACAGGGCTAACTGGCACTACTTACAATGGCTCAGCAGCGGTAACCATTGCTATTGACACCAGCAGCGTAATGTCACTGTCAGGTAATCAAACTGTTGGTGGCATTAAAACATTTAGCAGCACTATCTCAGGTAGTATTAGTGGTAACGCTGGCACAGTAACCAATGGTGTTTACACTACTGACATAGGCAGTGTAACCAATACCATGTTGGCTGGTAGTATTGCTAATAATAAACTACTTAACAGCAGTGTAACAGTGACGGCTGGCACTGGCATGAGTGGTGGAGGGGCGGTAAGCCTAGGTGGGACTGTTACGCTAACCAATGCAGGTGTTACTAGTGCTGTAGCAGGTACTGGTATCGGCGTAAGTGCAGGTACTGGCGCTGTTACTATTACCAACACTGGTGTTACCAGTATCAATACTACACTAACTGGTGCTGTAACAGGGGTAGTTACTACCAGCGACACTGGCACTATCACAGGTGGCATGATTGCTAACAGCACTATCAGTAATGCTAAACTTGCTAACAGCAGTATTACTATCGGTACTACCGCTATCAGCTTAGGTGGCAGCAGTACTACACTAACAGGTTTAACCAGTGTTAGTTCTACTACATTTAGCGGTAACTTGACAGGTAATGTAACAGGTAACGTTAGTGGTACAGCAGCTACTATCACCGGTGTATACAGCGGTACACTAACCAGTGGACAAGTAACAACAGCACTGGGATACACTCCAATCAGTTCCGCTGTAACCAGTTTAACTGGTACTGCTAATCAAATCTCAGTGTCGGCTAGCACAGGTGCGGTTACACTCAGCTTACCAAGTCTTGTTAGCATGCCTGGAGAATTGCGATTAGCAGCAGGTACAGCCAGTGTTCCTCCACTACAGTTCCAAGTTGGGTCCAATCTCACTACTGCTGTTGAAGGTGCTGCTGAGTTTGATGGGAAAACACTGTACTTTACTTCAAACAATACCGAGCGTGGTATTGTTAAAAATCCTCAGATTTTTATTTTAAATGCCAACAGAAGTTTGATTAATCAGGCTGCTGTACAAAGTTTGTTAGGCAAGAGTGTAACTATCAGTTCAGGTGTACGCTACTACTATCGCATACTGTATACCGTGTATTTGTCCAACAGTGTAAGAGGTTCTAGCGCCCCACAATTTGCGTTTGGTGGCAATGCTGTGCTAGCACAAAATACTTATTGGGTTAACCCTTGCGGCGCTTCATCACAAACTACGCCAACACAAACTTACCAAATGAGTAACCATATTACCACAGGGTTTGCTACAGGTGTTACTATTGCCAACAATACCAGTGGTAGTCAATACTATAGCGTTATTATTGACGGCAACTTGGATTGTACCACAGGCGGTACACTGATACCTTACTTTGGATTAAGTACATCAACACCTGGATCAAGTTCGTATATACAAGCTGGCGCTACAATGGAAATTTACCCAATTGGCGTTCCTGGAGCAGACACTTCAGTTGGTACATGGGCATAAACAATAATTTAAGGAACACACAATGTCAGCATTAAACTTTCCCAGTGGCGCAGTCAACGGCGATCGATATACAGGCGATAACGGCTCAATCTATGTATTTGATGGGGTTAAATGGGTTGGGGTGGAGTTTCCCTAACACAGGCGATGGCTCAACATATCTGGTTAACGATTACACTAATCAACGTTTCTACAGAGTCACACTAATGATTGGTGCTGCTTATTTGAAGAACTTTATCAGCATTGAGCGATTTGGGCTAATTGAAAGCATTTGTTATTTAATATTTAACTTGAGAGTTTTATTGCAAGGTGTCTCTCTTGTATAAGTTCAAGTACAAAATCTCGCAATTGCTCAGCCGTCCACCCATTGTCTAGCCATTCTGTTTCCCAGTCATCAATTTTCCACAGCATGTCTCGATGCATAGTTTTAATAATATCTTCTAAACGTTTTATATGAGGGGACGGCCCTTCAAACAAATATGCAAAAACCGCAGGTCCTCCCCAAGCACCAGTATAATCTTTGGTTCTGCGTATTGGATCGCTGGTAATTCCAAATCCTAAACGATAAGGCCCAGGGAGGATATAGAAATACATGGTTATGCAAACTCTGCAGTTGATGACTGGCAAAAGTCTTTGATATCGTCGTCGGCAAAATTTAAAATATCAGCAAATCGATCCAGCATTGGCTGTGGAATACGCTGGGTCCCACCTAATTTTTTGTAAAAAGAAACTAGTACAGCAGCAATCGCATCATCTTGCCAAGGCACTTCATATCCGTAATTGCCTAGTCCCCACAACCGATGCGCCCGATGTACTGCCGCATGGAATTGTTTCAGTCCTGCAAAATACCCCTGGATAATCCCTGCAAGCTCTGCTAGAAAATCGTCAGATAGTGTCATTTTTGCCGCAGCAAAACCTTTATACAAATCTTCAATCATAAACCACAATGAACCGTCAATCTCGTCATAATGGAAATAGTCATTGTGGAACTTACAAGCTACTTCTAAGATTTTTTCATCAAGATTCAGTGCTGCCATATGTGTAAAAGTCCCTGGCATCCCTACAAAAGAACTTTCTTTATCTACAGCATAACAATGGTACCTTTCGCAAATGGATTGCTTTCGTTCAGAAACAATATCATCTGTATCTTTACTGCCGTCAATTCGCACACTCATTACTTTAGTACGATGCTCATACCACGGGCTGATCTTCTTTTTACCTTTACCATTAATCAATGCAAATGCCTTTCGTGCAAATGCCTTGCTTTCAGTTTCAATATAAAGAACTGGCATTTCGACCTCTTGCCAATTTGACTCGCCTTCAAAAATTCCTGCGGAAATTAATGCTGCAACTAACGTTGCAGTATGTTGAGCATCAACCGAATGATATTCTTCTTGACCTGGAATTTTAACACAGTACAATACCTGCAAATACATTGGGTTAAAAATACCAATAGTAGAAATCTTAGTACAATGTTTTGGGTCTAGTGCTCGTTGAATGTCCTCATCAATAAACAAATGTTTCAACTTGACCATTTTAACAATGGGACGCAGCTTGGGGTCGATTTTAATCCCTTGGCGCTGATATTCTGCAACTAGTCGTTGCCAATCTTTGTAATTTTGCAATTGCACTACACGTTGTGCTAAAGGTACAATACGGCTCACAGTTTGCTTCAATGGATTTCGTACAGCCATTATGTTGGGCTTACGATCAACTGGTTGGTACTCTGGTAACATTAAATTCTCCTACAGGGTGGGTGGACTCAGCCCAGTAATAATACACTGATCTTAATAGGCTGTCTACCTGTGGTTTTTTAGCCACAAAAAAAGCCCTGTATTATACAGGGCTAAAACAGAATCAAAAACCTTTTATTTGGTTTCTTTAAATTCAGCATCTACAACATTTGGATCTGCTGTAGTTGATTCTGTTTGGGCTGCACCTTCAGCTGGTGCTTCAGCAGGCTTTTCCGCTTCTGTCTTAATTTTATAAAGCGGGTTACTAGCTTCGTACAATGGTGGAATGCTGTCTTGGATTGCTTTAGGATCATCTCCTGCGATAGCTGTTTCTACAGCTTTCATTGCATCTTCAAATTTAGTACGATCTGCGTCTTCCATTTTTTCGCTGTACTTAGCAAATTCTTTACGCATACCGTTTAGTGTGCTTTCAGCATTGTTACGAGCATCAACTAGTTCACGCTCTTTTTTATCTGATTCAGCATTTTCCTCAGCTTCTTTGACCATTTGTGCAATTTCAGCATCGCTCAAACCACTGTTAGCTTTAATGGTAATTTTGTTTTCTTTACCAGTGTTTTTGTCTTTAGCACTAACACTGAGAATACCATTGGCATCAATGTCCAATTGAACTTCAATTTGTGGTTGTCCGCGTGGTGCAGGCGGAATGTCACCAAGCGTAAACTCGCCAAGTAGTTTATTATAGCGAACAAACTCACGCTCACCTTGGTAAACTTTGATAGTAACAGCAGGCTGATTATCATCTGCGGTACTAAAGGTTTGGTTAGCTTTGGTCGGGATAGTTGAGTTCTTTTGAATCAACTTGGTCATTACACCGCCTAGTGTTTCAATTCCTAGGCTTAATGGAGTAACGTCAAGTAGCAGAACGTCATTACGATCACCAGCTAACACAGCGCCTTGTACAGCAGCACCAGCAGCAACCGCCTCGTCGGGATTAACATCTTTACGCGGAGTTTTACCAAATAATGACTCAACTGCAGCCTGTACCTTAGGCATGCGTGTTTGACCACCTACTAAGATAACCTCATCGATGTCTGCAGCAGTAACCTTAGCATCAGCCATAGCTTGACGGCATGGTGCTAAACTACGCTCAATAAGATCATCGACCATGTCTTCCAACTTAGCACGAGATAGTTTAACTACCAAGTGCTTAGGACCAGACGCATCGGCAGTAACGTAAGGCAGATTGACTTCTGTTTGACCAGAGTTACTTAGCTCAATCTTTGCTTTTTCTGCAGCATCCTTTAGACGTTGTAGTGCTAGTACGTCGTTTTTAAGATCAATACCTTGCTCTTTCTTAAACTCGTCAACTAGATAGTCCATAATGCGCTGGTCAAAGTCCTCACCGCCTAGGAATGTGTCACCATTGGTCGAAAGCACTTCGATCTGCTTGTCGCCATCTACGTTGGCAATTTCGATGATGCTGATGTCAAATGTACCACCACCCAAGTCATACACAGCAATCTTGCGATCACGCTTGTCTGACTTGTCTACACCATATGCTAGTGCAGCAGCAGTTGGCTCATTGATAATACGCAGTACTTCTAGTCCTGCAATCTTACCAGCGTCTTTGGTAGCTTGACGTTGGCTGTCGTTAAAATAAGCCGGAACAGTAATTACTGCTTGTGTAACTTCATGTCCAAGATAATCTTCTGCAGTCTGTTTCATTTTACGCAGTACTTCAGCTGAAATCTGCGGAGGTGCTAGTTTTTCTTCATTAACTTGTACCCAAGCGTCGCCATTGTCAGCACGAACAATGGAATAGGGCATAAGTTTAATATCTTTCTGCACTGCTTCTTCTTCGAAGCGACGTCCAATTAGACGCTTGGCAGCATAGATAGTGTTTTTAGGGTTTGTTACTGCTTGACGCTTGGCTGATGCACCTACTAGGATTTCATCTTTAGCGTAAGCAACAATGCTAGGTGTAGTGCGAGCACCTTCGCTGTTTTCGATTACCTTAGCTACTCCACCTTCTACAATGGCTACGCAACTGTTAGTGGTACCAAGGTCAATACCGATTACTCGACTCATATTTTCTCCTTTAATTTAAGCAAGATTTAAGTTTACTGACCCGAACTGTTCGGCATCAGCGATATTATTTATCTTATTTGTTTGTCAATGTTACCTTTTAATATAATTTTTATTAAGTTGGTTCTCCCAGAATGACTTGCACACTCCTCACCGGGTTACAAATCCGGGCCCTCGCTGTCTAGGGGTTGAGAGAATTGTTGCCCTACTTAATAAGGCATGTGAATAACTATACTATATAGTCTAACACTAAGCAACCTGTAATATTACCAAAATTATGACACAATCCGTAGATTGACTCCAGGTATATTACCAGTAACAGTTTTAACTCCTTCGGCTGCCTTAGTTGCTGCTAGTTTAGCTATACCATCTGTTGTAGTATTTTGTTGTTGTGCAACCGCATTGTCAACAAGATTTACAATTTTATTAGCAACAGGTAGATTGACATTTGAACTAAATGTAGCAGCCAATGCTCTATATCCTGGTAAACTAGCTTGTGCTAATTTATTCTGTATATTTTGGTTTACTTTTACAATTGGTGCTGCTGCTGCATAGGCCTTTGACACAAATGATTGTGCTTGTATAGTAGCGGTATTAGTAGCAGAATATATCTGTGCTTGGTATTTCTGAGTCTCAGCTTTTATATCGTTAAAGTATTTGGTAGTAGTGTCTTGTAATTCTTTCTGCACTAGCTCTTTTGCGGTACCTACTGCAGCACTTGTTAGCTTTGTTGCTATATTGCTTAGATCTTTTCCAGCTGCTTGTATTAGAAAAGGTTGGTTTGTAAGGAACTCGCTTGTTGCAGAATTAATCTTAGTAAGATCAATAGTACTATCTGCTGGTAGATTTGCTAAATTCTGTACAGTAAATACGTTCGAGGGGTTATTTGATAAGATACCAGTAGGTACTCCATCAGAAAACTCAACATTATACAGTGTTCCGTTAATTTGACCAGCTATACTTTGTGCTTCCAAAACTGCACCGTTTAATGCGTCTGTTGCTGTTTTAGATACCGAGTCCGCAGCCTCTTTTAATGCTGCTTCTAATGGATCAGTAACTGATGTTTTAAATAAATCACCGGCTGTTTGAAGAGGATTTGTCACGAATCCAAGAGCTGTTTCTGGACTTAAACCAGCATCTATTAGTGATTGAGCAATTTGCGTTTGTAACACTGCAATGGTTGAAGGAAATAAATTTCCAATAGCCCCTAAGATAGAGCCAAACAAATCCACATGTATTGCAGGCGATCCTGCAATCCACACTGTGGGGCTTGGTCCTATTTTTGATCCACCTTGAAGGAATAAAGCCTTTATAGTGGATATAATTTCAGCTTGTGGAAATGTAACGTATGCCATATTATATATTCCTTTATTGAATATTTATAGACGTAAAAATTGTGTATTTAAAATTACAGATCTTTGGATCTATTAAAAATTCCAGTAATTACTCGACTGGCAGGAACAAAATGCTGTTCCATAATATGCCCAGCCATACCGTACGCTGTTGTACCTAGATCTTTATAGTACGTCACCGAAGGCCAGCGTTGTTTATTCAGAGGAAAACTGAATATTAACAAACATTCATCACCAACAGACAGATACTTTACTCTGTCTTTGGTCTGCATTGCTTCCATCATAACCAGCGCCATTGCTCGCTGTCCTAGTGTAGGGCAATCAAAATACTTGGCCATCATGTGTACAACATAGGCCTCAACTTCATGTTCTAAAATTACAGTTGTTCCCTCACTTTCCATCACAAGGTCGTAACAACTACGAGTGTACTCATACCAGTATTTGTTCATACTAATATTTATATACTACAGTGTTTATTTTTTAACAGCTAATTTAGAAACTTTCTTCAAACTGTCTCGCCGCACCAAACATTCTCGACGACCGTCCTCGCGTAACACTCTAATGTATTCAATACCATCAATTAGTCTAATATCTTTGAGGTCGGGACAAACAAATCTTTCTTTGTTTACAAGGTTTTCAAAATATGCAGATTTCATTTTTACCCTCGCATGTATTCGTAATTAATTGTTTCTGCGTTTTCTCTAAACACTCGAGCTCCGTTTTTTAAATGAAAGCGACGAGCCATTTCTGTAGGCGGACTCAGCGTAACAAAACGAGTTATACTGGGATTGTTGGCCTTAATATAGTTTACAGCGTCTAAAATTAAATTCCTTCCTGCTCCGGGTTTATAACTCCAAATAGTATAAAACACAGCAACGTCAGGATCTTGCTTAACATCAAATAATTCGTTCTCTGTGGTAGGTACGCTGTCTTGATAACTGACACAAGTAATAGCTTCAGGATCGTCTTGTTCGTTTCTGAGGACAAAAATATCTCTGTTATTGCCGATTCTTTTATTGTGGTCAATACTAGGGCGTACTGGATCTTCCTTGAGTTTAGGAAAGTATTGGTCTTGATCTGATTTAATTAAATGTAGCATATAAAAGCTATTTATAACCTTTGCAGTTTATAGTAGCATTTAATGAAAATGGAGGACGGTGCGAGATTCGAACTCGCGGTCCGTATTACTACAGACGAGGGTTTAGCAAACCCTTGATTTAAGCCACTCATCCAACCGTCCACAAACTAAATACAAAACATGAATTTATATCAAGAACTCGAACTTGCTCCTGGATGTACCCAAGAACAAATTAAACAACAATACCGCGTACTAGCACATCTACATCACCCTGATAGAGGGGGCGATGCAGAAAAATTCAAACGAATAAACCTAGCTTACGAAGTACTTAGTGACCCCGAACGACGTCAAGAATATGATGCTACTGGAAAGATTAATCAAGACAATAGTATTCGAAGCGAAGCACTGGGTCGACTTTCTAACATGGTTAATCAATATGTACCTGATTTGAACAGTGAGGTAGAAGATTTAATTGTTAAAATGCAAGCAGATATTAATCAAGCATCTCGTACACTAGAAGCAGACATGGAACGCTGTCGAACTAACATTCGCAATGCTGTTATTGCTCGAGACAGAATACAGTTAAAAACACATAATGGAGAAAATTTACTAAAGAACTTTGTTGAGAATCTAATTGAACGTAGACAAAACGATTTAGCAATGTTTACTCGACGAATGACAGTATTTAATCTTATGTTAGAAATATTAAACGATTATCATTATGGTTCCATGTCATGGAACTTGATGTTAGGACATCCCCAACCTTAGTCGTTAAAGTCTATCACCAACGAACCATCTTCGACCCATACTCTATTAAGTTTTTCGTCTTTGAGTTGAGTTAAAATTATATCCTCTACTTCTGTTTCGATCTCAACTTTCTCTGTTATTCCGTGAAACCATAATAATTGGTCGATTTGTTCTCTAACAGTTTTTTCTTTTTCCATTTTATAAATCTGGTTCAATTCGAACTTGCAATGGAAAATTGTTATTCCTTGCTAGCATAGTAACTTCAATACCTTTTTGTTCAGCAATTTCATAAGGCAGTACAGCTACAATACCGCTTCCATTTTGGTTTATTTCCATTGCTTTATTTTCAGCATCGTGGCGATCGTAATTAAAAATTTGCACCAGAGTTTCAACTACAAATTCTACTGTAGTAACATCATCATTAAGATAAATGACTTTGTATTTTGGTGGTTCTTTTAATAACTTGCGTGTTTTTGTTTTTTGAGCAACATCAGTTTCGTTAGCAGTCATTATTAAATTCCATATAAGGAGCAGCGCATTGGCACCGCTCCTTGTGTATATTAAACTAGTGTTAACTAAAAGTCAACCGCTAGTGCTTTCTGAACTGATAGCAATACGGCGAGTTTTGGCTTCGTCTGGAATCTGCTGATCCAATGTAACTGTTAGGATGCCATTTTTTACAGATGCACCAACGACTTCCATATGCTCACCAAGTGTGAATGTACGCTCAAAATCACGGCTGCTAATACCACGATGTAGGTATTCTTTCTCGCTAGCAGTTGCATCAATACGACGCTTACCGGTGATGTTTAAGATACGGTTGGTTAGTGATACGTCTAGCTCGCTTTCCTGAAAACCAGCGATTGCTATTTCAATAACAAAACGACTTTCGTCAACTCGTACAATGTTGTACGGGGGATAGTTATCGTTTTTGTTGTGAAAGGCTCGTGTTAGATCTTCAAACAGTGGATCAAAGCCAATAAATTTACGATGTAGTGTGGGTAAGTCAAAACCCTGAAGTGTATATGTAGTCATGTTTTTTCTCCTTATTTAAGCAAGATTACATTGTTGACCCCAATCGGGCATCAACATTACTATTTATACAACAACTCTCAAAGAGTGTCAATATTTTTTGGTAGGAATCGCATCTGCACCTAATTTTCGACGCCACCGATTGCGAGCCGCTTTGGCCTTAACCTTACGTGTGATGCTGGGTTTTTCGTAGCATTCGCGAGCTTGTAGATCTTTTAATAAATTACAGTCTATGACTTTTTTCTTGAACTTGCGTAAAGCCTGATCGACATTGTCATTGGAAACATAAACTAATGTTCCTTTTAATTTACTGTCGTATGGGTTAAATTTACTCATAGATATTTTATTACATCCTCTCTTGTTAGTTTTAATTTTTTGGTATCCTGCTCTATTAATTTACCAATATTAAAAAGATAGTCATGAGTAATTATTTCAAATATTGATCTTAATCCACGAGCGCCTAATTTTATTTTTATTGCATGTTCTGCAATTGCTTTTAATCCGTCGTCATCAATTTCTAATTCGATTGCGCTAGCGCCAAAATAAAATTTGTACTGTTCTAATATACCGTTGTTTTTGTTTTTTATTACTTCAAACAAATCATCTATTGTGAGTTGCTCTGTATGAACAATAGAAGGAAAGCGACCCATGAATTCGGGAATCATTCCAAACTTAATAAAATCAACTGGATCTGCAGGAAACCTTGATTGCGTCGGCAACAAGTTTGAGCTTCCAAATCCTATACCTGCACTGCTTCGACGTTTTTTAGCTAGCTCATCTAACCCAACAAAGGCACCTGATGCTACAAATAGTATTTTACCTGTGTTAATTTCTACCGAGTCAGTACCAAATACTTTTTTAGGGCTTGACAATTTAATAGTAGTACCTTCTACCATTTTAAGCAATGCTTGTTGTACACCTTCGCCGTTGATGTCTTTGCCGGTTGAAGGAGTTTCAGATGATCTAGCAATTTTATCAACTTCGTCGATAAACACTATTCCACGTTCAGTTTGATCCACATCAAACTCAGAAGCATGGTATAATTTGTCAATAATTATATCGACATCGTTTCCTACATACCCAGCTTCGGTAATAGTAGTGGCGTCAATAATCACAAAAGGCACGCCCAAATAATCAGCAATGGTTTTGGCCAGTAGAGTTTTTCCTGTGCCAGTTGGTCCCCAAAACAGTATATTAGTTTTTTCTACTTGGTTTTTGTCGTCAAACATGCATCTTTTGTAGTGATTTATTACCGAAACCGCTAATTTTTCTTTAGCATAACGCTGAGAAATTACATACTTGTCTATATAGTTATAAATTGCTTGAGGATTTAGATCAAATTCTTCTTGTGGTTTAGTTTTGCTTTGTTTACTTAGAATATCTGTGCATAATGAAATACACTCATTGCAAATTGCAGCAGTCGATGAAACTATTAGTTTCACCACTTGGTCATGATTTTTCCCACAAAAATTACATTGAGAGGGTGTAGTTTCAGACATTAGATAGATTTTACAAGGTCAAGTTGCGTACTTATGCGGTTTGTCTGATTTAGGTGGAACGTGTATATCTGGCTCAGCGGGGATGCCAATGAAAGAACTATTAGTAGTGTCTGCAATAACTTCTTTTGTTGCAGGCTCTGGTGGTTTTGATTTTTTGAATAATGCTTTATTTAGAATAGCCCCTAGTCGCAGTTTATTAAATTTAATTTTAGCAACAATCGCACTTGAGCTAGGTTCTAGTGTAGCAGGAACATCAGGTATCGGAAAAGGTGTATCTAGCATAGGTTGCTCATCTTTAGGTACTAATTTTTCGTTAGTTAATGCCTTTTTTCTATCTTCTCTTGCCCATTCTAACTCTCGATTACCTGCTAATATTAAACATAATGCCAACGGATCAAACACTACAACAATAAGAATAATAACCCAACGAACAGATTTTTCTAGTATGCCGGCATCGGGATTATCTCCGTAAATGAGAGCAGCAATGTATTTAATAGGACCTACTTCGGCCTCTACTTTTCTTAAATTAGCTGCTAGCGGAGCTCGTTGTTCATTTAAGGCGGCAATCGATTTTTGCGCTTTAGTAATATCAGCCTGTAATTGACTTCTTTCTTTTTGCTGTGCTCTACGGAGGGCGGCGGACTTATCGGCTCCACGCTCGTCATTGGATCGGACCATGATTTGGTCAACACCTTCATCCATTTGTTTAAGAGCGCGTCTAGCAGCATCAATAATATCCTTTTCCGTTTTTATCCGTTCATCAAAAATAGCCACTTGGCTAGTACTATCACCAGACACCAGTGTTTGATCACTGTGTGCTTTTGATAGAAAGCCATATATGCCTAAACTGGTTAACATCATTAAAAAGGCAACCGCTGGTACCAGGTAGCCTTTAAAACCCCAATTCAG
>Ga0214921_10007040_pt1 | contig 15128 bp, 14 predicted proteins | sample LL1505_MetaG_FD_177992 | JGI IMG/M metagenome (GOLD analysis project Ga0214921, IMG submission 177992) | Freshwater microbial communities from Lake Lanier, Atlanta, Georgia, United States - LL-1505 | ecosystem: Environmental > Aquatic > Freshwater > Lake | place: USA: Georgia | collected... | reverse complement strand
GCGATCTCATCATAATCGCCTTTCTTTTTTTCAGCAATCATTTTTTGTGTTTTATAGTGGTCATAAATCAGGATGACTACGCCTATAAAAATAAAGCTATCAGCGAGGTTAAAGGCTGCAAAATAATAATCATTATAGTGAAAGCTTAAAAAATCGAACACGGCTCCTTTGAAGATGCGATCGCACAGATTTCCTATTGCGCCCCCAACAATGAAGCTAAAACCTAAAAAAGCCCTGAACGACTTGCATGTAGCAAGTAAGTACCATAGGTACCCAGTGATACAAATGTTAAGGCCAAGAAAGAGGCGGTTGCTATATTGATAGTACTCAGAGAAGAGCCCAAAACTGATACCATAGTTCCAAGAATAGACTAGATTAAAAAAGCTTGTGACTTCGAAGACATAGTTGGGGATTTTTTTTAAGTATCCCGCAACCCACCATTTGCTTAGTTGATCTACAGCAGCAAGTTTTACCATAAGGATCGTACTGTGGTATATTATAAGCCACTTCTTTTTAATTTCTGGATGTACTGTGATCATATAGCCTCTCTTTTTGTTTCCTTCGGGCTTGACCCGAAGGTCTCATTGTTTCCTTCGGGCTTGACCCGAAGGTCTCAGGAATTTAGTCTCACGAGATCCTCGGATCTTCGCTTGCGCTGCGTCCGAGGAAAACAGTTTGCTTTAGCATAAACTATATTTTGACTTTTGGGAGGAAATTGTGTAATTTGCTTGTCGCTTCATCTAATTTAAGACACTTATACTTATAGCCCCTGTGGTGAAATTGGTAGACGCGACAGACTCAAAATCTGTAGCCGCGAGGCGTGCTGGTTCAAGTCCGGCCAGGGGCACCATATATTTCTCTAAAAAAACATTGCAGCAAAGCGAGCTTGACATCTTGGTATTGAGAGCTTACTATTGTGATGTTTTTTAAATTGTAGTATTCATGCGTTGCTCTTCTTACTGTACAGCCTCTTCCTACGACACCACAGCTTTAGTAAAACACCTGATCGATTCTGGGCTTGAACCAAAGTATTTTGACGATGTGGTATATGCGCAAAAAGAAATAAAAGAGCGTAACATAGATATTTTTTATTTTCCGTTTGGATGCCTTATTATATGGGGAGCAGAAGAAGGTGAGGAGAGGGCTATTCTCAAAGACTTAGATGAGGTACCTGGGCTTGAAAAAATTGACCTACCTCCATCAGATCTGATTTATTTTAGCTATGATGATAAATCCGATAAGACTTTTATAGACGAAGAAAAAAATCAAATCATACTTCATGATAATTCAACTTTTGTGAAGCTCTCCATGTCTCACGCTCTGGCTCAATCTGTAAAGCTACAGATCCTTGAGCGCTCCATGACTAATTTGCTTGATAGAACAGCCCCGATAAAAAAAGAACTAGCAGCTACTGGAACCGTGGCTTTATCAAAAAAAGAGATCTCAAAGCAGATTGGCGCCTTATTTAATGAGAGATATTCGATAAATCTACATAGCGATATTTTAGATGTACCTGAATTCTTTTGGCGCAGGCCTAGCTATGAGCCCCTATATCTTATGACTGCTGAGTTTCAAGATATTAAAGTCAGACAAGACATTCTTAACCATCGTCTTGATATGGTTCACGAGCTCTATAGCATGCTATCCAATGAATTGAATTACATCCACTCAACAAGAATGGAGCAAATTATTATAGCTCTAATTACCATTGAGGTGATTATAGGCGTTAGTAATCACGATTTCTTGCCGAGGCTAGTGTCTTTATTTGGATTTTGATAGTATTCCCCAATCTTAACCATGGCGTTGTTGCTTCGAAGCTCGCCTAGGTGAGCCAGGAGTAACGACGTAATAAGCTTTAAATTGAATGGACTGTAGTTGCATTTTGATTCTATTTCTTATATATAATTTGGTTATTGGAGCCGTAGCTCAGCAGGATAGAGCGAGTGATTCCTAATCACTAGGTCGGAGGTTCGAATCCTCTCGGTTCCACCACAAGATAAACTGATCTCTTGCTTATTTATGCAATCTATGTATGATCAAGCTTATTTTAAAGCATAAGGATTAGTATATGGCACGAGTTACGGTTGAAGATTGCGTAAAGAAAGTGGTGAATAGGTTTGAATTAGTGGTTTTGGCAGCAGAACGCGCCAAAAAAATTAATTCTGGAGCTCCGATTGCAGTAGAGCGTGACAATGACAAAGATGCTGTAGTAGCGTTGCGAGAAATTGCATCTGATACCGTTGCTATTAATATTGATGGATTGCGCGATTCTCTTGTTGCGCGCTTGCAAAAACTCAATAAAATCGATGAAATAGAAAACGAAGACGATCTTCCACTTGACGCTGAGGTTGGTGAGGATTTTGAATACCTATCCGATAACTCAGACTTTTTGTCGGATGACGATCAAAGTGATTTTGATAACGAGGAGAGTTTTGAAGATATCTCAGAAGAGGAAATCGCCGTCAAAGATTGAAAATATGGTCAGTCGCCAGGATGTCATAAACGCTCTGACATCCTATGATCCTAATTGCAATATAGCTTTAGTCAATAAGGCTATGGACTTTGCGGTCGAGTATCACGGCACTCAAACCCGTGAATCTGGCGCGCCATATTTTCAACATCCATTTGAGGTAGCATATATCATCACTGATATGCACCTTGATTCTACTTGTGTTATCACAGCGATTCTTCATGATACCATAGAAGATACGGACCTTACCCTAGAAGACATCGAAAGAGAGTTCGGCGAAGAAATAGCCACTCTTGTAGATGGAGTCACTAAACTCACTAAAATAGAATTCCAGCCAGATCATGTGCGTCAGGCGGAAAATTTTCGTAAATTCCTCCTTGCGATCAGTAATGATATAAGAGTTCTGCTAATCAAATTAGCAGATCGTTTGCATAATATGCGCACAATCGACTTCATCTCTTCGCCAGAAAAGCGTATGCGAATTGCCTTAGAGACAATGGAGATATACGGACCACTGGCTGAACGTATCGGTGTTCAGCAGATTAAGCTTGAATTGCAGGATCTAGCTTTTAAGATCGTGAATCCAGATGTTAGAGCATCAATTCTATCAAGGCTCAAAGAATTATCAGATGATGGCGATAAATTAGTAAAGCAAATTGTCGTTGAAATAAAGAATACGCTTGATGCTGCTGGTATTAAGGCTCAAGTTTCTGGTAGGCAAAAGACCCCATTCTCTATCTGGATGAAGATGAAGCAAAAGAATATGAGCTTTGAACAGCTATCAGACATAATAGCATTTAGAATTATAGTCACAGGGAAGGACGAATGCTATGCTGCCCTGGGCGCTACTCACTGCGCTTATCAAATGGTACCAGGAAGCTTTCAAGACTTTATTAGTACTCCAAAGGCAAATGGATATCAATCACTGCACACCCTGGTCATAGGACCACTACAAAAGCGTATTGAGATACAAATTCGAACTAAACAAATGCATCAGATAGCAGAATTCGGCGTTGCAGCTGCTCATAGACGTTACAAGCAAGGCTATAAAGCCGCTGATCATATAGATGAATCTTGGATTAAAGATCTTCTTGGAATGTCTGAGCATTCATTTGACTCAGAGGAATTTTTGCAAAATACTAAGCTTTCGATGTATTACGACCAAGTATTTTGTTTTACGCCAAAGGGTAGCTTAATAGCTCTACCAAAGGGCGCTACTATTGTAGATTTTGCCTATGCAGTACATTCTGATATAGGTCATCGCTGTACTGGCGCCAAGGTTAACGGTCGCACTGTGCCCCTTAGACATTGCCTGATAAACGGCGATCAAGTAGAGATAATTCTGTGCAAAGAGCCAATGCCATCTCCAGCTTGGGAGAAATTTGTTGTGACTGGCAAGGCTAGGTTTGAGATACGACGTTTTATAAAGGCTCAACAGCGCAATCAGTATGTTACTTTGGGGCGCAGTATATTAGAAAAAGCATTGAAATCTACAAATCTCAAGGATCTTGAGATTGCTATATCTGAAGTAGCTAATAAACTTAAGAAAAAAAATGCTACCGAGGTATACCAGGCTGTGGGTGAGGGTGTTCTATCTAGAGAGGAGGTTTTAGGGCAGGTGCAACCTACTTCACAAAGTTTGCATTCAAGATTCTCGTTCTTCAAATTCAAGAAAACTAAACCTACAGCACCCACAGATCAGGGCGCTACTGAGGCTGTACCTATTCAGGGTCTAATACCAGGTCTGGCTGTGCATTTTGCCAGCTGTTGCCATCCTCTACCAGGCGATAATATTATGGGCATTATTCATACTGGCAAAGGTATTACTATACACACATCCGATTGTGAGATGCTTAGTAATTTTTCTAGCACTCCAGATCGTGTTATAGAGCTGAGCTGGGATGCCGATTCATCAAATATCCCCTATATATGCAGATTTAAGGCTACGCTCCTCAATGAACCAGGGAGCCTTGCGATTTTGTGCTCTGAAGTCGCTAAAGATGGTGCTAATATTACTAATCTTAAGTTCAGCGATCGTAGCGAAGATTTCTTTGAAATTACTGTTGACGTAGAGGTAATCAGTCTAGTTCACCTAACAGAGATAATTGCGCGTCTTCAGGAGCATAGAGCAATACATTCAGCAGAGAGGTGCAAGACGTGATTCTGGGTATTGGCAGTGATATAGTGCAGATCCCTCGCATTGAAAGATTAATTGAGAAGTTTGGGCATAAATTCGTCGCGCGAATTTTAAGTCCTCAGGAGATGAAGGTTTACGACAATAAATACTGCAGAGCTTTTGTTGCAAGACGTTTTGCTGGTAAAGAAGCTATATCTAAAGCTCTTGGCGATGGTATTGGAAGGCCTCTTAAGTTCACAGACATAACAATTACAAATAATAAGCTCGGTAAGCCCGAGGTGATAATCAATTGGACCTCTGATAGAGCAAAAATAGATATGAAAATCGATGTATCTTTATCTGATGATTATCCTATAGCCATTGCTTTTGCGGTGATTTCATCAAATTAACTTGGCATTTAGCTTCTTTATCGGTATTATTCTCCCAAAATAACAAATAATGAAACTCATGAATATAAATAAAATTACAGCTGGTAAAGACCTACCAGAAGAAATCAATGTTATTATTGAAATACCGATGAATAGTGACCCCGTTAAATATGAATTTGATAAGGACAGCGGCGCTATTTTTGTTGATAGGTTTATGCAAACAGCGATGTATTACCCTTGCAATTACGGCTTTGTGCCTCATACTCTATCCGATGATGGCGATCCTATCGATGTACTTGTCATATCGCATTACCCGGTTCTGCCTGGTTCAGTTATTAAGTGTCGTCCAGTTGGTGTTTTAATTATGGAGGACGAATCCGGACAGGACGAAAAAATACTTGCCGTACCCACCACAAAGCTAGATATCACTTTTGCAAATGTAGAGTCTATATCTGATGTAGATGAAATGCTAAAGTCTCGCATAGCTCACTTTTTTGAGCACTATAAAGACTTAGAGAAGGGCAAATGGGTGAAAATTAAAGGATTCGAGGATGCTCCAAAGGCTAAGTCTCTTATAGTTGAGGCGATCGAGCGTCATAAGGCTAAGTAATGGCATGGATCTATCTTTTTATTGCCGGTTTATTTGAAGTAATATGGGCTATTGCTCTGAAATATTGCAATGGTTTTAAATTAAGCGCTGCCTTGGCTATAGTTATTTCAGGAATGGTTTGTAGCGTAGGATTTTTAGGGCTGGCTATGAGAGAGATACCTATAGGAACTGCTTATGCAATATGGACTGGCATAGGAATTATAGGTGTTGCTTTTTACGGAATTTGGATATTTGGTGAATCGAGCTCGTTTACTAGACTTCTATGTCTTACTATGATATTGCTGGGTATAGCAGGGCTTAAATTGAAGTCTTAGAGGGTCAAGTGCAAAAGCATATAGTTATTTTTCTTTGTGGTTTTATTAGCGGCTTTACTTTGCTAATTTCTGGAAATACGCTAAATTTTTGGCTTAGTTCTGAGTCTATTGACATAAGGCTTATAGGAATTTTTTCTATTACTTCTCTTCCCTATGCAATCAATTTCATTTGGGCCCCGTTACTTGACTCCATTAAGGTTCCATTTCTATTGAAAGCTTTTGGACAAAGGATGGCTTGGGTTTATTTACTTCAGCTCTTACTAGCTATATCTGTTTATACTTTAAGTTTAAGATCGCCTCACGATGGATTAATAGGCCTGAGTATCTGCGCTATTTTTGTTTCTTTATTTAGCTCCACACAAGATACGGCTCTTGGCGCGCTGCGCACTGAAATTATTGAACCCGCGCAACAAGGAGTTGTTGCTGGTGTCTATATAGTAGGCTATAGGGTAGGGATGTTACTCGCTAGTTCAGGGGCGATTTTTTGCTCTGACTATTTGAGTTGGCAATCTATATATCAAATATTTGCTTTTATAATATTGTCTTTTCCTCTGATTTTAACTATCGCGCTATCTAATCTGCAATTACAAAAAATACCGAATACTCAACTCACTCGCGGTAACTTTGTGATTAAGATCTTACAATCTTTGGGTAGCACAAAATTTATTATCTTGCTCTTGCTATTCTTGGTTTTATATCGCTTACCAGATAATTTTATTAACGTCATGATAAATCCATTTTTGATTCATACTGGATTTGATGCGGCTGAAATTGCTACGGTTGGGAAATTTTTGGGTATTATGGCCGCAATTCTTGGTGGCTTGATCGCAAGCCGGATAATGAATAAATTGACTATTGCCGATAGCCTACTGTACTTTGGTATAGCTCATGCTATTGCGCATTCAATGTTTATTGCTCAAGATATTGCTGGACACAACTTGCCCCTGCTATTTTTTGTTATGGGATTTGAGTCTATAACCGGGGGTATGGCCATGGCTGCTTATATAGCCTATATTACCTCTTTGTGTAGTGGGAAGTATCGCGCAACACAGTATGCCATCTTGAGTTCCATGATGGGTCTATCGCGAGCCATTTTACCTGGAATATCTGGATTTATTGTTAGTGAGTATGGTTGGCAGATATTTTATTTATTTACTTCGATCGCAACCATCCCAGCACTTATCTTGCTTTGGTACCTAAGGCTCAAGAGCCAATCATCAATCACTTGAATAGATCAATAACTTCGTTTTTATAAGACTTTGCTTACTTCATAACTACTTTACTTTCCATAATATAGATTATGAATAATTGACCTTATGATTTTTTGTTCACTATCTCACATCAGATTCAAAGGTAATAAAATCACTGTGATAGAGGTAAAAAGTGACAAAAAAGATGAGCTTACCAAGAAGGATGGTATTAGTTGGAAGTGGCGGGATTACTACTGAAGAGTTTTTGCTTAGTATAAATAAAGGATCTGATTGCCCAGTCTCGGAACTCGTAGCTTAAAGCAACCGAGCCCCGAGAGAAATAGCAATTACTCTTGTGGAGGCCATGCTTCGAATAGTGAACCCTGGCCACTGCAAAATATCAGTTCCTGCATTTCACTCATTAGATCTAAACTACCCCTTGCTGCCTCCTGTATATCGCAATTAAAAGCCATATCCAATATCTCATCTTTATAGTTCGCAGGATTTTCTTTGTATATTGCAATTGTCTCATAAATTGAACGAAGAGGATGACGTGCTTGCTCACCTCCCCCTGCCGCAGCAGCATTTTCTATTGCATTGTCTTCGAGCAGCGATGCAGCAAGCGCTCTTTCTGTAGCTTCTTCTTCAGCAATCCTCCCGCTCTCACATACTGCGGCTTGAACTAGTGATGCGTCAAGCGCCCTTTCTATATCTGTTACTTCAGAGATAACCCTAACCTCATCCGCTTCCACTTGATCTATTGATGCAGCAATCGCGTCTAGTAGATCTTGATCAACCGCTGGAAAATGAGGCATAACAACTGGAGCAACATGAGCCGCAGCTCCCCCCCTCGCCATCCTCTGCACTTACTCTGTCTACTGCTGCTGCAGATGGCTGATACTTTGCGCATAACGCGTCTATTTCTTCTTCGGATAATAGTGCTGGTGCGTCTACGGCCGCGGCTGCATGTGACATAATTGCTAGTGGAATAGGCTCAAAGTCTCCATCTTCTGCCGCACGCCCTGCCTCTATTTTGGCGCTTATTGCTTTTCTAATATTTGCATGAGCTCTAGCCAGATCCTGTGATACTGGTAAGATATCTCCAATTCTAATCTCGATTTCGGCCTTGACTTGTCTTAATTCTCTCAGTGACTTTGGCATAATGCACTCTTTAGTTGATTTAAATTATTATCAGTGAAACTATCCATGCAGTAAATTCATACAAATTGCAAGTGAATATTTAATAAAAAGCAATAAAAATGATAATTTATTGGCTATGTGCAGCAATACAACATTAGCCTTAAAAAGAAAATAATAACATGCATCATTATTAAAAATTGTTGTTCGAAGTGCTTCCATCAGCTAGTCTCTTTGCATAAATATGCGCTGATTATGACAAAACAAAAACTCCTAAAATCACTGCTTGCTACAGTCTCTATGGTGGGCGCCCTCGCCTTCGTGACTACAAATGCTAGCGCCGATGGAACAGTTCACTGGGCAATTAAAAATAACGCTCCATATTCAGAAAATGGCGCTCTTAATAATAAATACTGGCGCGGAAGTAACCCTCAAGCTTCTGACATAGGAGGTCCAGGTAATGGAGATTGGATCATTTTGGACGGAGCCTATAATATTGTGGCTGATAAAGGAGCTAACATACCAGCAAACCTTGGTGCTAATAGAGGTGCAAACATACTAAGCCTTGATGTTAATGGATATGGTGGGCAAACTCTTACTGTCACTGGTGGTATCCAGACCTCAATAGGCTCTATCGTTGATTCATCTGGCGGTGGCAACAATACAATTAATATCGCCTTCGATCTTACGCCAGGCAATCAAATGACGCTAACTGGCTCTGGCAATGCCGCTGGGACTGCCGCTTCTAGTCCAATAGCTGCAAATACCTATACTGGCCTTGGTTCGGTAAATCTTAATAATACTGGCACTTTACTCATGACCGGCTTGGTCGCTGATCTATCCAATGTGAAGATATATGGCAACGGTACTTTGCGAGTATTTGGGGCTGGGGGTACAGCTGGGAACGTCGACGCTGGAAATATTCAGTTTGGCGGTACCATAGGCTTGAATGCTCGAGCTGCTACTGCTACAACAATCAAAATCAAGGCTGGCGATGGTGCAAATAATGGAACTGCTGCTGGTAGCACAGTCATACTGGATTCTATCAATACGACTAGTAATGTTGATCTTATTGCTGGCAATGGACAGGATGTATCTGGGGCTACAAACACTGGCAACGGTGGCGATATAAATGTTTCTGGATCTATTATATCTAGCAGCGATATTATATTCAAGCCTGGTGACGGTGGCAGCAATCGACCTAGTCTACGCCCAGGTCCTGAGAATGCTGGTGTTGGAAATGATAATGCTGGTGGGGTCATTGGTGTTGGAAATGATAATGCTGGTGGGGTCATTGGTGTTGGAAATGGGGCTGTTGGTGGGGTCATTGGTGTTGGAAATGGGGCTGTTGGTGTCGAGGCTGCTGCTGGAAATGCCCCAATTAATGGTGGCCCTGGAATCGCACCCCATACTGGCAACGCGGGGAATGGCGGCAATGTAATAGTTGCAGGTTTGCTCAAGGCCACTAACAATGCCAATATTTTCTTCAAACCAGGCTTGGAAGGGCTGAATAATGGTGGTTCTGGAACAAAGGGCTCAATGGGGTCTATAACTACAGGAGAAATTGCCATAGAGGGCGCTGGTTATATTAACGTTGGAAACAATCTTAAGATAACAATAGGAGGTAGCATTACTGGAACCGCTAATCAACCAGTCCTAAATCTTGCGGGTGGTAGTAATACGACTATAGACTCAAATAAAAGTGATATAATAATCACTGGCCAGATAGTGCCAAGCGGAGATGGTGGCCTGCAACTTAATTTTGGAGGCGCAAACTCCATAAGGTTTAATGACTCAGTAACTGTTGCAGAAGGAGGGTCGATAGTATTTACTTCAAACAATATCTATCAGCTTAATAATGCTAGCTTTACTGGACCAGTTGTAGCCAATTCAAATCCAATAATCGATACAACTCTGGGCGATGGAATATTTAACGGTCCTGTAACTGCAAATAATGGCATGGTAATAAATCTCGGCGCTAACACCCTGACATTCGATAATGATTCTGCTATAGGATCTTTACTCGATGGTGCTAAGAATGGTAATATTACCATAAATGTCACAGAGACTGATGGCAATATAGTAGTAGCCGAAGGTAAGACTCTTAATATGAGCAATGCAGCTTCTATGAATATAACAGTAAGTGGTAATGCCTTGGAAGCTTCCTTGATACAATTATTTAATGCAAGAGCCAAGCTAAATTTACCAACCCTAATTAACACGACCTCTGGATGGTCCTTTAATAATGATGGCACATATAAATTGACAGCTAATTTTGCTCCGACCCCTAGCACTACTTCTGACCCTGCACCCACACCCGAACCGACGCGCGAAGTCGTACGTGAGACCATCTTTGGGCAAGAGTTGATTGGTACCGGCCCTAATATAGAGGCCTTAAACTCCCTAATATCGAATGCTACACCACAAGAAAAGGAATCAATAGCAGCCCAGCTTAATTCTCCTGCTAATGGAGCAGCAATAGAAATTACAATTAATAATACTATTCTATTCGAACTACTACCTCAACTACTCGAAACTGGCAGCTACAGCTATTACGTTGAGCCATTGGTTACACCCGATAATGATGCAGATGAAGGAGTGTCAGCTGGTGAAGCGCGTAAATCTCATGGCATCTGGGCTTCTGGTTCAGGGTTTATAGGAAAATCTAGCACCGGACGTATCAAAGGCCGCTCTGGATCCAAAACAAAAACAATAGGATCCTCGTTGGGTCTAGACACAAAGCTCAGTGAGCATTGGATGGCTGGCGTTGCTTTTACTCAATCTCAGAGCAATACTATTATGCGAAATAGCGCTATAGGCACTAAATATAATGCCAAGAGCGTTATTGCGACTATCTATGGTCTATACAATATCAATAAAAATTGGTCCATGAGGGGCTCTGTGTCCTATGGACAGACTACAAATAGGAATAACAGTTTGCGATTGGTGAGATTGCGGGATACCAGAGCTGTTGCTCGCTCTCAATATGACTCAAAATTGATAAGTCCAGAGGTGAGTCTTAATTACCGTAAGGCACTAAGCAAAACTACAACATTTTCATCGAACCTAGGGGTGCAATATACCTATTCCACCACCACGCCTTATCGCGAATCTGGCGCAGCTCCTACGAACCAAAAAGTAATAACAAAGCCCAAAGCTGGAATATGGTCCGGAACATTTGGGCTTGGACTTGGATCGATGTTCAAGGTAGCAGATATATCTGTCATGCCAGAAATACATGCATCTTTCAGGAGAGCTTTGCGAGGGCAGAATCCTACAACGCTAATACAATTTGATGGCATGAGTGGGTTTTTTACTGTCAAGAGCAAGCCAACAAGGAAGGTGGCTTTTGGAGTTGGGGGTAGTATCACTGTTTCATCTAGTGGGCCAGTGAGTTTGGGAATTGGATATGACGCCTCTTTGAGCGAGAAGACAATTGGACACAGAGGATCATTGAGGTTAAAGGTGAGTTTTTAGGTTTAGTAAGCCTTTTCCCTCGGGCTTGACCCGAGGGTCTTGTGAGTTTTATAAGATCCTCGCGTCAAGCGCGAGGAAAATACTACTTCTTATCCTTAATAAAAAGATTTCTTGCATGGCTTACAATTTTGGTTTCCATTTCGGATGAAACTTTAGACTTGCCAGTATCTTGAACCCAGACGCCATTTTTCATGGTACGCTGCTGAATCGTTACATTGACTGATTCGGGTGAGATAGTATCACCAACAACTTTAGCTGTAAGCTTCATACTTGTCTTTGGCTGATCTGCAAAGCTATACCAATCAGTAGCAATAATGCCATGCTCTGCGTCGATCAGTGCTAATGGCGCAACGTCAATCATCTCAAGCGAGGCTTGCCATAGGAATTTATTGATCTTAGAATCAGCGGCAATTGTGCTCTCATTGCGTACTGAGCCAGGACGAAAGACAATCCCCTCGCCTCCTAGAACCGAGCCAATCTCTCTTTCTTTTCTTTCTTCTTGGGTCTGAGGATAGCCATCCTCGCCATCAGAATTCGTAACGACATTGGCGTAAGTTGATGTTGTAGTAAATAGTAAAGCGCAGGCTGTAAGTAAGTATTCTTTCATGATATTATTTCCTTTTTTTATTAAATGTTCGGTAAAGTCAAGACTAGTACAAAAATCGCAAAAGTTAAAGGGTAAATATTGATTTTGGTAGAAAAGATCTCGTAAGCCTTGTACCTAGGGTTAATTATCTTAGTATTTTTACTATTAAGAGAACTACCTGCCTCCGATTGTATGTGATAATATCAACACAGAGTGAGGTATAGATGCTATATGTTGAATCAATCTGCATATTTGTAGCGAAATCTGTTTGTCCTACCTTTTCTCATAGTTATAATCGTTTTCAAGTCAGTAAGATGCTGACAACAAGATATTCTATAGAACTTACTTGAGTTAGTTGTTATAGCAGTCTTGTGATAAACCATAATTAAATTATTTAGAGGTCGTTATATGAATAAAGGAGAATTTGTAGCTTTCATAGCAGAAGTTGGTGGAATATCTAAAGCAGAGGCTGAAAGATCATTGAATCTTATCGTTGAGTCCGTAACACAAGGTCTTAGCAAAGGCAAGGAAATCAACCTAGTAGGGTTTGGTGGATGGAAAGTCCAGAAACGCGAGGCTCGCGAGGGTCGCAATCCAAAAACTGGTGCTAAAATGCGTATTGCAGCTTATAAACAACCAACATTTAAAGCTGGCAAAAAATTAAAAGAAGCTTGTAACTAAGGCTTTCTACATCTTTTTCTCGGGCGATTCATAGACAAAAGCCCGAGAACCTCTCAGAGCCTTAAATCAAGCTCAACATTCTAGTCATTCCATATATTTTATATTTTTGTCATTTTTCTCCTTTTACGCTGGGCTATTTTATGCTATAATGCCTGCTTCAGATACCGATACTCAAAAGAATCATGGAGGGAATATGTCTAAAGCCATCACTTTCAACGTCGGAGAGAGGGTTGTCTACCCATCTCATGGAGTTGGTGAGATCATGAACATAGAAACTCAAACGGTGGGGGGTATGGAACTTCAAGTCTATGCTATATCATTTCCACAAGATAAAATGGTGCTTCGTGTACCAGTTACCAGAGCTGCCATATCAGGACTCAGAGCCTTATCTGACAAAAGCGATATAAATAAAATATACGAAACTATACAGGACAAGCCTCGTCAGGGCAACCGCATGTGGAGTCGTAGAGCTCAGGAATACGAAGGCAAGATAAATTCCGGTAATATCGTTGCAGTAGCAGAGGTAGTGCGCGATCTATATAAAAATGTAGATAATGATCGCTCCTATAGCGAACGTACAATATATGAATCAGCAATCAATCGTCTATCGAGCGAACTGAGTATTTTAGAAGGTATCACGCAAGAAGAAGCGGTGCTAAAGCTTGTGGAAGCCCTTAGAGATAAGGTCGCTGCCTAATTCATTTTTTTCCTCGCGCTTGACGCAAGGATCTCCACAAAACTCTTGAGACCCTCGGGTCTCACCCGCACTCGCCCGACAAAAATAATAAACCTACATCACCAAAGGAATCAACCTATGCAAAAGCTCATTCGCCTAGTCTCCGTAATACTAATTTTCTCATCCCTTAACTCCTCAGCCCTTGCCTCCAAAGATATATCACCTGATGTGCTGGCCAAAGCAAAAAAAGCTATAGTAACAATAGAAGCCCGGATTGCGATGTCGGCTTATAGGAATACTGGGAGCTGGAGTGGAACTGGTTTTGTGGCTGATAAGAAGAATGGATTCATCGTTACTAATGCCCATGTTGCTGGACTTGCCTCAATTGGAACATATTTTATTACTTTTGACAGCGGTCAGCAGACTGAGGCTAAACTTGCTTACTACGACCTGTGGCAGGATCAAGCTATACTAAAAGTCGACCCAGCTTCGGTACCAGATGGCGCAGAAGAAATTCCTTTTACAAAAACTGAACCCAAAATGAATCAGACTGTGTTTATTATTGGAAATAACGAAAATCAGGGATTTTCATTTCACACCGGTTCTATTTCAAGTCTATATGACATCAATAGCGAGATGCCACAGCATGCTTATGTTGTTAATTTAAATGTTGCGGGCGGTTCTAGTGGCTCGCCCCTTATGAATGAGAAGGGTGAAGCGCTTGGTCTTCACTACGGTGGAGCTCAGACATTTGGTCTTTCTCTAAAAGGAGCTTATGTAATCAAGGCTCTAGATGCACTAAAACTTGGCAAGAATCCGGTTAGGAGGCATATTGGAGCTTTATGCGAGCTATATTCACTAGATAAAGCAGTTAAGCATCGCTCATTCCCTAAGAACATAATGGATAAATACCTGAAAGATTTTCCAGACACTAGGAATAGAGTGCTCTCTGTTCAGTATAGTATAGCTGGATCACCTTCCGAGAAGGCTCTCAAGGCTGGCGATATAATATGGGCGATCAATGGCAAGCAGCTTGGTGCTAGCCTATATAACCTTGATGATGCGATGGATAGTGCTACCGAAGAATCTGTCAAACTTACAATATACCGCGATGGAATAAGTCAAGAGGTGGCTATCCCGCTCTATGATGTTGAGAATAATAAGGTAAAGAAAATTACTCAGTTTGGAGGGGCTAATTTCTTCCAGTCGGATGATCATAGCAGCGCTAAATCCGGCATTCCTTTAGGCAGTCTTTCCATTGTTAATGTGCAGACCGGTAGTAGCTTTAGCGCTATCCCCATGAGCTTCGTGCAGAATGATAGGGCTTTCTATAGACTAGTTGTGACTAATCTTGGCGGAAACAAGATATCTACACTTGATGATTTGACCAAGGTAATTCCTAGTCTTGTTGAGCGTAAATTTATCAAGGCAGAGTTCAAGAACTATCAGCCCTATTTTCAGCAGTTTAGTGGAACTTTAGTT
>Ga0214921_10007039_pt1 | contig 15128 bp, 17 predicted proteins | sample LL1505_MetaG_FD_177992 | JGI IMG/M metagenome (GOLD analysis project Ga0214921, IMG submission 177992) | Freshwater microbial communities from Lake Lanier, Atlanta, Georgia, United States - LL-1505 | ecosystem: Environmental > Aquatic > Freshwater > Lake | place: USA: Georgia | collected... | reverse complement strand
GCTACTGATGAAAATGCATTTATTAGTATTAATGATTTTTTAGCAGATGAACATAGTTTAGGACCAAAAGCAGATCCAGGTAGTATATATTATAGGTATACAGATTTTGAAAATATTAACTGGTATATAAAAATATTAATGAAAGATCTTGATTTTCTAAAAATTGTTTGTATACCAAATTATTATATAGAATATAATTATACATTAGATTATTTATTATTTAATGATACTTTAATAAATGCAATTAATAAATGTACATCAAAAAGATTTATATATATTATTTTAAAAATATTTGGAGAGCAAATTGCACATGCTAATATGATTATAATTGATAATTTAAAAAAAACAATTGAAAGATTTGAACCTCATGGTCATTATTTTATATCTGCAAAATCTATTGATAATGATAAAAATTTAGATAATAAATTTAATAAAAATTTATTAAAAATATTAAATTTAAACGATTACAAATACATATCACCTATTGATATATCACCAAAAATGGGAGTACAAGTAAAAGCAGATGCATATGAAGGAATGTGTGTATCATACTCATTGATTTATTTACAATTAAGATTAATGAATCCAGATATTGATCAAAAAATTATTGTAAATTATTTAAAATCAAAAGAAACAAAAGATATAATTGATATAATATTAAAATATGCAAGATATGTTGAAAAAAAATTAAAAGAAAATGAAGATTTCATTTTCGAAGATCAAATGTTAATACATAAGCAAAATAAAAATATACATAAATATATTATAATTGATGATAATGGCACCAGAACTATAGAAAAATAAAAATTGAAAGATACATATTATAGACTAAAATATAGAATAATAATATATTTATATGTTTGAAGATACTTCATATAATAATTACATACCAGTCAATTCATGGGAAGAAATAGTAAAATCTAAAATATTTATAGAGCAAATTGATGACAAAAAATCTAAATATCCAATTGAAAATTTATATTATCAAATTTATGATACTGAAAATTCATCTGATATGATTAAAAAATTTAATTATATCAATATGCATATTTACGATATATTAATATTATATTCTGAAGATCCAAGAAATTTAATTGAATTTAAAAATGATATCCAATTAGTATTTGTATTTAAAACAATTGCTATTAAAATATTTAAATTAAAATCAATTCTTTTTAAAAAACATAATGAATTATTTAAATTATTACTAAAAAATGAATGTCCAAATCTAGAAACTATTTTAAGAGCTTATAAAATTACTGAATATAATATCTATGTAGTGATTTCAAAAGTAGTTGATTCATCTAATTTTAAAAAAAATATTTCAAAAAATATTATACAATATAATGATAATATTCACAATGGAATTCAATATTTATATGAACATGGATGGGTTCATCGAGATGTAAGTATAAATAATTCTGGTTATGATGAAAAATCAAATAATTATCTATTATTTGATTTTAATTTGTCTAAAAAATTAAATGATATAAAAGAATTATATGAACACAAGATTAATGATCAAAAAGATCTAGAGAAATCTATAAAATTTAATTTTGAAATAGGTATTTGTTTATAGTTATTTTAAACAATTCTTTCTTTATACTTTGCTAAAATAGGTAATTCACTAACAAATTCACTAAAATTTTCAAAAATATAAGTATCGTATTCTTCTTTATTCATTCGTTCTCTTATTTTTTTTATTAAATTTAAATATTTTTCTAGTTCATTCAAATTAACTGATAGTAATTTATCAAATACATATCCTAATAGTTCTAGAAAATTAATCTTTCCTCCAACATGTTTCTTTAATGAATCTAAATTTGCATCTGTTAAAAATTTCTTATATTCATCTTCCACATTTACTTTTACCTCCTTAATAACTGGTTTTTTATTTAAATCTTCAATCATAAATTTATATCTTGGTTGTAATTTACTATTCTTTAATAGATTTTTTAAAAATATTTCAACATCTTCATAATTATGAATTTCATTTATTTTACATAAATATTCAATTACGTCCTGAGTATCATCTGAATATTTTGTAATTAATGAATCAACTACAAAATTCATTATTTCATTCGATATTACATTTGATAAATGTAAATTAATTATCGTATTAATAATAACAGTACATTTATTTTTAATACTAAAATATCCATTTTCATCTGTTTCAAATTTTTCTTTAATTAAATCAATCATTTTTAAACAATCATCAAATTCAGAACTCAATTTAGTTACAAAATAAATTCTAAAATTTAAATAATTACTTGTAGTTTCCACATCTTTAAAATACCAAATTCCAGCATCAATTATTTGTTTTACAATTAAACAATATAATTTATTATTATTTGTATCATTTAAAATTTTTGAATATATATCATTTGATAATTTCTCTAATTGATTATGATTTGTAACATCACTATTAAGTATTTTTTCTAATACATTCGAAAAAGTTTCATCAGTTATTTTATTTAATAAACTTAATAATTTAGTATTAATATTACTATTTATTTTTTTCCATTTACTACTATTAATTTGATTATAATTAATTTTTTTTCGATTTTCAAGATATTGTGTTGATTGTAAAAAAGAATTATTTATATTATCAAAGCAATTCGATAATTCCTCAACAAGAATATTAACATTTACATTCTTATATTTTAAAATTTCTTCAAGTGAATAGGAAATTATTTTACTCATATTAATTATAATAATATTTTTTTATATTCTTTTTATATAATGCTTGCTAGTTTATATTCTTTATTTGGCGATATGGAAAAATATGATAATCGAACCGGTACTATAATTGGTCTAATTATACTTTTAATTGGACTAATTATTATGCTACTTATATATTCTATGTATTTAGTTGATGAATCTATGGATATCTATCCTGAACGTAAGGCTGATTTTTTACGTGCAATTGTAGTTAAAGGTGTTACATATTCATTATTATTTGCTTTATTTGTTGGATTTTCTATAAATAGATATAATTTTTGCAAAACTAATCAAGATATTTGTAATTTAGACTATGCTTTTTCACCATTTGGATAGTTATATTACTATATTTAAATTCCATATTTAAATTCCATAATTAATTACCATATTTCTAATAAATCGTGTTCCTCATTATTTTTAATATTTATATTTCTTGTTTCTATTAAATTATTTATAGGAATATTTACTCTTTGCATAATAGGTGAATGTGGATCAGTTAATAATCTAATTTCTTTCTCTTCTTTTCTATATTTTCCTCTCCATACCATTGCCCATCCATTAATGAAATTAGATAATAATATATCATCTAATTTTAATTTATTTTCTTCTAAAAATAATCTAAATGCTGATAATGAAATACGGACACCACCAATATCAGCTATATTTTCACCCATGGTTAAAGAAGGATTAATACCATATCCTTTATATATATTACCAATTTGTTCTGTTAATTTTAAATAATTTTCTTCAGATTGTTTATCCCACCAATTTTTTAGATTACCATTTTCATCAAATAATCTACCTTGATCATCAAATCCATGAATTATTTCATGACCAATTACACTACCAATTGCTCCAAAATTATATGCAATATTTTTTAAATTATTAGCATCTAAATTATTAATATCTGTATTATAATAATATGGGGGTTTTAATATACCATGTGGAAATGTAATCTGATTAGTTGTTGTTTCATAATATGCATTTATATTATATACATTACCAATAAAATATTTATCGTTAGAATATAATTCATTTATTTTTTTCTTAAATGAATATTCATTTATAATATGAATATTTTTAAAATAAATATTAGTTAATTCTTTTATATCATTATAATCTACTAATTTACTTCTATAAATATCTGCTTTTATTTTATCTAATTTTTTTATAGCAATCTCCTTTGTTTTATTACCCATCCACTTATTATTTTTTAATCTTTCTCTAAAACATTTTTTAATATACGTAATATAATTTGTTATTTGTTTTTCTATCGTAGGATCTATATTTATAAAATATTCTTTACTTATAATATGACCAATTAACTGATTATTTAATATATATACTTTTTTATCAAAATCCATTTTCTTTTTTATACCTTTTACTATTTTTACTAATTTAAAAATAGAATCATATAATGACCCCAATGATACAGATGAAAGTTTTAAGATAATTGACCATAATATATAGTATCTAAATTCTATTTCTGATAAAAAATTATCAATTAAATTATAATAAATATTTGGAAGTACAGAGTCAAAAAATACATGTGTATTTATATCAACATCTTTTTCTAATAATAAATTTATTATTTTACTAAAATTTATATTTTTAAATTTTACACTTGATATTGAATATTCATTGAATACTTGTTTAATATTTCTCTTATCTGGAAAAGAAATTTTTTTATCATCTAATTTTATTTCATAATTAATAATTTTTGAATATATTTTTTCATCTATTTTTAAATTTAATTTTTTTTCAAATATTTCTTTAATAATTTCTTTATATGTATTTAAAAAATTATCATCCTCATATAATTTTGAATTTGGTATATTATTATTTCCTTGTGTAAAATATAAATATTTTGTTCCATTATGTGTCATAACATCAATATCAATTAAACCATCAATATTATTTTGCATGCAATAAACTATTAATTCTTCATTCGGTAAATTTAAAATTTTTTTTATTTCTTCTTGAATATATTTTATATTTATATCATCATTAAATTCTCGTATTGATATATTAAATTTTTTTATTATACCAATTTCTTTTTCATTTAAATATTTATAATTTAAAATTGATTTATTAATGATATCATCTATTAATAATTTATCTTGATTATATCTTAATGATGATATGTTTACAAAAGATTCATCATCTTTTAATTCTATTTTTTTTAAAAATTGTTCGTTTATATTATTATAATAATCCTTCATATTATAACAAAATAAAATAAAATAAAATCATAAATTAAGATGATAAATTAAGATGATAAATTTATCATTTTGATATCATCTAATTTACCATTTGTTATTGTTCGATAGTATAAATATTGTGGTAAATTTTTATTTTTTCTAAAACTATCGCGTATATATAATTTTGCTTTTCCATCTTTATCAACAATACTTATACCATTATTATTTTCAAATATTTTTTTATTATCATTATTTTTATCTTTTTCATTCTTTGTATTAGAAGTCCAATATAAAACTTTTTCACTTCCTTTTGCATTAATAATAATTTCTAATTGAAAATCTTTTTGTTTTGTATCATTTAAAAAAAATTCACTAATTGGTTTAATTGTAACATCTAAATATGAAAAATATGTTTTTTTTTGTAATAGTAAATATAATGCTGATAATCCAATTATAATATATGATGTTTTTTGAAATGTTTCATTATATTCATTTGGTAATAATAATCCACTCATTTCTACAATATTATATTTTTTATCAATTGCCATTAATCCCAAACTTAATGCAGCAAATATAACAATAATTTTTAAAACAATATAAATATAATCATGAATTTTTACCATTTTTATAATTTTTATAATATATATTTAAATATAAATTATAAAATTTTTAAGAACTTATATGAAATGGGAAATTATTATGCTTTTTTACTATGCATTTTTATTTAATTCATTATTAATAATTCCACTAATAGTATCAGTTAAATCATAATTTGTATCTGATTGTTGATTAATTTGTTGTTTTTGTTGCATCATATTTTTTTTACTTAATTGTTGAGCTAATTTATGCATTTCATTTATATCATTTTCTTTTTTTCCATCTCTTCTACCTTTTTCTCTATCACCTTTTTCTCGACTACTTTTTTCTCGACTACTTTTTTCTTTATTTTTCATATTAATCATCATTTTTTTAATATTATTTAATAATTTATTATTAGTATTTTTATTATTAAAAATTTTTGATTTATCACTTGAATCATCAAATGATATTTCAGTTTCATCTAAATTTTTATTTTTTTGTTTATTTTTTATTATATTTGAATTGAATGATGTATTTGAATCAGAATCATAATTAACTGATGAATCAGTCATATCTTTTTTTTTAGATTTTATTTTTTTTCTTATTTCATAATTTAAAAAATCTAATTTTAATAAATCACTATTAAATATAAATAAGCATACAATACTAATTATAATTCCAATAATTAAATAATTATTCATAATTATAAATTATAATAAATTTATTAAATCTATACACACTTTATAAAATAATTAAATTTCTTCAATATTTAAATTTTTTGATTCAACCTTTTTATTCTCTTCATTTTTTTCATGATCATTCCCCCAAAAACTCCATCCAGAATCTTCTTCATTTTGATTAATTTTAATTCTACTAAATACAGTTGTATTCACTGGTTTACTATCTTTAACTCCTTTTCTTCCTTTTGTTCCTTTGCCTTCGTTGCTCCACTTAACTCTTTTCCCTTGTTCTGATTCTTCTGAACTTTCTTCATCTGATTCTTTATTATCAATCGTTTGTTTATTTACTGGAACTTCAGTTTCTTGTTTAAATTTAACCTTTTTTGGTTGATTATCTTCATCATCTATTTCTTTATTTCTATCAAATTCAAATCCAAGATCTGTTTCATCATCATTTTCATTTTTAGATGAAGTTGAAAATTTCATATTTAATTTATCATATGTTTCTTGGCTAATTAAATTATTTGCCAAATATGCATTAATATGATCAATTTCTAGAAACTCTTCTACAATACCTACACATTTAGTACTGAGAGTTAAACCAGAAATAATTGAAACCAATGCAATTTTTGATGGAGAATGATCAAAATTTGATTTTCCTTTTTTTCCTCTTTGATGCATAATTTTTAATTCTTCATCAAAATTATTAGGACCATTAAAATATAATAATCTTCCTAAAAAACAATTACCCAAATTTTTTTCAATGAAAACAATCATATTGTCCCCCTTAAAATTAACATCCAAATTAACCTTAATAGATTTATTTAGATCTTCATTTTTACGTGCCATTTTTTTATGTGATGATCCACCTTTTGTATTCTTTACCATTCTCTTTGTATATATGTATATTTAAATTTTTATATTATAAAATTTATAAATCAATTTTTTATCCATTTAGTACTCTAAATGTTAATGATATTCTTCCACCTTTTGTTTCACCTCCTGCTACTGGTGGTATCGAATGGTCAAAATTCTCTTGACAATTACTATGCATCATAAATACATCACCATTATGTAATTCAAAAGTGTATTTAATTTCTTTATCTTTACGAAGTCTTACTTGAAAGATTCTAGTTTCACCAAAAGATACTGTAATAATGTTTGGACTTTTAGTAACTCCAACATCATCTTTATGAAATCTCATATAATCCTCTTGATTTACATAATAATTAATTAAACAAGAATCAAAATTAAGTTTAAAATGATCCTCAATTACATCCTTTACATACTTAACTGTTTTTGTAAATGGTATTGGCATCATAGTTTTTCCACTATATTCAATCATTTTAGTAGCTGTACTTTGTAAGTTAGTTAATCGTCTCTCTCTTACTTTGGTTTCTACACCATTATTCATAACAGTAAAATAATCCTGCACCCATTCTATTTCTTTCTGAATTGGTTCAAAATAATTTTCAGCAAACATTCCTCTAATGTATAGGAATGGCTTTTCTATTTTTATTATTATATCTATTTTCTCTAAAACACACGATACTTCATAATGATCTGTAAATGGATACATATCATAAATATCTCTATCAATAATCTTGTAATTATTCATTAATTTAATATCTCGCATCATTGTTTCTTGATTGCATGAAATATATATTACATAATTACATCCACTATTATTAATTAATTCTGGCATAGAACCATGCAAACCGCTACGAGGTGGATCAATAATAATAAATTTATTTAATGGCTTGTATGTATCCAGTAAACCATCAAATACATTTTCAATTCGATCACAAATAAATTCACAATTTTTAATGCTATTAATTTTTGAATTAATTTTTGCATCTTCAATTGATGAAGGACAAACGTCAATCCCAATAACTTTTTTACATAAAGATGCACAAAACAATCCAATAGTACCAGTACCACAGCACAAATCAAACAATACATCACTATCAGTTGAATATTTTTCCATTAATTGTTTTACTCTGGAATACATTATATCAGTCATGTACGTATTTGTTTGAAAAAAAGATGTATTGCTAATTCTAAAATTATATCCAGTACTCGTAAGTATATCATTTAATTTTTCATAAATATATGGTTTACCGTGCAAAATTATCTTTTCAATATCATTCTCCTTATCAATTATGTAAAATGATGTTATTTGATCACGAAATGCAATAAATAGATCTGAATAAATTTTAATTAAATCATTTATAATCAAACGATTTTTAATACGATCTAGATAAATACATACCATTGATTCATTTGTATTAAATGATGTTCTAATAGTAATATTTCCAAATAAATTGATAAATACAGATTCAAGTAATTTCTTATCATAAGGAAAATGAATTAGTTTATCTTGCAAATATATTTCAAAATCAGTAATTAATTTAATCATTTTTGAACTAAGATGCATTTGATCTTTTGCAGTATATATGATAGATGGTTTTACTTTAGGATTATTATATCCAATTACTATTCTAGAATAATCTTCATTATACCCAATTGTAAATCGTAATTTGTTTCTATAATTTACAGGAATTGATTTATTTTCAAAAATGTCTCCCGAACCAAATAATTTTATTGCCTCAACCTTTTTAAGATTAAATTGTTCATCATAAGTTAATTCTTTATTAGGCAAACAATATTCATATGCCGACATAATAAATCTTTGATTTTTATAAAGGAAAGTATCTTAATCATATAAAATTATATTTTCAATTTTTCATATTATAAAAAAAAATAAATCTTATTTCTTAATTTTTGCTTGCCACACTTTATTATCTAGAGGACATACTCGACGTGCCTTGAACCATTCATTAAGACAATGCTCATGATAAGCATGTCCACATTCACCAATAATTACATTACAATTAGTATTTCCAGAAGAAGCACAATTAATGCAATAATTATTATTATCTTCTTTACAAATACCACAAGATTCATTAAAACAGTTAATTTTAGAAGTAGTTACAAGATTTAATGATTGAAGTTTAAACATCTTATATATATACTATTATATATGATATTATGGTAGAATATTTAATTTTCAATATTTTTAGATGGTTATAAGAATCTCATTCTTTTTATGAATTAATTTTTTAGCAAATTTGAATACTGTTCTTAATTTATGATATGCATTTGTATTATGTATTATTAATAGTAATTTTTCAACTAAATTTATTTGATTTTCTATAAATTCATCTATTAAATGTGACTTAATATTATCATTATCAAAATAATATCTTTCAATATTATCTATATTATTTATATTATCTAAATTATCAAGCAACATTTATAAAAATTGATTATTATTTTAATAGAATCATATTTCTAATATAAATATATTTCAATATTTTATATTATGAATCGTGAAATACCTTTAATTGAAAAATATAGACCTTCCAAATTAGAAGATATTAAAAATCAAGAAGATATTAAAAATATTTTTATTGATATGGTTAATAATCGTAATATACCTCATATGGTTTTTTATGGAAGTGCTGGTACCGGTAAGACATCTTCAGCAATTGCTATTTGTAAGCAATTATATAAAGATGCATACAATGATAATGTATTAGAATTAAATGCATCTGATGAAAGAGGTATTAGAATAGTTCGAGAAAAAATAAAAACATTCTCTCAAAAATCAGCTGACATTGATTTTAAAATTATAATTTTAGATGAAGCTGATGCGATGACAAATGATTCTCAATTTGCATTAAGAAGAATTATAGAAAAATATTCTTCAAACACGCGATTTATTCTAATTTGTAATTATATAAATAAAATTATAACACCTTTATTGTCAAGATGTGCAGTTTTTAGATTTAAAACAATAAAATCAAATGAAATTGAAGATATGTTAAAAAAAATTATTAAAAAAGAAAATATTATGATTGATGATATAAATCTTCATAATCTAATTAAAGAAGATTTAAGAAGATCAATTAATAATTTACAAAAATTAATATTTCTTAATAGAAATAATAAAATTGGTGACAAGATTTATTTAAAATATTTTGATGATGAAATAAAAATAGATGTTAATGAAATAATATATAATGATAAATTAGATACTATTAATTACACTAATTATATTATTAATGAAGGATATTCTTTTGAAGAATTATATAAAGTATTAAAAAAAGAATTACTATCTAATACAGATATTGATGATACTGATAAAGCAAAAATATTTATGGAAATGTGCAGAAGTTATGATAAAATTATTAATGGTTCGTCTGAATTAATTAATATTAACCACATTTTAAACATTATAAATAAATAATCTAATTCTTTTATTGGTTCTTTAATTGGTATATTAATAAACCGTCGTTTGTGGACTAGTTGGCCTCACCTTAAAACCAGTTGCACTAAATAGTTTACTAATATGCAACTCATCATCATACAATAGTTCAGTCAATTTCTTCTTCTCAATATCTCCTGAACGATTTGTATAAAAAATATTAGCAATTCGATAACCATGCTCTTGTGGCAATGTAGTCATAAGTAACAGACAATGAGCACACGGTTTTGACATACCTACTACTCCATGAATTGTTGTCTTAATTACAAAAATATTAATTGCTTGATACTTACGACTATACCGTTGTGGTAGTTTTACTATTGCTGAAATTTCTGCATGTATAGATTTACATGTATTTCTAATCATATTTTCACCATAAGTAATTGGAATTATTTTAGAACCACTATCTATAAATGTAATAGCTCCATGCATATGCATATTTCTATCGCACATACATGAGCCACACCTCCTTCTTATAATATCATCCATATGACGTAACAAATCATTATGCAATCTTGTAGAAACTGGTGACGATGATCTTACAATAGGCCGTGGCCTCGGAGTTTCAATCTTAATTGGCCTCGGAATCCTAATAGGATATGTCATTTATTAAATATTATTTATTAATTGTTAAATACTTATGTATTTAATAATCAATATTCAATTTTTTGATTGGGTATTTTTATATGTTGAATTATTGGGTGATTCATTGTTGTTAGTTGAATTGTTAGTTGAATTATTAGTTGAATTATTAGTAGAATTATTATTATATAATAAATTTTTATTATCATCTATTTTTAGTAATTTTTTATTATTAATAACAATTGTATTAAATATTTGATTTTTTTTTTCACAGTTTAAAACGTGTCTTTTTTTGATATCAAATAAATTACTATTGCATATCAAGACCATACATTATAAATAATAAAAATTTAGTCTTTATTATTTATAAATCAATTTTTAATTATACATCAGTTTTACCACCTCGGCCACCACCACGACCTCGACCACGACCTCTTCCACGGCCTCTAGTTGCTGGTGGTTTTCCATCAGTTTTATCAGTTTTAGTTTCCACTTTTTTAGGTGTATCATCATCTGACAAATTTTTAATAATTTCAACACTGTCATCTGAATCTGATAAGGATGATAATGATTCTGAGTCTGAATCTTCTACCTTAATATTTTTTGCAGTCTTAGGTTGAACTTGTATAACTTCTTTGGTATTATTATTTTTATTATGATCATAAATTAGTTTATCTAATTCAGTTGCTCTTGCTTTTAATTTATTTACATTTTGTATACCAATTGCCAAATCCTTCACAACTTGAATATATTCATTCATTAACTCTTCTATATTGTTTGCTTCCATAATTACTTATATTATATAATATTTCTTATATTATTTTTAATAAAATATAATATCAATTTTTTTTTATATTTTTATATATTTATAATATATGCAAATACTTATTTTAATTATATGCGTTCTAATAATTATATACTTTATATGGGATATAAGAGAAAATTTTTATGTTAATCCTTATTTTTTATGGGCACCAACTAGATCTACTAGATTAATGAGTTATGATATTAGGGGTGATCCATTTTCTTATTTTGTATATCCTCCTTATTTTTCATGGAATGCTCCATTTTCTTATTACTTGTATAATGGAGATAGATATGATATTTCTGGTAGATATTTAGTACCTAAAAGATATAAAATAAATCCAAATCCAAATGTAAATAAAAAAATTTAACTATCTCAAGATTTATACATACATATTTTTAATATAATCTGGTAGTTCTTTATCCTTTTTAACTTTTTTAAACTCATCAAATCCTGTTTTAATATCTTCAATAGTAATTAATTTACGAATAATTGGATCTTTACCAAATACTCTAGATGAATGTTTAATTTTAATGTTTAATAATAAATTCTCAATATCACCACCAAAATGTTCAAAATTTTTTTTATTTTCTTCTATAAATTTTTCAACTTGTTCAAGTTTTAAATCTTTATGAAAATTCCATTTAATTTCATTCACTTTAGATTCAAATATTTTTGCTAATTCTTTTGAATCATATTTTTCGATTGAATATTTAAATGGAAATCTTCTTCTTAATCCCTCATTTTGTGAAAAAAAACATTTTTCTATTTCTGCGGGATATCCTGCAATAATACATATAAATTTATCACTGTTTTCTGATAAATTTTGATTCAGTGTATCTATACATTCTTTTGCAAAAGAATCTCCACGTTCGGATCCAGAACCTAATGCATAAACTTCATCAATAAATAAAATTCCACCTTCAGCTTCATCTATTACTTTTTGAGTTTTGATAGCAGTTGATCCGACATACTGACCAACTAAGTCACTTCTTTTAACCACCTTAAATTTAAAATCATCTTTTTTTTCATCTTTCTTTTTAATTGGACTCATAGCTGGATTTAACACTGCCATTAATTGATTTGTAATATCATTTATTTCTTCATCATCCTTATTTTTATCTGATTTCTTTAAAAAATTTAATTTAAAATATATTTTTGCAATTATCTTTCCTAATAATGTTTTACCAACACCAGGTGGACCTTCGATTACTGTATGCATCATATTAGAATCATTTAATTCTTGAAGAATATATAATAATTGTTCAAATATATTTTTTTTAACACTCTCCATTCCAATTACATTTTTTAAATCTTTTAATGATTCAATTATATTTTTTAATTTATTCATATCAATTGGATATCTTCTTTTATCAGTTGGTTCATATTCAGAGCCAATTTTAATTAAATCATCTAAATCTTTAATATCTTTTAATTCAACAAATTCTTCTAAAGCATTTAATTTTAATTCTGGAATAACTTGAGGAGTGATTGCATCTTTACTAACTAATTGTTTCATATCTTTATCTTTATCTTTAGTAAAGATACCATTTAAAAAATTAGAATTAAGAAATAAAGATGAATTTGCATCAAAAGAAGATGTTTGATTAAATGGAATTATTCTCATATTTGATGGATTAGTTGTTGATCTTATTATAAGATGTGATTTTGGATTATTTGGAAATGTTTTTGTTGTAGAATTTGATGAATTAAATGATGGTGGTGGTAAAGGGGGTAAAGGTTTATTTAAATTATTTACTGGTTGTGGTTGATTAATTTTTTTTCCTCTATTATTATTCCTAGAACGGTTATTTCTATTTCTTCTAGTAGAGTTATTATTATTATAATGGTAATGATTAATATTAATTATTTTATTTTTATCATTAGATGATAGATTATCCATACTATTCTTATTATTCTTAATATTATTATTCATTTATATAATATAAAAGATTATTTATATAAATAATTATGTATTATATACTTGAAGTAAATGAAAAATTATTTAATATTTATAATAATTTGAATAGTGCACTGGTTCATTTATTTAAATTATCTAATTTAAAATTAAATTGTTCAGTAAAAGAATTTAATGATGGTTGTATTAATAGTATATATAGTGTAAAAAATCAAAAAATATTATTTACTCGATCAGAAAATAATAATGTAATTAGTTCTGAATATAATAATTTGCCATTTGAATTAGTTTATCAAATTACTTCTATTAATAATTTACCATCGAATGATGAATCAGATATACATGTACAGTTACCTCCAATTAATACTGAAATAGTTATTACTAGTGAGGAATCAGAAGTAGATATTGATGAATTAAAAAAGAGAATTGAAGAATTAAATAAATTAAAGGATGTAGAAATAAGTAATTTAGAGAATTTAAATCAAAATTTACACGAACAAGAAAATATTGTAATTGCTGAAAAATTTAGTGTTGATGCTGAAAAAAATAAATTAAAATTAGATAAAGAAAAATGGGAAGAATTTAAAAATATTTTTAATGCAGATAAAAAAATATATAAAATTATGAAAGAACAAATTGCTAATGAAGATATTGAAGAGATTCCAGAATTATTTGAAAAGAAATACCCTATTTTTAAAGTACTTGATGAAAATAATTTACTAGATATACCATCAGATATATATGAATATATTAAATTATTACCAGATGATAATTCGGTTTACATTCCTAAAAATATTGCATTAAAAGGATTATTTGATGAAGATAATGGAATATCAAGTATTTCATTAACTGAATTAAAAGATAATTATAAAAATTATGAAACTACAATTGAAACTGATGATGAATCATAAAAAAATTATTTATTAAATAATTTTTTTATATAGTATACATTTTGATAATTTACCATGATTTTTTATTATTCTTTTTTACATGATTTGAATTACTATTATTTTTTGAATTATCTTTTTTATAAGTAGAAGTGTCATTTAATGATTCATATCTATTTCCTATTTTTTTTTCATTTGAATTATTATTTGTATGATATTCATTTGAATTCTTTGAATTACTGTAAAAAATTTTATTTTTAAGTTCATTATACATATGATTTATAACGAACATTAATGTGTTAATACATTTCATCATTTCATTATAATGATCTACTTTTTCTAAATCATTATTTACTAAATAATTAATTAAACTATCACAATCTGCAAATACCATATTGTGTACATAATGGTCTAAATTACATCTT
>Ga0214921_10007038_pt1 | contig 15130 bp, 17 predicted proteins | sample LL1505_MetaG_FD_177992 | JGI IMG/M metagenome (GOLD analysis project Ga0214921, IMG submission 177992) | Freshwater microbial communities from Lake Lanier, Atlanta, Georgia, United States - LL-1505 | ecosystem: Environmental > Aquatic > Freshwater > Lake | place: USA: Georgia | collected... | reverse complement strand
GAGATATACTTGATGTAATGATATTAAATAATATCACCTCATCTGGAATATTGTCTACATATAAGCAAGAGATTAATTTAGCTATATCTTCAAATACTACATTAGTAGCTGGATATAGATATTTTGTAAATACTTCTGCAGCAAGAACACTTACTCTTCCTGCCAGCCCTTCAGTTGGAGCAGATATTGCAATATTTGATGCATCTGGATCAGCTGCAACAAATAACATTACCGTTAATTCAAACTCTGGTAAAATTAATGGATCAGTTCAAGATTTAATACTAGACGCTAATGGAGCGGCAGTAGTATTAACCTATACAGGTTCTACTTATGGATGGAGGTTCTAATGGCAATAAGATATTCATCGTCAGGGGGAACCCCATTTGGAAGTACATCAAATAGACCAAATCCAGCAAGTGTTGGTCAAACATATTATAATGGAGAACTAGGGTATCTTGAAATTTATACATCTTCTGGCTGGATTCCAGCTACAGGCGCAAATGATTTTAGTTTAAATATAACTGGTACAAATACTACAGTTACATTTAGTCAAACTTATTCATCTGGATCCTATTCTATAGTTTCATTTTTAAATGATGCAACTCTTGATATATATGCTTATGCCACGGATGGATCATTAGCTGGATATAGTAATACAAAAGCATTTACTGCAACTCAAAGATTTAATAAAATGGTTGTTATAGGTGGAAGCTATGGAGACGTTCTTCAATTTAGTTATAAAACTACTTATGCAACATCGGCATCAACAACTGATACTACAGCTGGTCCGTATATAACATCTTTAACACCAGCAACATTAGCATCTATAGGAAATACAACTACAATTACTGGAGGTAATTTTGCAACAGACGTACAAGTTGTTTTAATTGGTTCAGACAATATAGAAAGATCTCCAAAAACTCTTACACGTAATTCATCAACCTCTTTAACTATTACTAGACCAGACGTTTTGCCGCAAGCGTATGAACCATATTCAGTAAAGGTAACTAATCCTGGAGTAACATCTCCAACTGGATCAAATTTACATATTTTATCAAATGCAATTGATGCTGGATCTTCTCCAGTATGGGTAACTGCAGGTGCGCTAACTAATTTTAAAAAGGGTACTGCATATACATATAGTCTTTCTGCATCAGATGCAGATGCAGGAATAACATATGCCATTGCTTCTGGATCTCTTCCAACAGGACTTTCTCTTAATACTTCAACTGGAGTAATTTCTGGAACACCAACAGTAAATACAGGAACACCATACTCATTTATTGTTGCCGCAACAGATACTGGAGGAAATACAACCAACAGCTCATCACTAACCCTTTCTCAAGTTGTTCCAGATGCTCCAACAATTGGTACTGCTTCAATTTCTACTGCAACAGAAATATCTGTATCATTTACTGCGCCATCATATTCAGGAACTTCTTCTATAACATCTTATACTGTTACTTCAAGTCCAGGAGCAATTACTGCAACTGGAAGTTCTTCTCCAATTACAGTAACTGGACTAGCTTCTGCAACACCTTATACATTTACAGTAAAAGCAACAAACTCTTCTGGTCATTCTGACAATAGTTCTTCTAGTAATCAGGTCACACTTCCAGTCATATTTGATTATATTTCTGCTGCTACTCAAACATGGACGGCTCCAGCTGGTGTTACTTCTGCTGTATTTAAAATTTGGGGGGCAGGCGGCGGAGGATCTTCTGGAGGTCAAGGTGGATATACAACTGGAACATTTACAGTAGTTCCAGGTAGAAACTATAATATTTATGTTGGAGGAACAACAACTGGGGCAAGTGGCGGTTGGCCTGGTGGTGGATCTGCATCAACTACTGGTGACGGAGCAGGAAAAGGAGGCGGAGGATATTCTGCAGTACAAGACTCAACAAACTCTACTTATTTAGCAATTGCGGGAGCTGGCGGCGGAGTTGGTGGAGGAAATCCTGGCTTTAAGGGTGGAGGAACAACGGGAGAATCAACAACAGATTTAGGATATGGAATTAACACTGGAGGAACACAATCTGCAGGTGGTGTAGCAAATGTAACTGTTGATGGAAGATCTTCAAATGGAGGATATTTATCTGGAGGAGCTTCTAGTGCTATTGTTCAAGGTGGTCATAATCCTGGCGGTGGAGGAGGGTCTGGATATTATGGTGGTGCAGGAGGAGTAACTGGTGGAGGTGCAAGAACTGGTGGACCAGGCGGATCTGGATATGTTAATGCTTCATATTCTTCAAATGGAACTACAATTCAAGGATACGGTTCAGATTCATTAAGGGGAAGTGCAGGAGCAGGTGGAAATAATGGAAGAGTTGTCATTTCATATTAAACAATAGACTTATCATTTAACAAATGGTAAAAGGAGGACAATGAAATTTATCAAAGGTATCCCAGAAGCTGAATATAAAAGAATTTGGCGGGAAAACAACAAGGACAGAGTCCTTGCCAGTAAAAAGCGCAGTTATGAAAAAAATAAAGATTCTATATTAAAAGCAAATTCTGAATACAGGCAGAATAACCATGAGCACAGACTTACTATAGAAAAGGCTTCTAGAGAGCGGAATATAAATAGAGTCAGAGCCTCTAAGATATTAAGCCAGGCTAAGCGTAAAAAAAGAATGTCTGAGTGCAAAATTTACCACATTTCGGACAAAGACCTAGCCAAATTATATACTGGTCAATGCTATAATTGTGGTAGCAGTAAAAATCAAAGCATAGATCACAGAATTCCCATTTCAAGAAACGGTGATCATGGAATTGGAAATTTAATGACATTATGTAGAACATGTAATGCCAGTAAAAAAGATAGAACCATCATGGAATGGAAGCTATCTAAGATTAAAAAAGGAGATGATTAAAATTTCACATTGGGCAGAATTAGACGAAAATAACATCGTAACTCGTGTTCTTGTTGGTGACAACAATGATCCCGCAGGAGACGAAGGGTACCAGTGGTTGCTTGATAACCTTGGCGGAACTTGGGTAAAGACAAGCTATAACACTGTAGCAGGACAACACACAAATGGGGGAACACCATTCCGTAAGAATTATGCGGGAATCGGATACTCATACGATGAGTCAAGAGACGCATTTATTCCACCGAAGCCTTTTGCTTCATGGACTCTAAATGAAGATACATGCACATGGAATGCTCCTGTAGCATATCCAACAGATGGCGAAATGTATACATGGAATGAAGAAACAACAAACTGGGATTTAGTTTCAGTAGGAGAATAATAAATTGACAAGGGCCAGAGATCTAGCAGGAATATTTAATTCAACAATAGTTCCTACCGCCGTCTATGATGATCCAACATCAGTCATAGATCCAATCGTTACAGAAGTTGTAAACGGTGGAAATGCGGACGGCGGAGTGATCTCTGGCATACTTGGAGGTTACATGTATAGTATAATTAGTGAAGAACAAGCAAACACATATGATGGAGGGACAGTCTAATGTCTTCAATTATTCAAATTAAAAGAGGTACAGCAACAGCATGGACCTCTGCAAATCCTACCCTAAATGCAGGTGAAATAGGATTTGAAACAGATACAAAGAAGATGAAGGTTGGAGACGGATCAACAGCATGGACTTCTCTTGCATATACAGCAACTGATGGAGACATTTCCGCAGTAACAGCTGGCACAGGACTTCAAGGCGGGGGAACAACTGGAGCAGTATCACTTTCAATTGATTCAACAGTTGCTACATTAACTGGATCACAAACTTTAACAAATAAGACTTTAACAAGTCCAGTTGTAAATACTGCAACATTACATAATAATATTTTAAAAGCACCACAAGAAAGAACTACAGTTTCTGCAACTGCAGCAACTGGAACAATTAACTTTGATGCTTTAACACAGGGTGTTTTATACTATACAACAAATGCTTCGGCAAACTGGACACTAAATGTTCGTGGAAGTTCAGGAGCATCTTTAGATTCAATTCTTACAACTGGGGATTCAATTACAGTAGTATTTTTAGCAGCACAAGGTACAACAGCATATTATCAATCAGCATTTCAAATTGATGGAGCAGCAGTTACTCCAAAATGGCAGGGCGGAACAGCACCATCAGCAGGAAATGCTTCTTCAACAGATTCATACGCATTTACAATTATTAAGACAGGGTCAGCAGCTTTCACTGTATTCGGATCACAGACAAAGTTTGCATAAAGGAGATTAAATGCCATTACTGACAACACAGTCTGCTAGATCTTATGGATTTTCATTGTCTAGCTCATTTGCTCCAATTTCTGCATATTATCAAATTGCAACAATCCTTTCTCCATCTGGATCAGGATATACTTTTTCAAATATTCCTCAAACCTATGATCATCTTGAATTAAGAATCTTTGGTAAAGATGGAAGAAATCCACTTTACTCTAGCTGTAATGTACAAATAAATGGAGATACCGCTGGAAACTATAATATGGTTGCTCCTCAAGTAGATAGCAGAGTTGGCGCTCCATATGGCGGAGAAAGCTTTAGTGCAGGATTTGGCGCTTTTGTTTATTGGCCAGGAGCAAGTAGCAGCACGTATTGGGGTTCAGGAAGTATAAAAATTTTTGAGTATACAAACACAAATAAAAATAAAACTATGATTTTTAATGGCGGATATGTAGGATATGGAGATGGAACATCTGAGCAAGGAATGGTTACGTCTGGTATGGGAAACTGGAGAAGTACGGCAGCAGTAACATCTTTGGTATTAACTACTAATGGTGGATCAAGTTTTGCGGCGGGGACACGACTTTCTCTATATGGAATAAAAGGAGCATAATATGGCAGCCACTTATGATTTAATTTCTGCAGCAACACCAGCGGGAACAACAGCATGTGTATTTAATAGCCTAGGCTCATATACAGATTTAGTTATACAATGTTATTTTTCAGCTACCGTTGGGTGTGACTATGATTTAAGATTTAATGGTGATACTGGAACAAACTATTATTACTTACAAGGATCTTCAACTGCAAGCAATACTTTTGATAATGCATCTACAAATGCTGGAGGATCAATTAGGATTATTGGAGCATATAATTCACCACAGGGTGGAGCAGATTTTAATGCAATTGAAATTTCTTTACCAGAATATAGAAATTCAATAGTAAAAAATGCTAACTATAGATTTGGATACATTTCAAATCCAGCATCGCCAGCAGCAAACGTAGGGTTTGGCACTGGACAATGGCGTAATACTGCTGCAATTACTTCAGTAACAATAAGTACAACAAATGGAAATTTTGCTAACGGTACAACAATCAATTTGTATGGGATTATGGCGGGATAAATATGGCATACGATCTTATTAAAAAAACAACTGCTTCAACAACATCTTCAAGCTTGTCTTTTACCAATATACCTCAAACTTATAAAGACCTAAAAATATTTGTAAGCGCTAGAGGAGATGCTGGTACTACAAGAAATGCACTTGCGATTGCATTTAATTCTGATACAAATACAGCTAATTATAAAGGCTACGAGTGGTATTATGAAGATGGCACATTTTCAGGAGAATTTAATAATCTAACAACTGCATCAAGAAATCTAGGTGCAATGCCAGGTTCTACTGGAGACGCAAATCAATTTAGTGCAACTGAAATAATTATTCCAAATTACGCAAATTCTACAAACTATAAGGTTGCGTATACATCTATTGCAAGCCCAAGAAATTCAAGTCCTGGATATTCTTATTGGGATAGAGGCACAACATGGCTATCAAATTCTGCAATCAACTCAATAACATTTACTAATAATAGTAGTGGAAACTTAGTTACAAATTCAACTATTTGGTTGTATGGATTAAAATAAAGGAGAAAAAAATGACTGAAACATTAATGAAAACAGTAATTGATTGTGAAACTGGAATTGAAAGTGTAATTCCTTTAACACAAGAAGAAATTCAGCAATTAGAAATCGACAGAGCTGATTTTGAATCAAGAAAAGCTGCTTATGAAGAAGCAGCAGCAGCAAAAGCAGCAGCTAAAGCATCTGCCGAAGCTAAACTTGCTGCTCTTGGATTAACACCTGAAGAAATAGCAGCATTACGATAGTCTGATTGGTATAATAAGAGTATTATGGCCAATAAAGATTTTAAGGTAAAGAATGGGTTGGATATCCAGACTCCCCTCCCTGTTTCTATGGGTGGAACTGGACAAACCTCTACTACTAATACCTTAAATGCTTTATTGCCGACTCAAGTTGGAAATCAAAATAAATACCTTTCAACAGATGGAACAAATACATCTTGGACAACAGTATCTACTGGGCTTCCTTCTTCTTCGGTATCTTCAAATATAACGCTTTCTTCAAATTATAAATATTTTGTAAACACTGCTGCAGCAAGAACTCTTACACTACCCCCATCCCCTGCCGTTGGTGACGAAATTTATGTATTTGATGCATCAGGAACGGCGGCAACGTATAATATTACTGTAGCTAGAAATAGCAATTTGATCAACGGTAATGCAGGAAATTTTTTAATTGATTTAAATGGCGGAGCGGCATCTTTTGTATATACTGGTGCATCATACGGATGGAAGGTAGGTTAAAATGGCAGACATTAGTTTATCTGGATTAAATAGTTCATACCCATCAGGTACTACTGCTCAAAGACCTGCTTCTACAAATATTGGCGGATTATATTTTAATACAGATTTAGGATGTTTACAGGTTTATACTTCAAGTGGATGGTTTGTTTATCAAAATCCTCCACTTCCACTTGCACCAACAGGAGTAACAGCAACAAATCAACCTTCAGGTAGAGCATATAATAATGGAAAAGCAAATGTAACATGGACAGTAAATGGAAATGGTGGAGTACCAACTTCATTTACCGTAACTCCATCTCCTTCAACATCACCTTCTACATTTACTAGTTCTACAAACTCTGTAGATGTTACTGGACTAGCATCTGGTACATCATATACATACACCGTTACTGCAAATAATTTAGCTGGAGCATCTTCTGCATCATCTGCTTCTAGTTCAGTTAATGCAACTACAATTCCACAAGCACCTACAATTACAGCTACATCTTCAGAACCATCACAATCTACAATTACAATAACACCAGGCGCAACTGGTGGATCAGCAATTACACAATATACTATTACATCAAGTCCTGCAACTACAACTCAAACTACTTCAAATACAACATATGTGTTTACAGGATTGACTAATGGTACTTCATATACTTTTACTGCTACTGCAACAAATGCTAATGGTACATCTGCAGCAAGCTCTCCTACATCAAGTATTACTCCAAATAATGCATTAGTTGAGTATATTATTGTAGCTGGAGGAGGAGCAGGAGGAGCGGCTGGTGGCGGCGGTGGCGGCGGTGGCGGAGCAGGTGGAGTTCTGTATAGATCAGAAGCATATACAGCAGGAACTCAATATCAAGTTACAGTTGGCGGCGGCGGATCAGGTTATGGTTATTTTACAACAGAAGGCACTGGTCAAAAAGGCACTAATTCTACAGTAGTAGTTGGCGGTAATACCTACACAGCATTTGGCGGTGGAACAGGATTATTTAGAACATCAACAGTATCTCTTTCTCAAGGAGGTTCTGGAGGAGGAAGATATTCTACATCTTTAGCAAATGAAGGAATTTCTACACAAACATCTCAAGGAGGAACATCTTATGGAAATGCTGGTGGAGGATATAATTCATCTACTGGTGGCTGCGGCGGCGGTGGGGGAGCTGGTCAAGCTGGCGGAAATGCTGGAGCCATAAACTGGGGTGGTAAAGGGGGAGATGGAACAACCTCATTTTCCGTATGGCTTGCAGCATGTAGTGCACCAGATACAACGTATTTAGCAGCAGGTGGTGGTGCTGGAGCAGATGGTGATGGAAATGCTGCGGGTGTTGGTGGCGCAGGTGGTGGTGCAACTGGTGGAACAAGAAGTTCAAATGCTGGAGGATCTGCAACTGGCAATACTGGATCAGGCGGTGGTGGCGGTGGAGGATTTCAAAGCGCATCATCAGGAAGTGGTGGTTCTGGTGTAGTTTATATAAGATATCCAGACTCAAAAGCTTCTGCAAGTATAAATGGAGGAAGCCCTACATTATATACAAGCGGTGGATATAAATATTATAAGTTCTATGGAAATGGAACTATTACTCTTTAACTAAATAATGCTATAATTAATACATAAACAATAAGGGGATATGTGAACCAGATTGTCAGATAAAGACTTTAAAGTAAAAAATAAGCTGCAGGTTAAAGGTATAACCTCTGCAGGTCCCGTCATTTCTGACGCTTCTGGAAACTTAGATTCAACCGCATACATAGCTACACAATATGGCGGAACAGGAACAAGTACTTCTCCAAATGCTGGACAAGTTTTATATTCATCAGCTGGATCAACATATAGCCCAACAACATTAGCAGATTTAGTAACTGGTGCAAAATATCAGGCAGATGCTCCTTCTTCCCCCTCCGTTGGTCAAATTTGGATTGAATCAGATTCTACATCTGATGTATTTGATCAAAATATTATTCGTCGTCAACCATTTACTGCTATTGCAGGACAGACAGTATTTACTACAACCGTTACATTTATAGAGGGATATGAGCAGGTTTATTTTAACGGCCTACTTCTTTTACGTACAACAGACTATACAACTTCAAATTCAAATACTGTTACATTAGTTGCGGCGGCAGCAGCAGGAGACATAGTTGAAGTAGTAACAGTAACTAATCTTAATTCAGTAAATACATATACACAGTCTGAAATAACATCATATCTAGCAAATAAGAAGACTGAGATTTCATCAGCAATTTCAGCCAATACAACATTAGTGGCTGGAAGAAGATATTTTGTTACTTCAGCTTCTGCCCTTACTTTAACATTACCCGCATCTCCTTCAGTAAATGATCAAGTAGACGTATTTGATGCATCAGGAAATGCGGCAACGTATAATATAACTATAGGGCGCAATAGTAGCCTGATTAATGGAAATGCAGGAAACTTTATAATTGATGCCAATGGATACTGGGCCTCTTTGGTTTATACAGGTTCAACATATGGCTGGAAGGTTGGATAATGGCAGATATAAAAGCAACTAGTTTAGGTGGAGTTCCAAAAGGAACAACTGCTCAACGTCCAACATCTCCATCAGTTGGTGATGTATTTTATAACGGTACATTAGGATATATGGAGATATACACAAGTCAAGGATGGCTTGCTGCAACTCCAGTAAAACCAGGATCACCAACATCTTTAATAGTTACAGATCAAGGAGCTGGTAGATCATATAATAATGGACAAGCTTCAATAGCATTTACTTCTGGAACAGATGGAGGATTAGCAACATCTTATACTGTAACTAGTTCTCCTGGATCATTCATAGCAACAGGCTCTTCTAGTCCATTAACAATAACTGGATTACAATCATCAACTCAATATACTTATACAGCTACTGCCACAAATAATTTTGGAACATCTTCTGCATCATCTGCAAGTAGCGCAGTTACTGCAACTACTGTGCCACAAGCCCCAACTATAGGAACCGCAACAAATACTGGAGCAGGTGGAGCAGTAAGTATAACATTTACTGCTAATGCAACGGGTGGTTCTACAATTACATCTTATACAGTAACATCATCTCCAGGGAATATTACAGCATCTGGCGCATCATCGCCAATTACTGTAACAGGACTTACAAATGGTACTGCATATACGTTTACAGTAACTGCAACAAATGCTAATGGTACATCATTAACATCTTCTGCAAGTAATAGTGTTACACCAGTCAATGCAGTTACTGTCGACTACCTTGTTGTAGCTGGCGGCGGAGGTGGAGGTTGTGGATCTTCTGGAAATCTTAGAAATGGCGGCGGTGGTGGTGGAGGATTAAGATCTACTGTAACTGCTACTGGTCGTGGAGGAGCATTAGAAAGTTCATTAAGTTTTACTGTAGGAACAACATATACAGTTACAGTAGGTGGTGGAGGTACTGGATCTACAAGTAATACTCAATTAGCATCAGTTGGTAATGGAATTAATTCATCTATTTCAGGTTCTGGAATAACAACAATCACCTCACTTGGTGGCGGTGGCGGAGGCAATGGCGCACAAGATAATAATTCTTATCTTGCTGGCGCAAGTGGCGGTTGCGGTGGTGGTGGTGCTGGTTCTGCTGGAATAACTCAAACAACAGGTAATGCTGCTGGAACTACTGGACAAGGATATGATGGTGGCACAGGTCAACATGTACCAGGTTCTTGGGCATCAGGCGGAGGCGGCGGAGGAGCTGGATCACAAGGTGGAAATGGTGCTATAAATGTTGGAGGTGCAGGAGGTAATGGAGTTGCAGTTTCTATAACTGGTTCATCAGTTACTTATGCTGGCGGAGGAGCTGGAGGAACTCATGCTGGAGCACTTGGAACTCCTGGAACAGGTACTGGTTCAGCAAATACTGGCGGCGGAGGTAATACTGGAGGAACTTCTGGAAATCCAGGAAACTCAGGAGTTGTAATTCTACGTGCTACTCAAGCTGCAACATCTACTACAGGTTCCCCTACATATACAACTTCAGGTTCTTATCATATATATAAATTTACAGCGAATGGGACAATAACTTACTAATGTCTAGAATCAGAGATATAGCAAACTTATTTAGCGGATCAACAGATGCGGCAACTGATGCTGAAGTTACCGCCGCAATTGCTGCACATAATAATGCTACTACTTCTGTTCATGGAATAACTGACACATCAGCACTTGCAACAGCTTCATCTGTAACATCATCAATTGCATCTCATAATACTTCTGCTAATGGACATGTTAAAAGAGGTAATACTGCTTCTCGTCCTTCTCCCGCCGTTTCTGGCGATGTTTATATGAATACACAACTTGGTTATCCAGAGTTTTATGATGGAACAAATTGGATGGCAATCGGTGCAGTTGCTACTTCCCCAAGCAGCGTAGTTGCTACAAACGTAGGAACTGGGCGGGCTTACAATAATGGTTCTGCTTCAGTAGCCTTTGTAGCAGGAACAGTTCCAGGTTCTACATACACAATTACATCTACTCCAGGTTCATATTATAATACTGGATCAGCATCTCCTATTATAGTTACAGGATTACAATCAAATACAGCATATACTTTTACCGCCGTTGCATCAAATGTTTATGGTTCATCTTCAGCTTCTTCTGCTTCAACAAGCATTACTGCAACTACAGTTCCACAAGCTCCTACAATTGGTACTGCTACAGCAGGAACTGGTCAGGCTTCAGTGACATTTACAGCAAATGCAACAGGTGGTTCTGCAATTACATCATATACAGTAACATCATCAGGTGGTCAATCACAATCTGGATCTTCAAGTCCAATAGTTGTTACTGGTTTAACAAATGGAACTTCATACACATTTACTGTTACCGCTACAAATGCTAATGGAACATCTGCAGCAAGTTCTGCAAGCAATAGCGTATCTCCATTATCTGGATATACTTCTGGTGGTAATTATATTGGTACTGGAGAAGATGGAGTGGGTGCATTTTAATGGCAGTTTACAGTTTAACGGTTCCAAATAAAGTAGGTTCTTATGATGGAGATATGGTTGTTAAAAGATATTCTTCTTTAACAATTTCTTCTGGAAATACTTTAACTACCGATCAACCATGTCGTGGTCTTTTAATTTATGTAAGTGGTGATTGTACAATTAACGGAACTCTTTCTATGAGTAGTAGAGGTCCAGCAGCTGATCCAACTTCTTCTGGGGGATCTGATGCAAATGCGGTAAGCTCATCTGGATTACAAATTCCATTTAAAACATCTTCAGGTACTCAAACTTTAGTTTCTTCATCATCTCTTTTTAATGGTTGTGGAACTACAGCAAGAACAATAATTGCTAACCATCCAAGTTTATCTTCAAATGGAACAATAATCACACTTGCAAGACAAGGCGCTGCTGGTGGTTCTGGTGGAGCAGGTGGATATTATCAACATGCTGGTTCTAATGGAAGTAACGGAGGTACAGGACAAACTGGCGGTGGCGGTGGAGGACACGGTGGTTATGCAGATAACACTGGTGGCGGTGGAGCTGGTGGAGCTGGTTCTTACGGTTCATGTTTTGGTGGCGGTTCAGGGGGAGCAACAGGAAACTATCCTGGAGTAACAGGAGGTGATGCAACTGCTTGGGGCGGTAAAGGCGGAAATGCAGGTTCAAGTGGATATCCAACAAGAGGTGGTGGTGGAAACCCTGTAGGAGATAGTCCAACTCAAGGAAGTTATAGCATGACCCCTGGAACTGGAGGATTAATTATTTTAATTGTTGGAGGAAACTTAACAATTGGATCTGGTGGAGCAATCATTTGTAATGGTGTAGATAGCGTTACAAATGCTCAAGCACAAAATGCAACAAGTTCTAATGGCGGAACTGGTGGAGGTAATATAGTTATTGCATATAAAGGAACTTATTCCAATAGTGGAACAATAACAGCAAATGGCGGTGCTGCTGCACAAATTCAAGATACAAGATCTGGATCTGGACCAACAACTGGTGGCGGTGGCGGTAATGGTTCTGTTCAAATTTTAGCAATATCATAAGGGAGAAACAGATGATACATTGGGCAAAAATAGACGATGACAACAATGTTGTCTGGGTTCTTGCTGGTGACGAGTCGCATGAAGATAATGGTTATGAGTGGATAACTTCAGTAAATCCTGGGCGATGGATTGAAACTTCAAAAGAAATGTATGGAGGAGTACATCTATCTGGCGGAACTCCTTTAAGAAAAAATTATGCAGGAATTGGGTTTAAATATGATTCAGATAAAGATGCATTTATTCCTCCAAAACCGCCATTTGATTCATGGATATTAAATGATGATACCTGTCTTTGGGAGGCTCCAGTTCCAAGACCAGATAATGACAATTTTTACTCATGGAATGAAGAAACTCTTTCATGGGATGAGGTAAATAATGGCTAAATTAATTAGAGTATGGGATGGCACACAATGGCAAAACGTTGGTGCCGCATTGCCATATTCTTATATAACAATTAATGGAAGCCAAGTTAATTTAGGTGGAAGTGTAACAATACCTACTGGTCCCACCGCCCAAGCAGTATCGTCTAATATTACAATGGCGGCAAATTATAATTACTTTGTAGATACAACAACAGCAAGAACTTTGACTCTTCCTGCCAGCCCAACTCTAGGCGATACAATAGCAATATTTGACGCATCAGGATCGGCGGCAACAAATAATATTACAGTATCACCAAACGGCGGAAAGATTAATGGACAATCAACTAATGCTATAATTGACGTAAACCAGTCATCATCATTATTTGTATATACTGGCACTACAGTTGGTTGGAGGTTCGACTAATGGCAATTTTTAAGTCATCAAATTCAGGTATTCCTTTTGGTAATACTGCAGGTCGTCCAACAGCTCAAACTGGTCAGCCATATTTTAATGGGGAGTTACAACGTTTAGAATTATACACAGGTGCTACATATGGTTGGCAAAATATTGTAGCCGAAACCCCAGGAGTAACTGGATATACAGGAACTATTTCTGAAACTTCTGGCGGTACTATTACAATCACAGGTACAAATTTTGCATCAGGAGCCACCGCTACTTTAATTGGCACAGATGGAACAGAATATACAGCCACTACAACTACTGTTAATAATTTAACATCTATAACAGCAATATTTAATACTGGAATTTCTGGAACAAAAGAACCATATGATATTAAGGTTACAAACCCTTCAAATCTTTATGGTGTATATTATGATATTCTTACTGTAAACGATAAACCAATATGGCAAACATCTTCTGGTTCTTTAGGAACTATTGCATCTGGATCATCTTTTTCCAGCACAGTATCTGCAACAGATGAAGAAAATAATACTATTACATATTCATCACCAAATTTGCCCGCATGGTTATCAATAAATTCTTCTTCTGGTGTAATAAGTGGAACTGCTCCAGGAGTTGTAAATTCTACAACTTATTCATTTACAATAAATGCCTCAGATGGAATAAATACTGCACAGTCTAGGTCATTTAGTGTTACTGTAGATCCATTAACAATAAGTGGAGGAACTCTCACATCTGATAGCACATATTATTATAGAGTATTTACTTCGTCTGGAACACTTACTTCTAATGGCTCATTATCTGCACAAGTATTAGTTATTGCAGGTGGTGGATCTGGCGGACATGCTTTAGCTAATACTAGTGGAGACGCAGGAGGTGGCGGCGCAGGCGGTGTAAGAAATGGATCAGTAACTATAAATTCAGGAACAAATTCAATTATTGTTGGTAATGGAGGAGCAGCAATTGTTGTAAATTCTCCATCTCCTTCAACTCCAGGAAATAAAGGACAAAATTCTTCAGCGCTTGGGATTACATCTACTGGCGGCGGTGGTGGCGGAGCAGACAATGGTGCAACTAATCAATCTGGTCAATCTGGTGGCTCAGGTGGCGGAGGTTCTAATGGTCAACCTGGAGGAGCTGGAAATGAAGGTGGCTATAGCCCAGTTGAAGGATATTCTGGAGGAGGAAATAATTCATCCTCAGCATCAGGAGGCGGTGGAGCAGGAGGGGCTGGTGGACAAGGATCAACTGCCGCTAACTCTGGTTCAGCTGGAAACGGAGGAGTGGGAACAAATTCATACTCATCTTGGTTATCAGCAATTTCATCAATTATGCCAGCAAATTGGCAATCAGCAACATCTTCAGGATATATTGCTGGAGGAGGCGGTGGTGGTGCTGATGCTGAGCATCCTTCACCAACTTCAGGTGGTTCTGGAGGCGGAGGCGGTGGCGGAGCAAGAATTAATTCTGGATTAGGATCTCCAAATGGTACTTCTGGTATAGATTATACTGGTTCTGGCGGAGGTGCAACTGGAACTTTAGATAATACTTCAGGGTATTCATCTGGCGCAGGCGGAAAGGGTTTAGTTGTAGTCCGTTATACAAAAGCATCTGTAGGCGGTTAGCCTATGTCATATCAACTTAAAGTAATCAAAGATCATCCAATTGGATTTTGGCCACTTGACGAATCTTCTGGCACAACAGCTATAGATAGATCTGGCTGTGGAAATAATGGAACATACGTAGGCTCTCCAATATCT
>Ga0214921_10007037_pt1 | contig 15132 bp, 11 predicted proteins | sample LL1505_MetaG_FD_177992 | JGI IMG/M metagenome (GOLD analysis project Ga0214921, IMG submission 177992) | Freshwater microbial communities from Lake Lanier, Atlanta, Georgia, United States - LL-1505 | ecosystem: Environmental > Aquatic > Freshwater > Lake | place: USA: Georgia | collected... | reverse complement strand
ACTCTAGCAGCAGATGTTGTTGACCTACAAAGAGCACTGCAAATTACATCACAAAACAACGGATACATACTTGCGGCAAGCCAAGCTGCGGCGGCAAAACAAAAGGGGGCATTGCAGGCAAAAGCATTCAACAACCCAAAGCTTAGGGCAACACTAGGGCATGAAAAAACCGAGGACATAGAGCAGGACATACCTTTTTACTCAAAGCGAAGCAAAGCTTTTGCCGTTGCAAACACAGATGCAACAATAGCACAAAAACAATCCATAAAAACAAGCCTTGAGGTAAAAACAGAGGTAATAAAAAAAATGTATGCTTACTCGGTTATCTTGCAAAAACACAACTTGGCAGAGCTTAGAATTAAAAGATTTAAACACCTACAAACCTATATAAATACAAGGCTTTTTGCATCGCCACAAAAAAAAGTGCAAAAACATATTGTTGAAACCCGCCTTGCCCTTGTTGCAAAACAGCTTGCCGAGATTGAAAACGAAGAGCAAATTGCTTGGAACGAGCTTAATCTTTTTTTAAACCTTGAAAAGCAAAATACAATTATCTCCGTGCCATTTGCCGTAAATCCCAAACCACTTAACCTTAGTAGCTTGATATCAAAAGCAATAGATGCAAATCCAGAGCTTAGCATTGTGCGTAGCGAAATTGACTTAGTTAAAAACGAGACCGCCCTTGCAAAAGTAGAATACCTGCCAGACTTTGTTGTTGGGGCAACTAGGTCCAATCAAAACGCTGAGCATGCTACTCATAGTTTAGTTATAGGGGCATCTGTGCCTTTGTTTAACCAAAACAAGGCAAAAATTGCGGGCCTTAAAACTCTTGAACTTGCAAGGCAAACAAAATACAACTTTGACCTAAAAGTTTTACAAAACAAAATGCAAAATCTTTTTACCGAGTATCAAAAACAAGCACAAATTATTGCCATCTTGCCAATGAGCAAAATTGAGGAAGGACTTAAAAACCTAGACGAGGCAGATAAAAACTTTTTACGCGACACAATTGAATTTTTAACATACATTGAGTACGACATGCAAAGCTACGAAATGTTTTTTGAGGTTCTTAACGCCCAGTACAATTACGCAGCAACAATTGCCGAGCTTATGCTTGCCAGCGGTCAAATTGACACAGATATTTTTAGTTAGCACCTTAGTTAGCACCAATATTAAAAATTGCATTTGATTTTATCAATGGTTTTATACACTTGGGATTGGGATTGATTTATAAAAATTTTGTTAGAAAATTTTTACAAAATGTAGATACTGGAATTAACTATTTTAAAACAAAAGACTTAAAATAGTTAAGCGTTTTAGATTAAATACTACCCCATTTTTGCAAAAAAAATGGGGAATGTTTTATTAAAGAACAGTAACATTAATAGCTCTTACTCTACCGTCTTTGTCAAGTTCGGTTGAAAAAGAAACATCAGCCTCAGGTCTAAAAGCGTCCTCAGGTGAAAGGCATGAAGTTATGTGAAAAAACACATCCTTGCCATCGTTTGCAGTAATAAAACCAAAACCTTTATCCTTTTTAAAAAATTTAATAACTCCTTTTTGAGAGTTGCTTTTGTTGTCAGCCACAGAAATACAAAAAAATACAATAAACAAATTTTAAACTATCAAAACAAGGCAACAAGTGCATTATCAAAGATAATTCAAGTAAATCTTATATCACTTAATTGCAGATGTCAAGCTATTAAAGTAAATCCATTTTTCATTTTACCAAGCCAATTTAAAGCCTATCAAGATAATGCACCTAAATTAAACCATCCACCTCGCTCATCTTTTTTACGCTATACTCCAGCACCTTTATGATGTTTTGAATATGTTTTAAGTCACCAGATATATTGGCATCCTTACGAGATTTTAAATATTTATCAAGTACTTGGTAGCCACCTATTTTAAATTCCCACACTGCAGGGGATACTCCAGTAAAATAACAAGTTTTGTTAAAATAAAGCCTTTGTGTTGGCTGGTTGTAGGATACCTTTTCTACAACAAAGTTTTGCTCGCCGTCAAACTGGGGCTCGCCAATGTTTAAACCCCACCAACCTCCCCTAACAGGGGAGGAAAGAGAGGATAAGTCACCTCCCCTAGTAGGGGAGGAAAGCGAGGATAAGTCACCTCCCTTAGCATGGGAGGATGAAGAAGTGGACCCACCTCCCCTAGTAGGGCAGGAAAGAGAAGAAGACCCACCTCCACTTAAACCGGATGGTGAAGGAGGGGTTTGTATCAAATGAGCCTCAATTAGCTCCTGCCCTAGTGATGCAAGGCGTTTAAATTCCTGAATTGAAACATCAAATGGAATCTTAGGGAAGTCAATCTTTAAAAAGTCTAAATACCTTGTTCTGTAATTGTTAGAGTGCAAAACGGCATAGATATATCCTAGAATTTGTTCTGGGCTTGGATTGCTAAATTTTTCTTTTACCATCTTTAAAAACTCTGGTTTAAAGTTTGGTGTTTTTTCTTCTATCCCAAGGTTATCGGTGTAAAGATAGAGGGGGGCGAGGTATGAGCCTATTGGCAGTAAGTGTAAGTCAATTATGTTTTTTGAAATAAAAACATTATCGTAATAACTAGTGCCTTGCTGATTGCGGACGAAGACAAGGGATATGTTTTGTTTGTTAAGAAGATGGTTAGTCATTTTTTTAACAGTTCGCCAAACAAGAGCATCGTGATAAATAATATGCCTTGCGTCAAAGGGGCGGTAATCTATTTTACAAATCAAGTTATCAATATCGTTTGCAGAAAGCACCTGAAGCTCCTCCCAAGCTTTTAAAATATCCCATCCTGCCTTTTTGTTAACATTGAATTTATCGTGCAAATCCAAACTTTTCTCTGATTTTTGAAACTCTGTAAATTTATTCACAAGTTTTTCTTTCTTAAAATCAACAACAAAATCATCGTGAGCACTTGTAATTCCAACCCCACTCTCCACAAAAACATCCCTCAGGCTCCAGCCCTTGTCATACTCAGCTCGCAAGGTATTATCTTGCGGTACAAACAAGTAAAATGGAGCACAGGGCTCAAGCTTTGTAAAATGTGATGCCTCTAAGTCTATCTCGTTAATTTGTTTAAATTTTGACTCTCTTGTGCCATAAATACTCATATGGTAGACTTCTGCTAGTTTTTTCATAAAATATTAATAATTATAGTAAGTAAATAGTGTTAAAGCTTTCGCGGCTTCCTCATTAGCCAGCTCCGCCTGCTGGCTTTGCCAGCAAGGGGGGGAGGCGGGCTGGCTATACCTAAACAAAGGTTTTGTCATAGTATTTTTAATAATTAATTAACAATTAGTTATTAAATAATGCGGTATTGGTTAAAGTCAAACACTTTGTATTGTTTTTACTTAATGATTGTATTAAATTGTAATTTTAAAATGTGATTTTGCTATAAGCTTTTAATTGTTTTATTAAAGCTCTCGGCAAATTCATCAACCTCAGATTTACCAATAATTAAAGGGGGTAGGATACGAATAACATTTTGCCCAGCAGTTGCAAGTAGCAAGTTATTTACCCTTGCAACCTCCACAAAAACCGATGCCTGCAATGCAGCAGAGCATTCAATACCTCGCATCAATCCAAGCCCTCTAGGCTTTACAAACAAATCAGGGTGGCTAGCAATAATATTTTTAAGTTTTTCATCAAGATAATCTGCAACCTCTTTTACGCCATGTAAAAAATTTGGATTTGAAATAATACCAAACACACAAGAACCCACTGCCATAGCAAGAGGATTACTACCATATGTTGTGCCATGAGTGCCAGGGGTTATTGCACTTGCAGCATCTCCAGTGGCAAGGCACCCACCTAAAGGAAAGCCATTTGCTATACCCTTGGCAAATGCTAAAACATCAGGCTTTATACCAGCCTGCTCGTAAGCAAATAAAGTGCCAGTACGCCCCATACCACACTGAACCTCGTCCAATGCAAGTAATATATTTTTTTGATTACAAAGCTCTCTTAAGTCTTGCAAAAAAGCAGCACCAACAAAGTTCACGCCCCCCTCGCCCTGCACCGGCTCTATTATAATACCAGCCGTTTTATCGGTGATTGTTTTTTTAACAAGCTCTATATCGCCGCAATCTATGCAGTCAAAACCATCCAAAAAAGGGGCAAAACCCTCCATGTATTTATAGTTGGCAGAGGCACAAACAGTTGCAATTGTCCGCCCGTGAAAGGAATTTTTAAATGTAATAATCCGATTTTTTTGTGGCTGATTTTTCAAAAAAAAATATCTTCTAATTATTTTTATCATGCACTCCACAGCCTCAGCACCCGAGTTGCAAAAAAAAGCCTTGTCAGCAAAGGTAAAATCGCACATTTGCTTTGCAAATGCCTCCGCCTCGCTAATTGTGTAAAGGTTTGATACATGCCAAAGTTTGTTTGCTTGCTTGGTTAAAGCTTTGTTGACCTCTGGGTGGCAGTGCCCCAAGGAGTTGACGGCTATGCCGGATGCAAAGTCGAGATATTTATTATTTGCCTCGTCAAATAAATAGCAACCCTGCCCCATTGCAAATGCAATACCAGACCTATTATGGGTATTAAACAAAAAAGACATAAAGTTCTATTTAAGATTTACTTACAAACTGCTAAAACTTGCAAGCAACTTTGCTTTTGAAGGATTTTTGTTGCTTGGCGCACTTGAAAGGATTCGAACCCTTGACCTTCTGATCCGTAGTCAGATGCTCTATCCAGCTGAGCTACAAGTGCACATAGTAAAGCAATACAAGTTTACAAAAAACAAAAGCTTTGTCAATAAGTATTTGCAATTTTAATATTTTAATTTTAAACTATATTATATTTATGGTATTATTTGTTTTTAAAGGCATGAATAAGTTTAGGTTTTTGTTGATGCTTGCAGGTATCTTTTTAGCCTGCGTATCCTGTAGTAAAAAAAAGGGGGAGCAGCTTAAAAGCCCTTGTAGCTCGGCACCATCTGGGCCTTGCGACGATAGAATTAATCCTAATTTTGGATGGATGCAACGCACATCATAATTTAATTTATATAAATTTTTAAGGTATCAAAGGTGACTATTAACGATTTGAAAAAAAAAGATTTAAAGTTTCAGCATATCTTTAATCTTTTAAGCGAGCTTGATAAGCAAAGTAAAAACATTGCATCTTTAATTGGCTTTACAAACAAGGCATTTGATGTCAATTTTGGCAATAGTGAAAAACTTGAGGTTTTAAATCTTGTAAATCAAACTAAAGCAAGCGATGCAAGCATTAACGAGCTTGTGCTTGCAATTTTTGGTCTGTTTAAAATGGTTGGATTGCAGTTAAGATTTTGTGCCTCAGCAAATAGGGTCTCGGTTTATCAAACTCTTGTTGCAAAATGGCTTTTTAAAACCATTAAAAAAACACAATCTTATCGCAAAATCATAGACGAAGATGCAAGACAAAAGCTAAAATCAATGCTAGAGCTTGCCGTTGCAATCAATCAACAATCCATAGAACAGCTTAAAATTTTATGCCTCTCGGAGATTGAAATTTTAGATGCCGCACAAAATCCAGTCTCTCTTGACAAAAAAATTGATGATATGTATAACTCAATCAAAAGAGAGATGAAATCTCGCATTAAAAGCACAAATGCAAAGGGCATAGTGGGTTGTTATGCAATTATTGAAATTGCAAAGATTATTGAAAGAGTCTCCGACTACTCAATCTACAACCACTTTACGGTTAAGTATGTTGCAAGCGGGCAAGATTTTATTGCAGACCTTGATAATGATATGTAATAATAAAAGATATGCAAATAAAATTAAGCCAACAAGATATTTTTAACGCTTCAAAATGCAAATATAAAGCAATTTCTGCCGAGCTTGAAGCCGACATGACAACCCCAATGCTTGCATTAACAAGAATTAAAAACTCAAGTCTTGAATGCCTAGACTACTTTTTTTACGACTCCGTAATAACAAACTCAAACAAGGCAAGATACTCAATTATCGCAATAGGATGCAACGAAAAACACTCACTTAACTCCTCCCCTTCGCTAAGCAGCAAAATGGATACCTTGGTGCAAAATCTTGAAGTTGACACCTTAGGCAAAAACATGCCAGATTTTGTCTCTTCTTACTTTTTTTATCTATCTTACAACTGCACGGAGGCACTTTATTTAATTGATGCAAGTAAGCAAGTTAAGGATGTGTCAATACCAGATTGCGTTATCACCTTGCCAAAGTATATAGTTTATTTTGACAAACTTTTTGACAAACTAACAATTGTTGCCATTTGCCAAAGCGGAGAAGGTTACATTAATGCCAAGCAAAGATTGCAAAATATTAAAGATATTGTTTTGGGTATCGTGCCTGAGGCTGCAAAAATTAATTCACCGCAAAAACAGATTATGCCAAGCCCACAAGGCGGCGTCTACACAAAGGAGCATCTTGTTAAAATTACCGATATTGGAGAGGTTAAACTTATGTCCGATACCTCAAAACAAGACTACCTAAACAAAGTGCAAAAGTGTATTGATTACGCAAGGGAGGGGGATTGCTTTCAGGTTGTTCCATCCTTGCGACTTATAAAAGATACCGATGAAGGCTTTGAGCCACTCTCGTTTTACAGAGCACTTAGAGGCATAAATCCATCGCCCTTTATGTTTTGCGTTAAAATTGATGACTTTTACATCATAGGCTCCAGCCCCGAAATAATGGTAAGAGTAAAAAATGGCGAAGTATTCATCAAACCTCTTGCCGGCACAAGACCAAAGGGCAAAAGCGAGGCTGAGGACAAAAAAATTGCCGAGGATTTACTTGCCGACCAAAAGGAAGTATCCGAGCACCTGATACTCTTGGACCTTGCCCGCAACGATGTTGGCATTGTTTGCAAGGATGGCTCAGTTGAAGTTGCAAGACAGATGGAGGTTGAGTTTTACTCGCATGTAATGCATATATCTTCTACCGTAAAAGGATTGTTACGAGATGACAAGAGCGTTGTGGATGCTATGTTTGCTGGGTTTCCGGCGGGAACGCTCTCTGGTGGGCCTAAAATTAGGGCAATGCAGATAATTGCAGAGCTTGAAAATATAAAAAGATGTTTTTATGCTGGCTGCCTTGGTTATGTCAACAAAAATACTCTTGAAACCTGCATAATGCTACGCACCGCACTGGTTAAAGATTGTAAAATTTTTATGCAGGCAGGTGCAGGAGTTGTGTATCATAGCGAGCCCGAAAGTGAATATAATGAATGCATAAACAAGATGATGGCCTTGATAAAAAGTCTTTACTTGTCAAAAGAATTTGTTTAAGATAATGACAGCAATTATTTGTGCCTTAAAATGAATTTTTTTTCTAGCGAGAGTGTTAAAAGATTTATCAAAAATCTTTTATTAATTCTTGTTGCAACATCAATCATTGCATCCTGCAAGGGCAAGAGCAAGGGATGTATATCAAAAGACATAGCAGACCAAGGCACTGGAGCTATAGGAAGCAGTGCAGCTGGCATACAGCAACAATTTAACAAAGGTGTTTTTGGTACTTGGCTAGCAAGCCTTATTATAGGGCAACTTACCACAAGAATATACGGGGACTCAAGTTTTTGGAAAACAAACGATGTTGAGACTGGCAGAAGAATGTTGCAAAAACGCAACGATTCAGGATTTAATGGCATAATACATTCCACTGTGAAAAATTTTTTAGGTGATAGGGATGTTAAACTTGTTGTATCAATGTGTATAATACTATACATTACTCTTTATGGCGTAGGGATTATTGTAGGAACTAAATCAATTGCAATTAAAGATGTATTGCCAGATGTGTTTAGAATTTTTGTTGTTATACTTTTTACAAGTGCAAAAGGTTGGGATTATTACTTTGACTTTATAATAAGACCCCTACTCTTTGGAGCTAAGTACTTAGCTTATAAATTTAATGTGTCCTTAAGCGGCGGTGCAAGCCCAGAGACCCCTTTTGGACTTTTAGACCAAGCCCTATTCTATGTTTTTTCCCCTCTTGCGATGGAAAAAATCTTAGCTTTTGTTATAAGTGGTTACTTTGGATTTTTCTATCTAATTGCAATAATGTTTGCAGTATTGTCTTTGTTAATACTTAATTTTAGAGGCATTTTATTATATGCCTCAACGATGGTGATTGCTGGGTTTATGCTTTGTGCTGGCCCTATATTTATTATAATGCTGATATTTGACAGAACAAAAGATTTTTTTAAAACATGGTTTAAGGCACTTGCGGCTCTGTCTTTGCAGCAATTTATGATATATGTTGTTTTAATATTAACAAACTATATACTAATTGCCTTCATCAAAACAGCAATGCTTTACGAAGTTTGCTGGGGCACTGTTTTGGGCATAACATTTAAAATTCCATTACCGTCTTGGCTTGCAACAATCTTTAACACAGAATACATCCTTAAAGTAACAATACCTTTTATGTTTGGGTATAAATTTTTACCAAGCGTGTCAAACCCCTACCCAGATATATTAACCAATATTGGATGCCTTATTGTAATGAGCTTGGCATCGCAAAAAATGCTTGATGCCGCAGTGGAAATATCAGGTGCATTAATATCCGGTGGCATAAATACCAAATCTGGCTCAATTGGCGCAATGTACGACAAATCTGCAGCTCTAAACAAAGGTTTAAACGAAGGTGCGGCAGCTTTAGCATGGGAGAATGCAAAGGCAGCATACTCCAATGTTGCAGATAGAATAAGCGGTAAGGGTGCTCAGGATAATGTAAAAAGAATTGACCAGAGAAACAAAGATATTGCAAAAAATGAAGAAAAGATTAAAGAACTTGAAGAAAAAGGTGGTTTTTTCAATAAGTTAGAAGCAACATGGAAAAAAGGAATGAATGCAATAGATAAGTTCAACAATGCCACTGATACCGCGTCAAAAGGCACAAATTTGGACTTGCTTGGCAACCAAGCCGCCGAAAACGCCGTTGAAAAAAACAAAAAAAATACCGATATCTTAAACAATGTTAAAGGCAAAGCAGGTAGCGATGTGATGAATGCGTATAACGCTAAACTTGATGATTACAACCAAGCTGTTTCGCAAGGCGAGGATGCCAGACAAGGATTTTTAAACAATCCAGAAAATGAGAATTTTGCAAAGGCAAGAGAAAGCCTGCTTACGGACTACCAAAATGATTCCATTAAAAATGGAGGAATGGTTGCTATTAATGACGGCCTTCGCAAGGACGGCATGATAAGAGGAGCAACAGACTCTGAAGCTGACAAAAAAGCTATGGAAAAAGACTTTGATGCCTACAATGCAAGACAAGCAGCAGCATCCAAATTAAAGCCTCCTAGCGGAGCATCGGGCTCCGGCTCTGGGGCTAAATCCAATGTAATTAGCGACGATGCATCTGGCGGCGATGGTAACGATAGCAAGCGTAAATCACCCTTAAGAGATGAGGCAGGTGACAAGGCTGGTGACAAGGCAGGTGACAAGACAGGTGATAAAGGAGGTGACAAATCAAACATTGCGTCCAAAGATGGAACAAAAGGAATAGGAGGCGAAGAAGAAAACAAAACAGGTGAAAATCCTGCGCTAGAAGGTGAAGACGAAGATAACATGGCAGAAAGAGGAGAAATTACTCCAATGGAACAAAATCCTGAAAACAACGAAGGTGAAGAAGTGGAAAAAGAAGAAGAGGAGGAGGAAAGTGGAGGAGCGGAAGGAGGTGGAGGTGGTAATGAAGTTCTGTTTGACGGTGAAGGCGTTAACAACCTTGACAGCGTTGAGGATCCAGATGATAACTCTACCTCTGGCGAAGAAGGAGGAGATGACGGAAGTATAAACGACAGCTCTGACTCTACCAGTGGGGACGGGGGTAGTTTTTCACCAAATGACAACATTGAATTTGAAGAGCCTGCCCGTCCGCAATCAGCACCATCTGGTGAGAGCTCTGCCCCAAGCTCAAATCCTCCAGCTAGACCGTCAAGTGCACCATCCAAGCCACCAAGACGCAGAGGAAGCTACATGGATTCCACTGTCAGCAGTAGAGCGAAACAAACATCTAAGTCTGTCAGCGGAGGTGGAAAGCGTTGGAAATAAGTATTAAACTGAGATATGTTTTATTTATATTTAATTTTGCTACCAGTTTTGTCTGGGTGCGTTTCGTTTTTAAGGCTTAATAAAAACCTAAGGGCTTTTATAGCTAGCCTTATTTGCATGATGTTTTTTTTGTTAGTGGATTTTTTGTTTAAAAATCACCTCCTTCAATTCACCACTAGTCCTGTTAAAATTAGGGCATTTTTGGAAATTTCGTTTTTGTTAGACAACTGGTCCTTAAGTTTTTTACGCTTGCTATCTTTTTTGTGGCCCCTTTGCAACATATACTGCATTTATTACACTGAGGATTTAAAGATTAATCAGACTTTTTCTAAGGAGGGCTTTTATGCTTTTTATCAATTTAGCATAGCTGCTTGCGTTGGCGGTATTTTGGCTGGGGACTTACTGACAATGTTCTTGTTTTATGAAGTTTTGAGCCTTGTTACGATACCCCTTATAAATATAAACCATAGCAAGGAAGGTGCCGCCGCCTTAAAATACTACATTTTTCACCTTGTTGGCTGCTCAGCATTTTTTATATTTTCGGCTCTTGTGGTATGTCTTGTGGATGGCGGCAGCCTGTCATTTACCGAGAGCAACAATTTATCATCGGCATCATCTTTAAAAACTACCATAGTAATGCTTGGATTTGTTTTTGGTTCTGCAAAATTTGCAATTTTTCCTTTGCACTCTTGGCTGCCAAGAGCAATGGTTGCCCCTGTTCCGGTAAGTGCTCTTTTGCATGCTGTTGCGGTTGTTAAACTTGGTGCATTTTTTGTTTTTAGGGCATTACATGATGTAATTGGATTTGCAAATATTAAACTCTCATCCGTTTCAAGCTTGCTTGGCGGGTGGTGGTTTGTGTACCTTGCATGCTTTAGTGCAATTTATGGCTCGTTTTTGGCACTTAGGCAAAAAGAGCTTAAAAAGATGCTCGCCTATTCAACTATATCTCAGCTTAGTTATATAGCTATTGCTATTGCAATGTTTAGCGACCAATCAGCCAAAATAGTCTTTACCCAGATTGCTGCACATGCCCTTAGTAAGATAACTTTATTTTTTTGTTGCGGAATTATACTTATGCACAACAAGGCAATCACGGTTCAAAAAATTCATGGTCTTGCAAAAATGTTGCCAATTACCTGTTTTTGCTTTTGTATTGCAGCTTTTGCAATGATTGGACTACCCCTTACAAGCGGATACATAGTTAAACAGCAAATGCTTGAGGCAAGCTTTGGTGCTGGCGGAGGGATTTTTGTGCAGTTTTGCCTCCTGCTAAGCACCATTTTAACCGCAATGTATTTCTTACCAATTATATACCGAATGTTCTTTGCAAACTCTGCAAAAGCAATATCTGTAAAAAGTTTTTTTAAACTTCAAGAATGTAATACAATGCTATTACTTGTAATTATTGTGTTTAGTGTGTTAAATTTCTTGTTTTTTAAAAATTTATTAATTACAATTTTGTAGTTATTGTAGCTTATTGTTTTAGTATTGTTATATGTCTTCAAATATCTTAAAAGGTAAAAAGGTTTTGGTTATGGGTGTTGCAAACAATAAATCTATAGCTTGGGGAATTGCAAAAGCTTGCCACGATCACGGTGCCGAGCTTGCATTTACATATCAGGGCGAGGTTCTTGAAAAACGCGTTAAACCACTTGCAGAGGAAGTGGGCTCGGATTTAGTGATACCATGCGATGTGTCAAGCGAGGCGTCAATAGACGAAGCATTTAATATAATTAAGCAAAAATGGGGCAAGATTGATTATTTGGTGCATGCTATTGCCTTTTCGGACAAAAACGAACTTAGGGGCAATTTTTACGACACAACAAAGGACAACTTCTTGCTTACAATGAACATATCTTGCTATTCCTTTATTGCCGTTTGCAAAAGGGCAAAGGAGTGTATGGATAAAAACGGCAGTATCGTTACCCTTACTTACTTTGGTGCCGAAAAATTCATTCCCCACTACAATGTTATGGGTGTTGCAAAGGCAGCTTTGGAGGCGAGTGTTAGATATTTAGCCTGCGACTTTGGTCCTCACGGAATCCGTGTTAATGCAATATCAGCAGGACCAATTAAAACACTTGCGGCATCTGGCATAGGTGATTTTTCATTGATGAGTAAGTGGAACGAGGTTAACGCTCCACTAAAACGCAATGCAACAATTGAGGATGTTGGCGGTTGCGGTGTTTTTTTAGCCTCTGACCTATCTACAGCGATTACTGGGGAGGTTATTTATGTTGATGCCGGTTACAACATCACTGGCATGGCTACGGATCACGAGCTTGTTAAATTTTGCGGCGATCTTGCAACCAAAAGACACGGCGAATAAGCTTGAGTGTATGCTCTTTATCCCTTTTGTAAAAGCAGTTTCAAAACTAATATTAACTAGCGTTTTGCTTTTTTGCATTCTATTGCCTAGCGTTAAAGCCGAGCAGAGTAGTCAAGTTTATCCTTCTGTCTACCCCATTAGACTATCTCTTAAAATTGCCTCTGGCAATACGGCTGGTGCCTATTATGCAATTGCGGATAAAATCTGCAATAATTTTAACGATAAGCACAATCAAAACCAGCTTAAGTGCGTCAACCTTATTAGCAAAGGCCCGGTACGCAACTTAAGCCTGCTGGCAAATGGCAAGGTTGATGTAGCTATTGTTAAATCGCTGGAATTTAGTAAAATGTTCAATCAAAATGCCGTAAATCTATACTCTAAAATCAAACCCATTGCAATTGTTGGCGAGGAGCACCTGACGATACTTGCAAAAAAATCAAGTAAAATAAAAACAATTTACGACCTAAGCGGCAAGCTGGTCAACATTGGCACCCCCAAGGCTCACAACACTCAAATTACAACAGCAATTTTAAAAGCACTTGGAATTAAACCAAGAGCTGTTTTTGATATAGACTTAGATTCCGCCGTGCAAGCTTTGTGCAAAAGCAAGGAGCTTGATGCTTGGATTTATTTTTTGCCCCACCCAAACTTTCAAATTTATGACAATCTGCGTAAATGCGGCTTGACTTTGGTGCCTTTAAGCACTGAGGATGCAGTTAAAATTTCTCAAAAAATTAAGTTTCTTCGCCCATCCAAAATACCGCAAAATACTTATTTAGATTTTTCCGATGATTTACAAAGCATAAGCCTGCAGCTAATCTTGGCTGCAAAAGCAAACATAGACGCCGAGGCATTTAAATACTTTAAAAATATTACTTCAAACTCACTTAAAAAATAACCAACATTCAAATCCACTCGGTGCAATTTTAATTTTAAATTAGATTTTGCCTTAATTTACCTCCTCACAAATTAAAACTTTAAAAAGCTCACCCATCTGCTCGGGCGATATAATGCGGGAGACTGCAATTTTTGCAAGCTCTGCTTTTTGCGGATTTGCACTTTGCTTTGCAAGATATTTATTAAGACGCACCTCAATGCCAAGGGACCTAAAAAAATCACCCTGATTTATCACACCAAAGGTTACAAGACTATTTTTGATTGCAATATTTTGCAAGTTGTCAAAATTTACTAAATAAGTAATGTCAGCATCACCAAGATTTGTCAAAACATCAACTTCTTTATGAGCCCTAACCGCCTTAATACTTGACCTAAAATTAGGCTTAACATACCCGTAGTCTATGGTTAAAAACACACCGCCTTGCTTTTTTACCTGTTTTGCAAAAAAGTTAAAGCATTCAAGTGCCTCACCTGCAATCTCAATAATACTCTCCTCTTCAAGCTCGTAGTTAATGTTATTTGCCGTTAAAAAAGCCTGCATTTGCTCGTTATAGTTAAGCCTTTTGTCGCAACCAAACTCAAGCTCGCCACTTTCCTCGCCTATTGTAATTACTGCCTCGTGCCAATTACCATCGTTCAAGACAAATTGCTTTAATGCAAAGGCATCAAAAAACTCGTTTGAAAAAACAAAGAGTTTAGAACTCTCATCTACATCCTCAAGAGCATCTTGATATTGTTTTTTCCAAGTGATTTCAATGTCGTCAAAAAAAGGCGCTAAGATTTGCTTTTGCTGCCTTGTTAAAGCATCAGAGCTTTCAACCATCACAACAGAGAGCCTGTTATAAACATCAGGGACAAGCTTTAACAAACTAAGACAGTCTCGCATAAAAAAGCCGCCGCCGCCGCCAAGCTCGCAAAGTGTCAGCTTTGAAGCTGAACTAAATCTTTTATAACAAGAAGCGATAAAAAGCCCTATCATCTCACCAAATAGGCTAGTCATTTGCGGAGCGGTTACAAAGTCGCCGTCCGCCCCAAAAGGATTTTTGGTTTTGTAATAGCCAAAATCATCATGGTAAAGACAAAGATTAATAAATTTATCCACTTCAATAAAGCCATTTGCTTTGATAATTTCTGTAATAATATACTTTAAGGATTGCTTTGCCTCAATGTTGTCAGTAAAATCAGTGTTAGCTGCGTAGGTCATAGTCCTCAGTTAAAATGTAGTCAAGTTTTACATCAAAATCATTTGTATTAAAATCATTACATTCTTGCATGCTAAATGCAAGTCCTATTTTTAACTGAACTTTGCTTTTGTGCTCTGCAAGATATTTGTCGTAAAAACCCCCCCCATAGCCAAGTCTATAAAGATTTTTGTTAAAAGCAACCAATGGCACGGCAACAACGCTTGGCACAATATCTGCGATATCATTTGCAGGATTTGCAAAGTGCATCACACCATTTTTTTTATCCGTAATAACCGGCAATAAGTAATTTGGATATTCACTTGCAAGCAAAGCGGTATCAACCTCGTTTTTAATAGGTGAGTAGATTGCAATATATTCATCACTCTTGCCTATAATATTAATAAATTTTTTGCAAATAATAGCAGATGCCTCTTTAATAAACGCTGTATTTAATTCAAGGCGTTTTGCAAGCATAGAATGCCTTGCCTCTGCCTTGCCACTAACAATCATTCCTTGCAACTATAAATAAAAAATATGTCAAATATAGTATTATTATCTATTGGCTAAATGTCAATATAATGTCAATGTTAAATCCAAAGCAAAGAAAAAAAGATAGATTATTTTGCAAATAGGATTTAAGATTTATAAGAAAATTGTTTTGTAATATATATGCCAAACTTTTGCATTATT
>Ga0214921_10007036_pt1 | contig 15133 bp, 11 predicted proteins | sample LL1505_MetaG_FD_177992 | JGI IMG/M metagenome (GOLD analysis project Ga0214921, IMG submission 177992) | Freshwater microbial communities from Lake Lanier, Atlanta, Georgia, United States - LL-1505 | ecosystem: Environmental > Aquatic > Freshwater > Lake | place: USA: Georgia | collected... | reverse complement strand
AAATAATAAAAGACATAGAGCTGATATTTATATTCCAGAAAAGAATTATGTTATTGAAATACAACACTCACATATTGACCCTGATAAAATTAAAGAAAGAGAAATATTTTATAAAAATATAATATGGATTATTGATGGAACATCTGAAATTAATATTGAAAAGCTATGTGATAAATGTAATAAAATTTCAGACTTGTGTGATAAATGTTTACTGAGTATAAAAAAAGATAAAGTTAAAACATCAGAAGTTGAATTTGAAGGCAAAAATTTTTATATTTTATCGATGTCAAAAAAATTCTTTCTAAATATGAAAGAAGAAGTATTTATACATTGCGATGGATTTATTTGTAAATTTGTTGCAAAATTAAAAGGAAATAATATATTATGTGAAAAAATAGAATTCAAAAAGCTATTCAATAAATACTTTTTAATCAATGATACTGATAAAATAATAGAAAATTTAAATAAGTTATATTATAAAACATTAATTAGTCATAATCAAAATTTAAAAGTTGATTATGTAATAACTGATAGTTTGATAATTAATTCAGATAAATCAATTAACTTTACTGATTTTGGTTTTGAGTTTATGAACGGACAATGGGTTTTCACATATATTAAGGAAAATGATATTCCTTTCATATTAAAAGAAAGAAAGTGTTATAATTGTAATAAGAGTAATGAAGTATGTAATCAAATGGTAGAATTAAATACTAAATTATGTTTTCAATGTAATAAGAATAGTTTCTTTGAAATAAATAATTGTGAAACCTGTAAAAGGAAGGTTTGTAATAAAGAAATTAATACTATTGAAGACTTAATTAATCAAGTTAAAAAATTAAAAAGTCAAAAAAATCTATGTGAATCGTGTTATTCAAAATCAATAACTTGTTCTTATTGTAAAAAATTTAAATCAAATGATGTATGCGAATACTGTAATAATTTTACAATAAGATGGTGTCGAATGTTAAAAACAGAAGGACAGCATTCAAAAGAATATGCTCACATTAAAATAAAGGATATAATTGTAACTATTAATTACAATGAAAATAGTCATTATGAACCAAAAGAAGGTAATATAAATATTTATTATGTAGACCATAATTTAATTGATATAATCAAATATAAAAATAAAGATATATATAGGACTCTATTACATTTTAATAAAGGTGATATAATTGATACTTTAGATAATCATTTATTTAGAGTGGAAGACAAACATTCAGATTATACAATATTAAAAACAATTAAAATAGTAAATTTTTTAGAAGAGTTAGATATTAAAAATGATAGATTAGATAGAGATAATTTAAATTTGGAATATAATTATTTTGATTTTGATGAAGAATATTCAATATTTAATGATGATACTAAATTCTTATTTTATAAAATTAATTTTACTCATTCTGATAGATTAGAATTTTATATTGTATCAAAAAAATTAAGTGATTCATCAAATAAAAATAGAAAAGTCTTTGATAAATTTATGGAGTTTTATGAGAAACATAGAAATACGGAAAATGACCATATTCAAATATTAGTTGGTAAAGATAAAGGAACTAAAGTAATTGATTTAAATTTGAAAGAAGCAAAAACATATTTACGTGAAAATAATAAAGTAGCTAATGATGATGCGTTGGTTTACCAAAATAAAAACGAGATTCGAAGTATATTTTTTAATTAGATAGATAATTTCATTTTAATATCTTTTAATAATGATATAACTTCTTTCATATCAGTAGATATTTCATTCTTATTTCTTTTTTTAATTGCATTGTCAATATCTATTTTTCTCAATCCTGTTAATTTAATAATATCTTCTATTGATTTTTTATCTTCTAAAAAGAATTTGGCTGCTAATTTTCTTATTTCAGATTTAATTCCACCTTCAGTTCGTTGGTGTTCAATAGCGATATCTGTTATTGATTTTTTATTTTGAATAGATGTTAGAAGTTTATGAATTTCATCATCTTTCCATTTCATTCCGACTCTTACTAAATGTTCTTGATTATTCATTAAAATAAATATAATTTAATGAATAAGTTAATAAATCAATTTTTTAAACACTCTCTATCTTTATTTTATCAAATCCATATTTTTTCATAAATTCATTCATATTCATTGTGCCCATTGTTGAATTACAAGACCTACAAATAGGTTTTAAATTATCTAATTTAACTTTACCTCCATTCTTTTCACTTACAATATGACCACAATCAAAATTATTTCTACTAATTACTTCTAGTTTACAACAATAACAATTACCTTGTATAACATTTGGAAAATTTAAACTCCATACAGTATTTTTAACTGATGTTGGAATTTTTTCTTTCTTATTTTTCTTTATTTCTATAACTATTTCACTAGTTTCTTCTTTTTTAATTGTTTTTTCTGTATTAAAATTTTGTATGTCTTCCTTAATTTTTATTAAGTTATTGTTAATTTTATTTAATTCATCTTGAGTTAGAAAATTTGGACAATTTATTCCTGTTTCAATTTCTCTTTTCCGATGGAGTAACATATTATATGTAAGATTCCCTTTCATATAAAATGAATTAATTTCTTTAATAATTTTATTTAATTCATTTAAATCTTCATTATTTTTTCTTCCTAATTCAATTTCTCTTTTTCTATGATATAACAAATTAAAAACTTTATCTCTTTCTTGGTCATTCATTAAAATAAATATAATTTAATGAATAAATTAATAAATCAATTTTTTACTATAGTTTGTTGATATACTCATTGAAAAGAATCATAGCCTCTTCAATTTTTATAACTTTATCTATAGCATATCTATTTATTAAGCCTACAATTAAACATTTATTTTGATCAGACTCATTTAATCTATTTCTATATGATATTGGACAATTTCTGAAAGTTTCATAAATTATATTTTGGTTTTTTTTATAAAAATAAATTTTATTATATTCATCTACAAGATTAATAATGGAAATTGCTTCTTTTTCATTTATATAATTATCCGTCATTTGAATTAATTTATTTATTTTTTCATTTCGTATTTTTTTATTCTGAAAATATTGATTATACTTACCTATGTAATGTTCATTATACATAAGTTTTTCACTTTCTTGATAAAAACATTTATTTCTTAAATCTGGACCAGGAAATCCTGGATAAGTAGCACCCAAAGGAAATGAACGACCTGAATGAAGATTAATTTTTTCCTGTTTTGCCTTTTTTATTTCTGGTATACTATCAATAAAATTATAAAAATCTGTCATATTTTTATCTATTATAATTTTATTAATTTCTTTTATTTTTGGAAAATGATTAGGGTGTTCATTAAAGTATATAGCTCCTGCATCAGGAGAATCTATATTATTTAATATAAAACATATATAATTATATGCATTCACAATTTCACATTTTAAATTTTTATTTTTTATATATTCATTTATAAATTCAAATATTGGAGATCTTTTGAATTCATCTATCTTAGATGCTATCTGGTCTGAAGTTTGCATTAAATAAAATAAATTGCATCTAAATATAATATAAATCAATTTTTCCTTTCCAATCTAATCAATCGTTTATTAAATTGTTGCAAAATATTACTTATTGCTTCTAAACGAGTTACAAGTTCTTGGTCATAAAATCTAGCTAAAGGTACAGCAGATGAATATCTATTGTTAACAATAGCTTTCTTCTTGTCTTTTAATATATTATTAATTATAACAAGATTATCGGCAACAGATGGGTTTTCAATTAATTTAAAAGCATCTGATTCAGATGATTCTTTTTTTATTTTTTCTAGTTCAGCGATTCTTGCTTGTAATTGTTGTATTTCAGTGTCAATTGAATTCATTAAAGTATTAATATAATTTAATGAATAAGTTAATAAATCAATTTTTTAATTTTATAATTAATTCCAGATGTTGTAATTCATTATATAAATTATCATAATTTGAAAGACATATTTCTTTATTTTTTAATCTTAATATTTTAGTATAAATATCAATTATTCGTGGATAACCTTTATTACAAGATAATAATATTATTGCTTGTTTTGTTTTTTGATTAATTCTAATGGTGTATTCAATTAGATTAATATCTATGATACCTTGTAATGATGTTATAAATTTTTGAGATAATGAATATTCAAAAGTGTTCCATTCATTTTTATTATATAAGTTTTTGATATTACTTTCAATACAATCTATAATTTCTGAATAATAATCATCATTATCTTCATAAGTATATTTTATTAAATTGATACCTTCAATCATTGACGGTAATGTAATTTTATAATTTTCATTTAAAATATAAATTATATTATTATTTTCAAATTTTTCTAAAGCATATCCCAATTCAAGCATAACATTAGGATTTGGATATAGATATTCATGTGTGTCAGGTGTTAAATCACATACAAATATATCTGCTTTCTTTATATGATATGTAATTTTATCTAATACTCTTGAATAATTATTTGGATTTATACTAACATCAATTATAGTATATTTTATTTTTTCACTAATTTTTAGATATGTTTCATATGATTGATTATTTTTAGTAGAATGTGAATAAAATACACTCATTATTCTATCTAATAAATAATTTGGTTCATTTTAAATCAATTTTTAAAAATTGAACTATAATCTATTTATTTTATAGATAAATTATACAATGAATATAGTAAAAAATATTAAATTGTATAATGACACTGATGTTTTTATCGGTAATAATAATCTTGAAAGTTTAGGATATGATAGGAATGAAACTTTCACAGATATATTAAAAATTGCAATTGAAAATAAATGTCATATAATTATAAAAAGTGGTAAAGGTAAATGGTATTTAAAAGGAATGAATAAAGATTTCATTTCTTGTAAAAATACTATTGAAAATAATTTAAATAATTATATGTATAAGAAATGTTGGTTGATTGAATATCAATAATTCTTAAAAAAATAAAAATTGAAGAATAGTTTTATTTATTAATAAAAATTATAAATAATGGACTATTTTAACAAAATCCCAAATGAAGCTAGTGAAATTATCTTGAAATTAAAAGATAATTTTACAATAGAAATATTAGAAAACAATACTTTTAAAATTAAGAATAAAGTAATTACTATTAATGATAAAGAAAAAATAAAAGATTACGATTTTTCTTTCTCTGAAATTTTAAATTGTAAAATAAATAATGAAAATGTTGACATTAGAAAATATAAAAAATTAATTACTTATATTTATAATTTAATTAACGATGGTTCTAAAATAATAAAACATACTAGTTTAAATACTAGTACTAAATATATTCAAGATAAAGGATTTACTTATATCAAAAATATAGGTATTAGTTATCAGAATGTAGATGCGGGAAAAGCAATGAAAGAAATTTATAATCAATGTATTATAAACAAGATTAAACTAGATTTAAATATTAAATTAGAAGATAGAATTATATTAAATATTGTTTTATAAATTAATTATCAATACTTTCATTATTTTTCTTACTTGATTTCTTTTTAATAGTTGTAGTAATTTCAGAATTATCAATTTGTATTTCTTTTATATCTGTATTATTTTCAAATGGTTTCATTAAAACTTTAACTTCTTTTTCGTGTTCTTTTTTAGTTGCTTCTAATCTTTCTTTAATTTGGTCAACTTCATTGAATAATTTTTCAAAATTGTATTTTTTCATAGTTGATGAGGTTGGAACTTTAATTTTAAAATTATAAAAAGTTTCTTGATTTAATCCTTTTTGATTTGACCCATTTAATGTAAATAAATACTCTTGAGTATTCATTTTAATATAATATCCTATATAATTTTTACTTACAATATTCTTTACTTTCTCATTTATATTCATACACCAACCGTGATGATTTAATAAAAATTGTCCTTTTATAAAAGATATTATTTTATCTGACACACCATCTTTATGAATTACCCAGTCATTTTCATGAGAAAATTTATTAGTATAATTTGAAACTTCTCCTCCTCCAATAATTGGAATATTTCCACTTTCATAATTTTTAACATAAGGTCCTGCTTTTACAATACATAAATCTCCTAATTTATACTCTTCATAATCTACTCCTTTCTTTCCTTCGCTAATCATCTTCTTAATTAGCTCACAAATTTCTTTTTCCTTCTGAGGTATTAATTCAGTATCATCTGAAATTTGTTTGTGAAGTTTTTGAACTTTATCAAGTTGGGATTTTAGTTTGTTTAGGTCTTTGGGGATAGGGATTTGATAATTTGATAAACCATCTTTATTAATATGTCCTAAAGTTGAACCATTAAATAATCTGTAAGTAAAATTATTCCAATTATTTTGAATATAATTAAATATATATTCACTTAGTTTATCATCTTTAGTTGTACAAACTAAATTATCAGCTGAACAACTAAATTTATTATTTAAAAATAAAGAACCTGTACCACCAGTTCCAAAAATTATTTTTAATTGCTCATCTTTAAAATCACATTCATCACATTTTTTTATTTTATCTGATGATGTATAAAACTTAAACTTTCCAGTTTCATTTGCAAAGGAAGCAGCTCTTTTAGATTTTGGTTTAAATTCTAAATAATCTCCTATTTTTTTTAGTTCATATCCTTCAGGACAAAAAGTATCTTCTTTTAAATATTTTTTATAATCCAAACTATAATCAAACCTTTCTATTTCTTCACCTTTTTTATTTTTAATTAACGTTGGTTCATTTAATTCACTATATTTAACTGTTGACTTTAGTTTTTCATAAACTTTAGTAATTTCTCCCTTTGTAGTTAATAATTGATACCATCCTTTATCGTCAATTTCAAAAATATTTTCCTTAGCTTTTTCAACTACTAACTCTGTAAATTTAATTTTCTTTGTCTTTCCATTATTATAAAATATTATAGCAGATGTTTTAGTATTAGTTCCTTCAAATGCAGTTTGTGGAATAGAAACAATATCTGTTACATTAAAATTATCAATTAATACTTTTCTAAGTTCAGAATAACTATTATCAAAAAATACACCTTCTTTTAAAACTGCACAACATAATCCATTTTTTTCTACTAAATCCATTAATAAAATTAAACTACAAGCTTCTTTGTCATTTGCTTTCTTTTCTTCTATATTAAATTTTTTTGCAAATTCATTAATTCTTTTAGAACAAATACTTAACGTAACTTTATGATCATTATCTTCTTTATATTTTTTTGATTCTTCAACTAGACATTTATATTGTTTATTTTCTTTTAATTCATCTGCTCCAAAAATAGTTTTTAAATGATTAATAGTTTCTTTTCTTCTTTTTTCTTTTGCAGATTCATTTAATTTATCACCTCCATAAGGTGGATTTGATATTACACAATCATACTTTTGATAAGATTCTTTATTAGTTGGAAATTCGTGTGAAAAAGAATTAACTCTTTTGTAATTAAAATCATTAATTTTTGGAAGAACATTTGTAATTGCAAACATTTCTAAACCAGTCATATTTACTACATTTTCTTCCATATCAAAATGATAAATATTATCTACATTTTTAGTCCAATCAATTTCTGAAAATTTTTCTCTTAAATGATTAGCATAACCGAGAGTAAAACCACCAGAACCTCCAAAAGGGTCAATCATTGTAGGAATATTATTTTTTTCATCTAATTGAGGATTTATTTTATTTAATAGAAATTCTGTAATATGTCTATCAGTAAAATATGCTCCCATTTCTGATATAGCAGTTTTATCTCTTCCTACAAAATATTCATAAACTTTACCTGAAAGATTTACTTTTCCATCTGTATAACCAACTGGAATTACTTTAATTTTTCCAATTAATTCAATCCAAAACTCTCCTTTTAAATTTTTAGGTATTTCATAGAAAAGAAATCTACCAATATCACTTATTTTTTTATCAGTACTATTTCTTAAATTAGACAATGTGTTTAATATATTTTTATCTATATGAGTAACAATATCATTTTCACTTTTACTTAATAAATTATCAAATTTCAAATCTTCTTTTTGTTGTTTAGATATTTTTAATTCATCCAAAAATGGTTGAATTAATTTTAGACCATAAAAAATACTAAAAATTTTCATTCCAGTTTGACCATATCCAGCTCCATTGTTTCTAATGAAATTATGAATATCGTGAATATGGTCTTTTAAATCTTCCCTATTTGTAAAAAAATCATCTTGTTTGGTTTTAGTTTTCTTTGACATTAGTATATATTAATTAAAATAATATTTTTATAAATCAATTTTTTATCTTCTTATAAATGAATTTCCATTAAATTCATTTTCATAATTGGAAAAATCTTTATATATTTCCTCTGGCATATCTGGTAAATTATATTTATAACATTGTGACAAATAAATCTTTATATCATCAATTTTGTATTTACGACATTTCTCTAACCAAGTTGTTTTATCTTTTGGAAAATTAGTAGTTTCTTTTCCAATAAAATCATAAAAGTCTATCCAAAATGATTTATACTTTTCCCAAGGATTTTTAATCCATTCAAATATAACTGCTTTATTTCTATAATCATCTTTATTTATAACATCATTATCTTTTACATCTTTCTTTAATCTATCAAAATCAATTCTTAATTTATCCTCTTCTGTTAATTCTATTTTTGTTTGTAAAACTGAAGAGAATTTATTTTTAATTTCTTTCCACTCTAATTGTTTACAATTAATCTTAATACAATTTTTACCTATATTTAGTTTAATTTCATTTTTATCAATTTTGACAAGTTCGCATATTTTATAAAAGTTTTCTAATTTATTTTGAACTTGTAAATTACTATCTACATTAGCTAGATTTTGTAATGCTAAATAATAACCAATGATTTTTTCACTTATAGTTTTATCATAGTTACTATCTTTTACAACTCCATCAAAAATAAAGCCTCTATCTTTATTTTTATTTATATGACATTTTCTTAATACTCTTCCAATTGACTGAATAAATATATTTGGAGACCTATCTTTAACTTTATCTAAAAAGATACATCCATCTAATAATGAAATATCAGAACCTTCTCTGTGTTTATTAGCACAAAATAAAATTGATTTTCCATAATACATTCTTCTATTATCATCAGAAGATAACTCATTTTCTGGAATTATTTCTCCTTTATCATTTTTAGGAATATTTTTAAAATATTCATAACCTCCTGTAAAATTTTTATCTGATGTATCAATACCAAATTTGAAATCATTTAAATTTTTTCTTTCTTTGCAACTTTTAGTAAATTTTTTCATCCATTCTTTACATAAAGATATAGTACCACACCAAGCAACAAATTTTTTATTAGGCATTAATACAACATATTCATTTAATAAATCTAAAATAGAACCAACTTCTAAATCAGATATTTTATCATCTGATTTTTCATCATCTGACTTTATTTTATTATATGATTCTATTTGATACCAAAAAAATTCAGGAGGTAAAATTAAATCTTTTGATATTGAATGAATCATATTGTAATCAGTAAGTAAATTTAGTTTTCCTTTTGAATCAGAATAAATTTCTAATAATTTAGGTATTTCATTTTTACTATTCGCTCTAATTGGTGTAGCACTAAATCCAACAATTGGAACTTTATGTGATTTACAATGCAATAAAAAATTATGACATTTTTCACTTGCTGTATTATGACACTCATCATGTATAACCAAATGTAAATTATTATTTTTTAATTTTGTATATTTATCATCAGAAGTTAAGAAAGCTCTATTTATAACTAATAAAGTTGGTTTTTTATTAGTAATTAAAATATCAACCCAATCTTTTTTTTTAATAGTAACTCTATTTACAATATCAAAATCAGTTAAATCACAAATTCCTTTTTCTTTCCATTCTTTTATTTTATTTTTGTTTGGTTTTGAAGTTTTTTCCTCAAACAAAAATAAATCTTTTAATATACTGACTCTTTCTGTAAATAATATTATAATTGGATTTTTTATTTTTCTAAGCATATATCCAATATAATATAAAATTATATATGTTTTTCCACAACCAGTTGCTTGGCAATGAATACCTGTTTGCAATCCATTTTTTTCCAAATGATTTATAGCATCAGTCTGATTATCTCGCCATATATGTTCTTTATTATTATCAAAATTTAATATAGGTTTATCTTCTAATTCTTTCAGCATTTCTGAATTTTCATTATATATTTGAAAGAAAAAATCATTATTCTTTAACCAAGGTAATATTATTTTATTAAATCTAATTAACTTCTTCTTTTTTAAACTATTATCATTTTCAACTATTGGGTTATCTATTTCTTTATCAATATCATAATAATTTATTTTTTCCTGAATCCAAATTCTCATTCTTTCATAATGAAGATTAATAATTTTTTCAAATATAATATAATCTTCTACTAATAAATCTTTTAACGATTCATCACCTTTTTCAAAATATTTTTCTAAAAAACTATTTGAACGATATTTATAATATTCATTATCTGAAATTTTAAAACGTTCTATTTCAGATAATATTTTTTCATTTTCCTCTTTTAACAAAGTTAAAAGAACTTGAATATTTTCATAGTTAACTTCCATTTAATTGAAAATAATAATAGATAGAATTTATTATTATCAATTTTTATTTTTAATAAAATTATTATAATGCCATTTTAAATTTTCCTTAATTTCACTATTTATTTCTAAATTAATTTCTTTATCTTCATATTCTTTAATTTCACCACATTCATCAATATTTTTATTAATTTCTATTTTCAAAGTTTCAGGATTAATTGACCAAAAGAAATCATCAAATGTTCTATGAATAGACTCTTTTAATACTAATCCATTATCCAAATCATAATTTTCATCTTCAGCAAAAGGAATAATATGACAAGCTGTTAATTCTCTAACACATTTATCTCCTGTTACAATACATTTATTATTATATAATTCCATTAATTTATTTCTAAATTCTTGTTGACTTAACCTTTTTCTTGATTCATCGTAAATTTTAATATTATAAATATTCTCCAACAAAAAATTTAAATCAACTGTAAATATATCTTCATTAAGATATTCAAAATCTTTATATTTTTGATAAATAGATAAATCTATTTTACCATTTTCATTTTTATCTAAAAAATCTTCTAATTTTGTCATTATTAATGAATTAATAATTTTTCTTTAAATTAAAATGTATCCTTATTCTTTTTCATCATCCTCTTTACTAATAACTCCCCTTTCCTCTTTACTTAATCTTTCTGTAAAGTCTAACTCATCACCATAACACTTTACTGCATTTATACCCTCCATTCTAAAAATTTCCTCTAATTTTTCCACAGTTACATATTCTGAATCATATATATATCCTCCTCCTCCTGATAATAAATATTCACTCAAATATAATCTTATTTTATTTTGAACCTTGTAACAATCTGCATCAATTTCAAAATAACATATTAAAGGGACTCTATCCGAATATAGAGTTTGATAGATTTTCATTCTAGGTAGAATATGTCTAGTTGAACCAATTTTACAACCAGATTTATTTAGTTTTTTGGAAAATAAACATTTTCCGGATAGATAATAGATAATTTCTTTAGAAGTCATTAGTTTATATTGATTATAAGTTTATGATTGTATAAATCAATTTTTTATATATTATATGAAAAGACTCCTATATTTTAACTACTTTAGCTTTTACAACTTTCTTAACATTTTTCTTTTTTACAATAGGCTCTTCATCTTCTGAATCATCATCTTCTGATTCAACTGGAACTTTTTTAACACTAGGCTTTCTAATAGGTTCCTCTTCAGATTCATCATCTGTTTCAATTTGAACACGTTCGTATTTTTTTTCTTGACCAGCAGCTAAATATATTTCAGGTGTTCGATTTTGTTTTTCTACATATTTAAAAGCTAATTTATTATTTTTAACAGCAGCTAAACAGATTTCGGGTGTTTGTATCTTTACATAGTATAAAGCAGTGCCATCATTTTGAACAGCAGCCAAACAGATTTCAGGTGTTTGTATCTTTACATATTGTAAAGCATTACCATCTTTTTGAACAGCAGCTAGACAGATTTCAGGTGTTTGTATCTTTACATACATTAATTTATAACCATCATTTTGAACAGCAGCTAAACATATTTTAGATGTTTGATTTTTTACATATTGCAAAGCTCTTCCATCGTTTTGAACAGCAGCTAAACATATTTCTGGTTTTTGATTTTTAACAAATATTAAAACATTATAACTATATTTAACAGCAGCTAAACATATTTCAGTTGTTTGATTATCTACATATTGTAATGCTCTTCCGTCGTTTTGAACAGCAGCTAAACATATTTCAGGTGTTTGTTTTTCTACATCTTCTAAAACTCTACCATCTTTTTGAACAGCAGCTAAACATATTTCAGGTGTTTGTATCTTAATATATTTAAAATACTTTATATTTTTTTTTATAACATATAAGCATATTTCAGGTGTTTGATTTTTTACATATTCTATAGCTTTGATGTCTTTTTGAACAGCAGCTAAACATATTTCAGGTGTTTGTATCTTAATATATTGTAAAACTTTCCAACCCTCACTAAAACTATATTTATATAAATCTGGATTTTGAATAACAGCTAAACATATTTCAGGTGTTTGTATCTTAATATATTGTAAAACTTTCCACAAATCATCTAAAACATATTCATATAAATTTGAATTTTGAACAGCAGCTAAACATATTTCATGTGTTTGTTCTTTTACATATTGTAATGCTCTTCCATCATTTTGAACTGCAGTTAAACATATTTCAGGTGTTTGAATTTTAACAAATTTTAAAGCCGTCGCATCATTTTGAACAGCAGTTAAACATATTTCAGGTGTTTGATTTTTTACAAATTCTAAAGCTATTCCATCATTTTTAACAGAAGCTAAACATATTTCAGGTGTTTGATTTTTTACAAATTCTAAAGCTATTCCATCATTTTTAACAGCAGCTAAACATAGTTCGGGTGTTTGATCTTTTACATATTGTAAAGCTATTCCTTTTCTTTTAACAGCAGCTAAACATATTTCAGGTGTTTGAACTTTTACATATTGTAAAGGTATTCCTGTTCTTTTCTTTTTAACAGCAGCTAAACATATTTCATGTGTTTGAATCTTAACATATTGTAAAGCTAATCCATTATTTTTAATAGCAGCTAAACATATTTCAGATGTTTGGTCTTTAATATATTGTAAAGCTAATCCATTTTTTTGAACAGCAGCTAAACATATTTCAGGTGTTTGGTCTTTAACATATTGCAAAGCTAAGCCATTATTGCGAACAGCAACTAAACATATTTCAGGTGTTTGTATCTTAATATATTGTAAAGCTAATCCATAATCTTTAGTGATTGAAAGATAAAAATTATCATTTTTTAATTTTTTTGGCATATAATTTATTATTTCAGTTAAAGATTTATATCTATCAGAATCATTACTTAAGTCATCATCTGAATCAAGAATATCATTGATACTAAAAGATATACTTTTAATTGCTATTAAACATAATTCAGTTGTTAATTCATCTTTAGAAATACTTAAAATATTTCGCCAATTCTTTTTAATTTCATCAATTTTCTTAAAATGATTTTTTTTTATTAGAGTATCATCAAATATTTTTATATCATCGTATAATATACTTTTAACTTTATTGTCAATATTACCAATCATTTTAATTTTTTCAGAAGCTTCTCTAAACTTAAAAAAGTCATTATCGTCAGGTAAAACAATATTACCACTCAATAAATATGAAATATTTTGAATTTTAATATATCTTAAAATAGAAGTTAATGAACAAAATTCAGAACTACGGTAAAATACTTTATTGTTTGCTAAATTTTTTCTTTCTACATTTATTTTTGCTTTCATTGTTTCATTCAAATGAAAAGTTTTATCAATATAAATAGTTTTGCTATTTATTTTCTTGGGACAAAAATTATTAGTTCCTATTTTAATTACCGGTAATTTATTATCAATCGTTATCTTGTGTCTTCTACCATAATAACTATTTTGAAAGTCTTTATTTTTTAATTCTTTTTCTTTTCTAATAAATTCATAGTTATTTATATTATTTAACTTTGGCAAAACAATCTTGAATCCATATGATAAATACTTTAATAGTCTTACATCATATAAAGTATTGTAAAAACTTTCATTAACAACATTAACCATATATTTAAATGCAGTAACAGCTCCTTCAGTAAAATATGTTTTATTCCCATTAAAAATAACTCTACAAGGATAAAAATCAAATCTACTTACTACATCTGCCATTTTAGGATTTTCTAATAAAATGAATTGAAATCTATATTTCATTTTAATTCCTTTCCTATCACCATCTTCAAAATAGTTATTTGTATTTAAATCTTCCATATTATTCTTTGCTAAATCTTCTACTTCTTTTTCAGAATCACGAGTCTTTTTAAATTTTTTGTAAACTTTACCCGTTTCTGGGTCAATGATTGTAAACTTATTATATCTATTCAAACTATTAAAATCATATTCTTTATAATTATTTAATGTAAAGTCTTCTGTGAAAAAATCAGTTGGGTCAGTCATACAAATTACTTCAAATACATTAAATTGATGTTTATACATAAATAGAAACTTCATTTTAGGATTCATTTTTTTAACCTCTTCTAATAATTCTTTCAATAATCTTTTGAAAGTTTCCATATAATTATTTCCAACAAAAAAGAAATCAAAGTCTTTTAATTGTTGTCTTAACAATATAGACCTAGCAAATCCACCTGATAAAACTACACCATCCCAATTAATATTTTTCAAAAAAGGATATCTAGTAAATGCTAAATTATTAAAGTCTTGTTGAGTTGTAATTTCCATACATCTATTATTTATTGCATCTTGTAACACAATATGGTCAATTTTATAATTACTTACTTTAAAATCAACAGTATCCATTTCAATTAATTTAGATTCTGATTCTTTTAATTCGTTAATCATTGATGTATCATAATATAGTTTATCAATAACTACATTTTCAATAGTTTCTACAGCAATCTTCAAATTAAATTTAGGAATACTATTTTCTTCTTTATTCATTTTATTTTTTGGTTTTATAAATGTATAATCTTCAATTGGTATTTGACACTTACATATTGGGCATTTATTAACACTTTGTT
>Ga0214921_10007035_pt1 | contig 15134 bp, 13 predicted proteins | sample LL1505_MetaG_FD_177992 | JGI IMG/M metagenome (GOLD analysis project Ga0214921, IMG submission 177992) | Freshwater microbial communities from Lake Lanier, Atlanta, Georgia, United States - LL-1505 | ecosystem: Environmental > Aquatic > Freshwater > Lake | place: USA: Georgia | collected... | reverse complement strand
CCATTACCGGGCAGACTTCGCGGCCGGGCCCGGGCCTTGATGTTCGCCATCAGGACGTCGCCCGATGGAATCCGGAACTCGGTCGTATCGGTGGCAACGGTGAAGGTCCGCCAGCTGCTCGCCGAACCCAAAGGATTTCCGGTGCTATTGAGTGGCTGTACCCGCCACTGATAAACCCCTGCCGGGAATGCAGCGGTCCACCACTGCGCCCAATTACCCCGCACGACCTTTGGCCAAATCCCCATCGCACCGCTCACGTCGAGCCGATAGGAAGCAGCGCCAGAGACGGCTGGCCACGAGAATTCGGGCGGCGACTGCCGGGTGATCCCACCGTGTGCGGGCGCTGCCGGCGCAGACTGGAGTGGTGCGGCGCTGATCCAGTCAGGGGAAAGCACTGTAACGGGTGGATCTGGCAGGGCGAGCGATTTGCTGACTGGGCCGGGGCCCACGCTCGGGTTACTCGCGATGGCCTGTGGCCCCGGGTCAAACGTCGGGGCAGGGTCTTGCGGTGTTTGGGTCGCCAGCAAATCGGGGGCCGGCGCAAGCGCCAACTCGAGTCGATTATCGGTCAGGTCCCCGACATGATGGTCAATCGGGTTACCTGAGGCATCCGTTGCTGGAGTATCGGCTTTAACTTCAGGCGCTGCATTCGCTGCACCGGTGTCAGATGACGTGGGATCACCTCCACCACCGCAGGCGGCCAGTGCGACACAGATTGAAGCAGTTGCAGAAATCACGGCAAATGAGGGCGCGGTGAAGTCAGATTTCTTGGATGGAATGGAAGACACGAGACTCATCCTGCATAGAAAGGAGGGAGTCCCGAATTTGCGCCAACTCAGGGTTGGTTATGGATACCACCAGGCTGGAGGATTAAACCCTACATCGGAAGGCCCCGAATGAGCGACCGCTCATGCTGATTGGTCGACCACCGGTTTGTTAATGTTTATTAATGAAGCCAGCGCCCTTGCTACGACGATTACCGGAGAAAGCGCGCCAACTCGGAAACAATTCGGTGAGCCGCTTGTCCATCCCACAGCGGGGGACGCCGGATCGGAGTACCTATTGGCTTGGCAATGACCGATCGGACAGCCTGCAAAATCGCCTCCGAATGGGTCCCGACCAATACGTTGGTGCCTTGCGAGACGGTGATGGGGCGTTCTGTATTTTGGCGCACGGTAATGCAAGGAATTCCCAGTGCAGTGGTTTCTTCCTGAAGCCCGCCACTATCGGTGATGACTACGGCAGCGTGCTTCCACAGTTCAAGAAAAGGCATATAGGGCAGGGGCGGGAAAAGATGGATATTGGGTCCCGGCGTTAACCCGAGGCTCTCTATCGCGTTTCGCGTTCGCGGGTGTACGGCAAATGCAATGGGTAAGTCGGCGGAAATGACCTTAAAGGTCTGCCAGAGCCGACTCAGGGTTTCGGGCTCGTCAACATTTGAGGGCCGATGCAAGGTCAATACGGCATAGGCCTGACCCAGTCCATCTCGTGCGTGTACTCGGGAGCGTTTGAATTCACTCACTGATTTCATCTCCGAGGAATCACCCCCTCGAGTACCTCCAGATTCCAGAATTTTATTCTGGTAAAGAAGATTATCGACCATGACATTACCGACCTCGTGAATCGCAGGAGCGGGTTGTCCTTCGCGCAATAAGTGTTCGACTGCGCTCGATTCGGTGACGAAATAAAGGTTACTGATCGCGTCGACCGCAAGGCGATTAATTTCCTCGGGCATCGAACGATCGCCACTCCGCAACCCCGCTTCCACATGAACCAGTGGGATCGTCAACTTGGCCGCCACAAGGGCGCAGGCCAACGTTGAATTCACATCGCCAACGACCACTGTGCAATCAGGGCGAGCGCGCCCGCAGAGTTGCTCGTAAGCGGTCATCACCCGGGCGGTCTGTTCAGCGTGCGAGCCGCCTCCCAAGCCCAATCGTTCATCGGGTGCTGGGATGCCCAGCTCCTCGAAAAAAACGTCATTCATGGATCGATCCGAGTGCTGACCGGTATGGACCAGTCGCCAGCCCAGTTCGGGACTTTCGCCGCGTGCATCTCGACGGTGCTGCAACGCCCTCACGATAGGCGCAATTTTCATAAAATTTGGACGGGCTCCTGCGACGAGATCAATGGTTCTCATGTGGGTACCTTGAGGAAATGGTCATTGCCGGGTCCTTTGGATCTAATGACTGCCAGAGCGAATGGAGTCTGGACATCACGATTTCGGTGGCGCATTCGGATCCGATCCGTTCGCGCGCGGCGCTTGAAAGCGCTTCCTGGAGCGGGCGGTTGAAGACCAACTGGACTAAAGCCGCCCCGAGGGCATCAATGTCCCCTGGCGGCACAACCAGTCCATGAACACCATGGGTGACGAGGTCTGGGATACCACCCACCGAGGAAACAATGATTGGCACGCGAGCCGACATGGCCTCGAGCATCGACATTGGCAAACCCTCGTGATGAGAGGGCAACACAAACAGCGAAGCGCGCGCCAGTTGTTGGTTTCTTTCAACGGGACTAATCCAGCCCAATCGCTCGAGTTGCCGGCCGACTCCTGCCCGATCGGCGAATTCGGCCAGGGCTGGTCCATCCCCATCCCCGGCAACCACGAGTCGCAACTCGGGCGAACCCGCGGGCAGTGTTCGCTGGACAGCCGCGATAGCTGTGACGAGGTCATACACCCCCTTTCGCGGATCTAATCGGCCTAAGAACAAGATTCGTCCCGGCTCGGGTCGCCGGATCGGTGTCGATTCAATGGCAACTGGGTTCGGCAAGATCTCGACTCGAGTCGCAGGCGCGAGGGTCAGGATGTAATCGCGCCAACGCTCTGACAACGCGAGAACCAAGGTCACATGGGCCAAGGTCTCTCGCACCCACCACCTGCCCAACGGGCCGAGCTGCTGTTCGACAAAGGTCTGAAATCCGCCACCATGAAGGTGGAAAACCGTGTGGCACCCGAGGCCACGCGCAAGCCATAGCAAGACGGACTTACGCAGAAAGCTTCCCCTGGAAGCGCTGTGCACATGCACGATTTGAATTGGGCGGCGCATTCGAGCCGTGATCAGTGCGCCGACTGCGGTGACCCAGAGAAGTCCGATACGCCAGGGAGAGGCTTCCCGGTGCGTTGTGACGTAGGTCACAGGGAAGAGCGTCGCGTCGGGTTTTTCGAATAGGCCAGCCTGCTGATAAGCGTTCAATACCGAAGCGATCCCGCCGGCGCCTCGAGGGTCCGTTCCCATCATTAAAATCACGGGCAGCTCCGTTGCTTTAGTGCAGTTCGCAGATCACCTGGCGCCGCTTACCGCTTGCGGTCAACGGAATGTCAGGAACCTCCTCGACCGTGAGGTCAAAGTGCATCCCCCATTGCCGCTGTAACCACGCTTGCAGCGACCTGAGCTGAGCGGGTTCGAGGGGACCATGACGGGGAACGATCAAGATTCGACACCCTCCGGGATGGGACTGCCGAACCTGATATGTCCGCACCAGATTCCAGCTATGGTCGTCAATGCGGATCATCTGTCCAGCAATGCGGTGTCCCTGTCGATCGATCAGATAGTCCTGACCCCGCCCATCGAGTTGAGGAATGGTGCCGTCCGCTGCAATGCGCCCGTAGTCGGCCGTTCGATATCGAATCAAGGGCATGACGTCGTTCCAAATCGAAGTGCCAATGATTTCGAACAGGCCGTTCTGCAAACGATTTTCAGAAAATCCGTACAGGGGCTCGAGTCGGTAAGGCGTCAGAACACCGTCGCGGAGTTCTCGAAAGGCAATACTCGTGCGCTCGGTCATTCCGTAATTGACCGAAACCGGCGCCCTGAAAGCCTTACTAATGCGATGCAGTTGATCGTCGTGTACGTGTTCGGAGGTCAGCAGTACGGCCTTTGGATGCACGCCTGGAATGTCATCGCCAAACAACCGAACCAGATCATCGACAGCCCCCGGGTATCCATACACATAGTCGGGTGCAAAGGCCTCAATGTCCCTGCGGATCACATCAAGCCACCTCGGCCCGGTATGGCGGGGAGACAGCATCAATCGATTGCCCTGAATCCAGGTCGGGGGATCATCGATGGGTCTTAGCGCATCGCGCGCAATCCGCAAGGTCCGAGAACGTTCAAACTGAAAGCCGTAGACCGACCATGCCGACGCGAAAAATGCCATCTCGATGTCGATGAGACGCTTGGTTCGCCAAACCACGATCCCTTCACCCGTGGAACCGGCGCTGGTCGCGCGATGAAGGGGACGCCATCGGTAGCGATCGGAAAGGAAGCGTTCCGGGGCATCCATGAAGGTCTGGCGTTCGAGGTACGGAAATTCACGAATCACTTCGGCACCCGAGCTCGCTTGGCGGATCGCCTGCGGGTCGATCCGGACGCGCTCCCGATAGTAGGGAACGTGTGTCACGGCATCGGCCAAACGCTCGCGCAGCAGGAGGTCTGCTAACCGCGATTGCTCTTGCGCGGATTCACCCAGTTGCCTCGCCACCCTGAAGTAGTCGGGGTGATAGAGGATTCGGGACGGGACATACCGGCGATAACGGAAATACGCTAGTTGCAACTGTTTTGCGAACAAAAAAGCCCCCAGTTAGCAAGCCCAAAGACTCGGGTTTCAGGGGAGGAAAGTCTGCGGGACGGCTTCGATCGAAGCGGTGACTTTGGTTGCGCAATTCGAGACACCCCGGAAATCCTTCACTGGGAGCACTGGACCATTGCCCTACTAATGTTAGGACCCGCTTGAGTCAGGGCCGTCTTTAAGGAGTTCACGCGGTATGCAGCACAGTCGCAAAGCCCTTGTTCGCATTCAACCCAACCGCGCCGATCCCATCGGCTTTCTCAAGCAATTGCTTGATCCGCTCATGGCGGTCGGTGTGCTGTTTCTGATCTATCTTTTGTCTGATCTCGAGATACGCTCAATCGACGGCATCCTCGCAGCGCTGGCGTTTTCGCTCGGCTGGCCAGGCCAAATTCCGTTTCGTCGGGTTCAACCCGGTCTGCTTCGAGAGGTCATCCTGCGCTGGGTCACAACCGTGGCCCTTTTGACCCTGGTCGGCCTCGTAACTCGAACGACGGGAAACTTTGAGCCGCAGGTCCTGCATGCCTGGTTTATCGCCACACCGCTGCTCCAGTACGGCCTGCACCGGCTTTCGCCGTTCATCGTCGCACGATCGCCATTGGGGGGTCGTCAGGCATCCTGTGTCATTGTCGGCGCCGGCCCGCTCGGCCGGGAACTGGCCCGAGCCATTTCCCTGGACCCCTTCGAAATCGTTCGGATTGCAGCCTATTTTGATGACCGGAACAACGAGCGCTTGGGCTGCCAGGACGAAGAGGACGGAATAGTCACACCCCTCGGCCGGCTGTCCGATGTCGCGAGGTATGTCCAGGACCATCAAATTCAACGGATCTACATCGCCCTGCCGATGGCCTCTCAGCCGCGAATCCTCGCTCTTCTGGATGCGCTGCGCGATACGACTGCCTCGATCTATTTCGCATCCGATATTTTCGTCCACGACCTGATTCAGGCACGGGTCGAAACGATCGGTGGCATGCCCGTCGTGGCGGTGTGCGAGTCGCCGTTCTTTGGCACAGAGGCCTTTGTTAAGCGCCTCTCCGACATCGTTTTGGCGCTGATCGCCATCGTACTGACCACCCCCATCATGCTGGGCGTCGCCATCGCGGTGGCGACCACGTCGCCTGGGCCCATTCTCTTTCGTCAAAGAAGATACGGATTGGATGGCCGCGAAATTGAAGTCTGGAAGTTTCGTTCAATGCGTACGCAAGACGACGGAGCGGTGATCCGTCAGGCCACCCGGGAAGATGCTCGAATCACCAATGTCGGCCGATGGATCCGGAAGACCTCGCTCGACGAACTATCGCAATTCTTTAACGTCCTGCAAGGACGCATGAGCGTCGTCGGGCCCAGGCCGCATGCCGTCGCGCATAACGAGATGTTCCGCTCCCTCATCAAGGGCTATATGGTCCGGCACAAGGTCAAACCGGGGATTACGGGTTGGGCGCAGGTGAATGGGGCACGCGGCGAAACCGCGACAGTGGATGCCATGAGTCGTCGGATCGACCTCGACCTCGCCTACCTGCGTAACTGGTCACTCAACCTGGATCTGCGAATTTTGTGGGGAACGGTGCGCCTGATGGTGCGGGACCCGAATGCGTATTGACGGCTGGTTTCAAGACGATAGTCGGGCAAGTTGTCGGCCGAGTAAAACACCTAAACATGCACCAACCGCGTCAGCCAGCAGATCAACCCATTCGGCGCTACGCCCGGGGCTGAACGACTGAATCGATTCGTCCAGCGCCCCCAGGAGCACGGCAATTCCCAACACCAGAACCACCCGTTGGGCGCCTGCTGCAATCCACAACAAGGCTCCAATCGAAGCAAAAAGTGCGAGGTGAACGAGCTTGTCGATCGGCGGTCGAAGCAGGTTGACGGCGTAGGGTTGTTGCCCGTGATAGAGGAGGTTACCCAGCAACAGCACAAGACCGAGGGCCGCCAGAAGGCGAAGTTTCAAGCTTGGATGGCCCAGATTCATATGACCAACCGCAGCCCAATCAAGAAGACCTTCACGTCGAAACGAAATGCAGCCAGATTGGAATGCCGATGTTCGGACCGGAAGTCAGCGTCAAGAAACCAGTTCCGTGTGAACTCGTGAGTAAATTTAAATCCGAACACATTCACCGCGTCATTACGGAGCGCATTTGAATCGAGGCCCCCGGCCGAAACATAGCCGAGCGCGGAACTCGCGTCGCCTTTAAAGGACCGGAGCTGCCGCTCAAACACCACAACGGCCCGGTTTTTAACATTGATTTCCCAGGTTGGTGACAGTGAGATCCTCCCGGTATCAGCAAAGGTCGAGGTCAGCTGTTCCACTGAATAGAACTCCCTCGAGATCGCAATTGGCAGGGAGAGCTTGACGGTTGGTCGCCAGGTGTAACGAAGCCGGAGGACAGGGGCACTGAAATCACGACCGTTGAGGTTCGGAAAACGTCGCTGTACCCATCCGATGGAACCTTCACTGCGGCCTTGCCCACCGTCATCAAAAGCGCCTCGGAGCGTGAATTCGTCCTGCGTAAAGGCATTGTCAGCCACCAAGCCCGGGATCAGATCGCCGAAGAGATCGAACACCGCCCGATTGGCATACTCCCCTTCCACACGGCGCCAACGAAGTTCGCTCTCGAGGTCCGGAACAGGAACCCAACGCACGCCAGCGTCATACCCCCGTTCAACCAGATCGGTTGAGATGCGGGAGGAGTCGGAGTTGTTGCGATCAACCCGATCCATCCCAAGGATGGCAGACCAGGCCGGAGTCACCTTGATGCCCCCGGAAAAGCGCACTTGCGTGCGGTCAATCATATTCAGAATGACCTTCGAACCGCTGAACGGCCTGACCTCGGTGAACGGCGACAAAAATCGTTGGGCACCCGCTTCGAGGGTGCCGAACCAGGGTCTCCCAATGGCCCAGTCCCAGCGAGCATCGATCTGTGCGGCCTCATGATCGAACAAGGACAAGCGGTCATAGCGGACCGCCTCGGCACCTGCACTGGCTCGAATCCGCTGCAAACTCTGGGTATCGTCGTACGTAATAAACCCCCGTGTGCGCGAGTAACTGCTGGATCGGTCACTGAGCGCTGGAGGCAAAACCGCTTCGGAAGGCAAGCGCATTAAATTGCTGTCATGGCCCAGGGTCTGCACGGCCTCAAAAGTCAGTGGCCGACGCTCGAGGATCGGCTCTTGCGCGTGCGCAGCAAGATGAAGAGAAATTAGGGGCAGTAGGGACCAAGCGCCTGCGATTATTCGAAAAATTTTCATCAACGAGGCTCAGTGAGGGGGGTCGATCGATTCTAGAGTCAGCCCCCTCTGAGGCGCGAATCAAGCCCCCACCCATCCGTGCAACCGCCTCCAAGGCCGGCTCGCATTGGCTTTGCGGGCCCGCCCAGTCAGGCACGCGGGTGGTGAGCCGCGTGCAACTGACGCAGGCGCTCGCGCGCGACGTGTGTGTAGATCTGAGTTGTTGAGATATCAGCATGCCCCAACAGGAGTTGCACCACCCGCAGGTCGGCCCCATGATTCATCAGGTGGGTGGCAAACGCATGTCGCAGTACATGTGGCGAGGGCAGACGGTTGATCCCAGCCAGTCGCGCATACCGCCGAATCAGTCCCCAAAAATGCTGCCGTGTCATTGGCTGATTGCGGACCGTCAGAAAGACCGCATCCACGGTCTGAGCCCCGCATAAAACCGGTCGTGATTCGCGCAGATAACGTCGAATTCGGTCCAATGCCACTTCACCCAGCGGAACCATTCGCTCGCGATTGCCTTTACCAACGACCCGGACCACCCCTTCGGTCAAACTAAGATCGATGGTCCGCAATCCGATCAGTTCCGAAACCCGCAAGCCTGTTGCATAAAGGGTCTCGAGCATCGCGCCGTCACGCGAGCCGAGCGTGGTGCTGAGATCGGGGGCAGCAAGCAGCGCCTCGACCTGGGTTTCCGTTAGAGACTGCGGAAACCGATCGGGCTGCTTGGCCGACCGAATCGAAATGGTCGGGTCTGCCTGAAGATGACCAAGCCGAACCAAGTGGCGATAGAAACGGCGAAATACGGTCAATCGGCGGTTGGCCGAGGTGGCTTTGCCACGCCCTGCGCGTGCCCCCAGGTAGGCTAGCAATCCGGATTCATCGAGCTGGCCAAGTCCGCAGGCGCGATGTTCGCCAAGCCAAGACGACAATAGGTTCAGGTCGCGGGCGTAGGCCGCCGTCGAGGCACTCGCAAGCCCATCTTCAAGCACCAAGGCGTCAATAAAGGCATCGATCAGCGGCTGATCCAGCCCCTGCGCGCGGGCCGCCGGCAGCCTCTGTATTGGCGGTGTCGTTGGGCGCGTCGATGGGCGCGTCGATGAGCGCTTTAGATCGGAGGGCATGGCGGGGGGCTCAATGGGACGATCAGCGAAGTCAGCGACGCCCAGTTTAACGAGACTCGGCGTGTCGGCGGCGCCTCCGACGTTAAACTGCCGCCTGCATGTCGACCGCGCTCCTCCTGTTTCCTGATCTTGCCTTGATCCTGATTGGTTGCCTGTTGAGGCGACTATCGGGGCCCGGGTTGCCCTTGGGCGTCAGCTTTAGTGCCGAGGTCTGGCCGGGCATTGAACGATTGGTGTACTTCGTTTTGTTTCCGGCGTTACTTTTCTCGGCGAGCCTGCGTAGCCGCCTGGACTCCAGTTCAACCCTCCCCATGCTCTGGGTCGCGATCGGCGTTGTCCTGATTGCCCTCGCAGCTGTGTGGCTTGCACGCTGGATCCTGAAGCCAGACGCCCGCGATTTCGCGTCCCTCCAGCAATGTGCTTTTCGGTTCAATACCTACATTGGACTGGCGCTCGCCCAACGGCTGAGTGGCGATTCGGGAGTGGCGCAACTCGCGATCATCGTGGCATTTGCAGTACCCCTTTGCAATGCCCTTGCCGTATTGCCACTGGCGTCGCATTCGGGCGGAAACCTGTTGGTCCAACTGCTGCGCAACCCCCTCTTGGTCGCCACCGGTGCGGGACTGATCGGCAGTGGGATGGGCCTGGAGTTGCCAGAGCCGGTGATGGCCCTCCTGAACCGAATGGGGCAAGCGGCAGTCGCGCTCGGTTTGCTGTCCGTCGGAGCGGGCCTAAATGTGACTGGGGTCGCAGGTTCCCGGTGGTTGGTCGCGGTCGTCACGGCAATCAAAGTGTTGTTGGTACCCGCCTGCGCGCTTTGGTTTGGAACGGTCCTTGGTTTGCAAGCCGATATGTTGGCGACTGTTGTGCTGTTCGCTGCACTCCCGACGGCTTCGAGCGCCTATATTCTCGCGATTCAGATGGGTGGCAATGGTCCGCTAGTCGCGGCGGCGATCACGGTCTCGACCCTGAGTACGATGATCACCTTGCCCGTCTGGCTCTCACTGGTGCGCTAGCAGAGCCCAGGCGACGTGTTCACGCACGAGCTCTGAAGGATCGTCGGCGCGACTGCCCAGCGCGACAATGACGTCATCAGACGTCGGGGCGTTACCCAGTGCGACCGCGATATTGCGGAGCCAGCGCTCGTGCCCAATCCGCCGAATTGCGCTACCCCCTGTTCGGTCATTGAAATCGTTCGGGCTCCAGCGAAACAGTCCAATCAGCTGGGCAGCGTCTAAACCACCGGCACCCGCGGGGTCGAGTGTTCGGGGCCGCAGGTCTGGAATCTCGGCTCGTTGAGCAAATTTGTTCCAGGGACAAACCAGCTGACAGTCATCGCAGCCGAAAATTCGGTTGCCGATCGGCCCCCGAAAGTCCTCCGGGATCGAGCCCTTGAGTTCGATCGTCAAATAAGAAACACAGCGCCGGGCATCGAGGCGGTAGGGTGCAACGATTGCCTGTGTAGGACAGATTTCGAGGCAACGCGCGCAGGTTCCACAGTGCTCCTCGGTCGGAGAATCCACCGGAAGCGCCAGATCGACATAGAGCGTCCCGAGAAAGAACGTTGAACCGCGCTGCGGATGAATCAGCAGGGTGTTTTTGCCGCGCCAACCGAGGCCCGCGCGCTTGGCCAGCTCGACTTCCATCACGGGCGCCGAGTCGCAAAAGACGCGATACCCAAATGGGCCAATGGCTTCGCTGATCTGATCGGACAGCCGCTGCAAACGGCCCCGGACCACTTTGTGATAATCCCGGCCCAACGCGTAACGGGCGACGTAAGCCCTCTCAGGTGCATCGAGCGTACGCCATGCCGACTCGATCCAATGGGGATCATCCGGGGCGTAATCTGCGCTGACCATCACCGCTCGGACAGTCCCGGGAACCAGTTCAGCGGGCCGTGCACGGCGCAATCCGTGGCGCTCCATATAATCCATCGTGCCGTGGCATCCAGCATCAAGCCAGGCCAGCAAACCGGGTTCGGCATCGCTAAGATCCACGTCAGTGAACCCGATGCTCGCGAACCCACAAGCGCGCGACCAGTCCCTGATGGCCTCGCCTAATTTCGAAAGGTCCATACCGATGGATTCCCGGACAGTTTTTCTCGCCGATTCTGAGGATACGCGCCGCCTCGGCGCAACAATTGCGAAGGCGATCAAGCCAGGCTGGATTGTGACCTTGTCGGGCGGCCTTGGGGCTGGAAAAACCACGCTCGTTCAGGGTCTTCTAGCCCAAATGGGCGAGCGTGGGCGCGTCCGTAGCCCCACGTTTACGATCGTCGAGAGCTACGCGCCAGAGGGCGTGGAAGTTCATCACCTCGACCTGTATCGGTTTCAGGCACCAGGCGATTGGATCGATGCGGGACTTGACGATCTGATCAACGGCCAAACGATCTTGCTGATCGAATGGCCCGAGCAGGGCGGAACATTTGTACCTGCGGCGGATCTGACAGTTGAACTGGAAATCTGCGGTGACAGTCGGCGCGCCACATTAAATGCACGCAGCCCAGGGGCGCGCGCTGGGCTCAACTCACTGGACATGACAGCCGCCAATAAGGCAAATGCGGCAAATCCGGACTCGACCCCATGAGCCCGCCGGCTGGGCCCCTGAGGCGGCGCGCCTGGCTCATACAGGCGATCAGAACGGCGTCGATCGGATTTGGCGGATTGATCCCCTGGGAAGTGGCGTCGGCAACGGCCTTGCTGGCGATCCGGATGTGGCCTGCCGCCGATCACACCCGGCTGACCATCGAAACTTCAGGACGCCCTGCCTGGACTTCGACCACGCTGAAGGGGCCCGACCGGTTGGTCATCGATCTGGAGGCCAACGCAGCAGGCGAGCGGCTGAATGAGCGGATCCCGCGAACCCATCCGGACAACCCCTGGATCCGAAGGCTCGTTGTGACTCAGCCGGAGGTGGGCAAAATCCGGTTGACGATCGAGTTCCAAGCAGAAACGCGTGCCGACGTCTTTACCCTACTGCCAACGGAGCCCTACCAGCATCGATTGGTCATCGACCTGATCCCGCGCGATGCGCCCGACCCGCTGGCAGCCCTAATCGATCGACGCCCACCAAACGAGCCTGGGCTGGATGCCTTGATCAGGCAGCTGGAAACCGCCCCGAAGCGGTCGGAAAGGACCGAAATGGCGGAGCGGCTGGATCGCCCCATCACAATTGCCATCGATCCTGGCCATGGCGGCGAAGATCCGGGCGCAATTGGCCCCGGTGGCACGATGGAAAAAGATGTCACCCTCATGATCGCGCAACGGCTTTTTGAACTCACCCAGAAAGACCCTGCCTTGCGCGCCATGTTGACCCGGGACGGGGACTGGTTTGTCCCGCTGAGTGCCCGGGTGGCGAAGGCGAGACGGGTCAAGGCGGACCTGTTTGTCTCCATTCACGCCGACGCGTTCAGCACCTCAACCGCCCGCGGGTCTTCGGTTTTTGTGCTGAGCGAAACCGGCGCCTCGAGCACTGCAGCGCGTTGGCTCGCCAGCAAAGAGAATTCAGCTGACCGGGTCGGTGGCGTCAATCTGAACAGCGCACCAGAGCGCGAAGTCCGCCAGCTATTGCTCGATTTGTCAACTACAGCGCAGATCAACGACAGCCTGCGCGTGGGCAATTCGGTCCTGGAAGAGTTACGGGGCGTCGGTCGCCTGCATAAGCCCAGTGTCGAGCGCGCGGGGTTCGCAGTGCTCAAAGCGCCCGACATTCCCTCCATCCTGGTGGAGACGGCTTTCATCAGCAATCCGGAAGAGGAGTTCAGACTGACCGATGACGCTCACCAGCAGGCCTTGGCCACCGCCTTATTTCGGGGAATTAAACGCTGGCTCGAACGTCACAATGCCAGGGGACGACCGGGCGCTCTGGTTTAGAGAAAACTCAGTTCGAGAAGATCTGGGTGAACTGTCGACCGCGGAACTCGAACGTCACGATCTCACCCTGCTGAACAGTGACCGGGACGGTATTACAGACCGTTCGATACTGGGCAACACCGGCATCACGACCACCCAGTTCACTGCCCGACAACGCGCCAACGACAGCACCCAAAGCAGTCGCGGCCGTTCGGCCGTCGCCACGACCGACCTGGTTCCCCAAAATGCCGCCAGCGAGCCCGCCGATGATCGTTCCAGCGGTGCTGTTGTCCTGCCCCTGAACCAGAACCTGCTGGCATTGTTGCTGAGGAATCGTGACCATTCTTGGCGAGATCTGCAGGACGTGTGCGACTTCCTGAGACTGCGATCGGTATTGCGATGGGTATTGGATTTGGCCCTGAACTTGGGCTTGAGCCTGCTCGAATACGCTCGTCGTGAGCGTGGCAAAAGCGATTAGCGCGGCACAGCGGAGAGACAAGGCTTTCATCGATCGAACTCCGATTCAAGAACCGTAAGGAATTGGCGTTTTCGCTATCGGTATCTTACGTTACGGCGGAATTCAACGCCGAATTCTCGACCGCAGCCAATGGCGGCCCAGTTCCCAAACTGCCGGTAGGCCGGGGAGGATAATCATCGCCAGCGCGATGGCCGAGAAATTCTGCTTGACCCATGGTTGGTCACCAAACCACCACCCCAGTGTCGTCAACCCACCGACCCAAAGCGCCGCTCCGAGCACGTTGTAGACAGCAAAACGCGAGTAGCGCATCTGGGCCAGACCGGCGACGAAGGGCGCAAAGGTCCGAATGAACGGAATAAAGCGCGCGATGACGATGGTCATCGGACCATGTCGCTCGTAGAACGTTTGGGTCCGTTCGAGTGCGTCACGGTTAAACCAGGACGAACGCTCCCAGGTGGATATTCGCTCGCCCAAATGTCGACCGACGCTGTAGTTGAGTGCATCGCCCAACACCGCGGCGCAAAACAGCAGCCCAAGAAGCAAAGAGAGATTCATCGCGCCGACCCCCGCTAGGGCACCGGCTACGAAGAGCAGCGAGTCGCCCGGCAAAAAGGGCATCACGACCAAACCAGTCTCGACGAAGACAATCAGAAAGAGAAGGGCGTACACCCAGACACCATGCGTCTGCACGACCTCGGCAAGGTGCTTATCGAGGTGCAGAAACAATTCGAGGGCCTGTCTCAAGAGCTCCATCACTGCGTTTCCCTGACTTACCTGACTTCCCTGACGACTGCTGTCAGCCGCGACTATAATTCAGGCATGAAGACCGGCCCGATCGACCAGTTGCCGGAGACGGCCCCCCCGCCGGTCGAGCGCCGCCCAATCCGGGCCCTCCCCGACCTGCTGATCAGTCAGATCGCAGCCGGAGAGGTGGTCGAGCGACCCTCGTCGATCGTCAAGGAGCTCCTTGAAAATGCCGTCGATGCCGGCGGGCGAGTGATTACGCTGCGAATAGACGACGGGGGAATCAGCAGAATTCTGGTCACCGACGATGGCGGAGGAATCCAAAGCGAGCAACTCCCGCTCGCACTGACCCGGCATGCCACGAGCAAAATCACCAGCCTGAGCGAACTCGAACGGGTCAATACGCTGGGCTTTCGAGGTGAGGCACTTGCAGCCATTGCGTCCGTCGCGGAGGTCACGATCACCTCGCGGCCCCGCAACGAATCGCACGCCAGTGCAATCAATGCTCGAAGCGGCGAAATCATGCCCGCGGCGGGCAGTTATGGGACGGTGGTCGATGTCCGGAGCCTTTTCAGTCAGACCCCAGCGCGCCGAAAATTTCTAAAAGGCAGCAGCACCGAGGCCGCGCACTGCCTCGACGCCTGGCGCCGAGTCGCGCTGGCTCATCCACAGACTGCGTTTAACTACGAAGCCTGGAGCGACAACCAGCGTCGCCGCGAAGAACGCTGGCCACCCGGAGACCCGATTGAGCGCGCCTTGGCGTGTCTGGGCCCGGAAGTTCGGAGCGCTTACTGCGTCGTCGACCGCATCATTGAAGGCCCGCCAGAGCTAGGCCAAGGCCTCGCCTTACAGGGCGTACTCGGGCTACCTGAAGCCTCGCGTCCGCGGCCCGACCATCAGTTCCTTTTCGTCAACGGGCGCTGTGTGCGCGATCGTGCGCTCAGCTTTGCCGTCCGGCAGGCCTTTGGCGAAGCCCTGCATGGCGACCGTCAACCTTGTTTTGTGCTGATGCTGAGCCTCGATCCGACGCTGGTCGACGTCAACGTCCACCCGGCCAAAACCGAAGTCCGGTTCCGCGATAGCGCCGGCGTCCGATCATTCTTGTTTCACGCCGTGGCGGGTGCACTTCGC
>Ga0214921_10007034_pt1 | contig 15136 bp, 17 predicted proteins | sample LL1505_MetaG_FD_177992 | JGI IMG/M metagenome (GOLD analysis project Ga0214921, IMG submission 177992) | Freshwater microbial communities from Lake Lanier, Atlanta, Georgia, United States - LL-1505 | ecosystem: Environmental > Aquatic > Freshwater > Lake | place: USA: Georgia | collected... | reverse complement strand
TCATGTTGACGACCACGTCATGTTGAGCCGAAGGCGAAACATCTCTCTCTGGTTTATCGTCAAGACCCTTCGCTTCGCTCAGGGTGACTGGCTCTGCTTAGGGTAACTGGCTCCTGCTCAGGGTGACTGGCTCCTGCTCAGGGTGACTGGCTCTGCTCAGGGTGACCGGTGTCATGTTGACGACCACGTCATGTTGAGCCGAAGGCGAAACATCTCTCTCTGGTTTATCGTCAAGACCCTTCGCTTCGCTCAGGGTGACTGGCTCCTGCTCAGGGTGACTGGCTCTGCTTAGGGTAACTGGCTCCTGCTCAGGGTGACTGGCTCCTGCTCAGGGTGACCGGTGTCATGTTGACGACCACGTCATGTTGAGCCGAAGGCGAAACATCTCTCTCTGGTTTTTCGTCAAGACCCTTCGCTTCGCTCAGGGTGACTGGCTCTGCTTAGGGTAACTGGCTCTGCTTAGGGTAACTGGCTCTGCTTAGGGTAACTGGCTCTGCTTAGGGTAACTGGCTCTGCTTAGGGTAACTGGCTTCTGGTCGACTACTCGTCGACGGCAGCCTGTTTGCGAAGGACGTCAACACAGACGTCGACGAGAGTTTCCTTGTCTTCGATGTGTTTCATGAGCGTCCCAAGCCTGTGGCTCAACAGCCCTGCAAGTTCTTTTGGGTCCACATCACCAGCTTCTACATGCCGAAGAATGACGGCGTCAATCTCGTCAGCTATGCGCAGTAACCTAACGGTGGACGTATCGAGCTTCGTTTTTGCAGTGGGTCTGAGGGGTATTATTTTTGCAGTTGCAATAGTGCCTGCATTCGCGTCTTCAGCTTCGAGGCTTTTAGGGTCTTTACCTTTGGAATCATCGTGGTTGCTCATGACGTCCTCCACCCATTAAAAAGGGATGCGGCTAGTGAGCCGGACCCCGGCGCCTCAAGTGCGCGTCCAGGTCTCTAATATCTCTTCGGAAAGTTAACAACTAATCTTAGTTTATCATGATTTTTGACAAATGTCGTCTGCCAGGCCTGTAAAAATCAATAACTACAGGGTGTTATCTCTTTGTTGAAATACCGGGGCACCCTAATTAGCGTCAATTAGTTCAGCGCGAAGATCAGCCACTGTTTCACAATAGATGTCCACGCCCGAGTTTTCTAATTCATCTCGCGAACCATACCCGTAGCCGACTCCTAGGCTTGAAAGATTGTTTTTCTTGGCTGCAATTGCATCGTGCTTGCGGTCACCAATCATCAACACTTGAGAATTAGCTTGAATCTTATGACGCTCAGTCATCCAGCGCAGCAAATCACTTTTGTCACTACGAGTTCCATCAAGTTCACTACCGTGAATTTCTTCGAAGTAATGTTCGAGTCCGTAATGTCGCAAAATAAGACGCGCGTAGGTGTGTGCCTTGGCCGTTGCCACAAACATCCGATAGCCGGCTACTTTCAAATCGTCGAATAGGTCTTTGATGCCTTCGTAGGGAATATCTCCATACATGAGCCCCTGATCCACGTACCAGTATCGATAGCGAGTCACAGCCGCCTCGATGGCAGACGGATCTGTGGTACCCATGAGCTTACTCATACACTCGCGCAATGGCGGCCCGATGACCCAAAGCAGTTCAGATTCTGGCGGGACCTTGACAGCAGCCTCCTTGAGAAACGCCACGTAAGAGTCAATGATACCTCGGCGCGGATCAGTGATCGTGCCGTCCAGGTCCCAAAAAAGCGTGTGCCAGCGATCAGTTTTCATGTGACTCGAGGTAGCCTTTAAATATTTCGCGGGTCCAGTTTCGGATTTCGTTACACTCGTGCGTCGGGTCTGTAATATAGCGAACTTCGTCGAATTCAATGATCGCTTTGACTTTTTCTAGGCGCAAAAGAGCCAGCAGATGAGTCGCGAATGTATCGTTCTCGATGTAGGCTACTTTGCGCAGTGGTTCATAGCGAATGCGGAATGGCTGCACAGGGATTTTGTTTTTTTGTGCAATCTTAAAGGCGCCGTGACGCCAAGGCTTGTCTTCCGAAAGGCAAGTTGTGCCGGAAGGGAAAATGCCGATACTTCGCTGGTGATGTAAGATGGTGTCGACGATTGCGTCAGCGGCATTCGCTCGCGATCTTCCACTCTCACGCTTCACGAAAACGGTCCCGGCTTTTTTGCTAGCCTCACCGATGACTAGCCATTTTGAAACTTCTTCTTTCGCTACAAACACCACAGGAACGCTGGCCATCAATAGTGGAATGTCCAGATAGCTGAGGTGATTGCCAACAAATAGAACCGGACGTCCCATTTCCGGGGGAGCACCCTTAATTTCAATATCCATCGACATGATGCCAAGAACATCGCGCGCCCATTTCAAAATCATGCTTTGAAGCAGATCCTGTGAGATTGCGCCTTCTTTTTTTTCAATTTTTAATACTGCTTTGTAAGCGGCGGCCGTAATTCGAAATACTTTCGCAAATTTAGCGGGGACTGAAATATTGCGTTTTAATGCTTTGCGACGCGCTCCAGGGCCTCTCTTGGGCTCTGGAGCGCGTAGCTTTAGCAACCGTCGTACGTGGAGGCGGATCATATGCCGACTGTTGCACCAATTAAAATTGCGGTACTCGTGAAATCAATATCTTTAGCAGCAGACTTGATATCCACCCCGCCGATATTACCTTCGGTCATCGATAGAGTTTCGGTAGAGTTCTCAAATGCCGCGGTCAAGCTAATGAACGGTAAAACATCCCAAACAACACCAGCTGCCATCCGCATGCCCGTGCTTTTGTAGGCGACGTCGCCAGAAACAGTTGCGCCAAGGACGGAAAGCTCAGTCTTGCCTTTGTAAGCAGAAATAAGAGTATAGCCAACTCTTGCAAATGGTTTTATTCCCATGAGTGGAAGCGGAATCCAAGCGACAACTTCAGGCACGATCGCGGTGGAGGTCAGCGACTTTACTCCATGGGTTGCAACTGTCGCGTCATAAGTCTCACTAATCGCGCGTAATCCAAAACCCACAGGGATTAAGGGGATTGGGTCCAAATGTCCAGCCAATTGAAGGCTTGAAGATGCTAGTGACTTCCCCGATTGCCCGCTTTGTTTAAATGTTCCATTTCGCTTACCGACCGTCAGCTCGCCTTCAATCAGGGCAGATGCACTTGCAGGTGCAAGAAATGCCGTTGCAGCAAGAGTTAGGGCTGTCGATCCAATAATCTTTGAGATGTTCATGGCGATCTTCCTTGATTTGCTAAGATTTGAGATAATGAAAACAATTTAATACTAGAGATATTTAAAACAAGTAGTAACTGTCGGTGGAACCTTATAAGTTAACCATATCGCAGTGCATTTTGCTAGATATCTCCTTTGTTTTTTGGATTTAGAACTTCGTTCACGAGGGTCGCGTGTCTCGATTACGGAAAATTAATAAATTTTGGTCGAATCTTGTTGCAACGCGCATTTTTTATGCTGCTGGAGTGGGCCTGCTACAGACAATCTTTCTGTTGCAAATTCCGTTCTCAGATGAGGCTTTTGCAGGTGGAGTGGCAGATCCAAGCGCTCCCGCAAAAATCGTATCGATTCGAAAAAACAAAAAAGGTCCTTATTTGGTGATTGATCAAGGTAGCCGGACAGGATTTGTGATTGGGCGGGACGTTTGTTTTTACACAGCAGATAATTCAAAAGTATCTTGCGCGTCAATTGTGCGTACAAAGCCGCGCGCATCTGCCGCTTACATATCAGCAGAAGAAAGCGCGAAACTTCAGCAGGGGTATTTTGTCTGGCCAGATGATTTGGGTTCTTTGAAGCTACAACCCAAGGTCACCGATGAGCCAACCGATGCTGGTGAATCTGATGTGAACGCCATCGTTGAAGAAGAAGATGATCCGCCAGAGCCAATTCTACCTCCGATGCTAAAACCAAGATTTCACGCACATATTGCGCCAATCTACGCTTTGCCGATTTGGATGAATGATTTGCGATTTAGTGCCGATGCACGTGCGGCAGGTAGCGGTGAGATCTGGGAGAGCGGTGATACCATCAAGGGGAGCGTGGTCGGTTTTGGTTTTCGTTATTATCGCCCCCTGAACGGTCGCGGTGATTCAAGTTTTGATTTTACCTACAACTTTGTTCCTCAAAGACCTGTGAAAGATGATTTTGACGCAACGAACTCGTCGGTTGTCGTTCGTTCAAGCGTTTGGTCGCATCATTACCGTCTGCGGTGGATGCGCGGAGCAACCTGGATGCATCGCGACGACAGTGATTTGCTTCTCTACACTGGTTTTGGTTATGACTACCTAAAAGCCAAGTTTCTGTCACAGAAAACTGGGGCCGCATCGGGTGAGCTCGTCCAGGGTCAGATAACAGGGCACGGTTTGGAGATTCCGCTTATTGTCACTTGGCAAAAATACTTTGGACGCTGGCTGTTTTCGGCAGGTGCTGATATGGCTATGCCTTTAGGCGTGTTTGGCGTAAAGTCGACTGGCAGCTTGTCTTATGATGAGCAAACCGCTGAGGCTGATAAGTCTTTCAACGGTGCGGTAGATGCTGTGAATGTACGCCGGGGTTGGTTCTCTCTGGGTTTGCAGTTTGGGCTTGGTGCGAGTTTTTAAGCTGAAGCTAGGTCTGAAAAACTCGTTCTAGGTGCGATAATTTGTGAGGTTGTTTTATGACAGAAGCGACAATGCCAATGGGACTGAAAACCAGTGTTTGTCGCAATGTTCCTGTGATGCCGGCTAGCGATATTGAGTGGCAAAAAAACCATAAACAGCACGTACAAAGGCTGGGCTCAGCGTGGGAGTCTTTGATTTCGAGTGCGCATTTGGATGCGGTCGTCATCTATTCTGGACTCGAAGCGCGAAAATACTCGCGTGACGATCAGTTTTGGCCGGCAGCTCTCACTCCCCATTTTTTGCATTGGATTCCGTATGAAGAAACTCCAGCCCTATTAGTCATTCGCCCCGGCAGTGTGCCAAAACTTTACGGTCTGGCTCACACTTCTTTTTGGGATAGCCCAGGACCGGCTTGTGAGCTTTGGGATCGCGGGTCTTTTGACATTGAGATGGTGGACGACTTCGCAAGTGTTAAATTTCCCGGTCGAGTCGCATTTATCGGAGATGATTTATCTATTGCTCAGTCCTTAGGAATTCCTGCTGACCAATGTAATCGTGATGACCTTTTGAGCAAAGCGGACTTGTTTCGCACACTAAAGTCTGACTACGAAGTGATCAATCTCGTGAAGGCAAACAATATTGCAGCTATTGGGCATGGCCAACTAAAATCAATGTTCGAAAGTGGTGATTATAGCGAGCTTGAATTGCATCATGCCTACTTATCTGCAACGTCGCAGACAGATTTCACGGTTCCCTACGGTAATATTGTTGCCATGGGTTCCAACTGCGGTGTGTTGCATCACGTTCATTATGATCGCAAAAAAAATCACGGCGACACCTCATTATTAGTGGATGCCGGAGCGCGTGTTTTGGGCTATGCATCCGATATCACTCGCACCTGGGTCCGAGGGCGGGGGGAGGCTGCCTCGGCGTTTCGGGGCTTGGTCCGTGCCGTTGATGAAGTGCAGCGCGACCTCGTTAAATTAGTCTCAGTTGGTAAACCATATGAGGACTTGCACAATCAGGCTCATGAGCTTTTGGCTGGAGTTCTGATTTCTGCTGGCATTGTGAAATGCTCCGTAGAAGCAGCTGTAAAAGGCGGAGTCACAAGGTCGTTTTTCCCACATGGCCTTGGTCATTCATTGGGCATTCAGGTGCACGATGTGGGAATGCGCCTGCGTAAACCATCGTCCGATAATCCTTACTTGCGAAATACAAGCGTGCTAGCCGCTGGGCATGTTGTCACCATAGAGCCTGGAATTTATTTTATTCCGAAACTGATGCAGGAACTTATGGCAGGCCCCATGTCCAACATGGTCCATAGTAGCTTGGTGAAAGCGCTGATGCCATTCGGTGGAGTTCGAATTGAGGACGATATCTTGGCAACTGACCTTGGTCCTGTTAACTTATCAGCTGGTTGTTCTCACGAATAGTCTGCGGGTCTGGGAGATTTTTTTTGAGTCAGGTTGGATTTAAAATGGTGGCGGTTCAGTTTGATCCGTTGAGCGACGCAGATGAGACTGCATTGCAAGCATTTATTACGCGCGAGCTCACCAAAAAAAGCGTCGAATACGACAGTCCTGATACGGACGAGAAGAAAAAACGCGGAACTTTCCGAGTCAAGTTTCACGACATGAAAATTATGGCGATCACTGAAGCCACGCAAAAAGTTCCACAGCAGCATATGGAAGTTCTATTGCAGGATCTATCCATTGGTGGATGTTGCATCGGCATTCCGCAAAACGTGCCGGTACCAAAAGGTGGCACTATTTATTTGACGTTCCACTTTTGCCAGCCCCCTGTTTCCGCGAGTGGCAAGATCCTTGGATTGAAGATTTGAAACCGTAGGTTTAGGGCCTAGGGTTTACTATTTTCATAAAGAAACGGCCAAGGTTTGGCAGCTTCAAGTTCAAAAGCAAGCTCGAGGAGGCGTCTCTCGTCTCCTCTCGGTGCAGATAGCTGCACACCAATTGGATCGCCACGATGAGATCTGCCCATGGGCAGTGAAATGGCGGTATTTCCTAGAGCATTGGCAAGTGGTGTGTAGCCAACGTGTTCCTGGAGTCTTCGCAGTAGCTCATCAAATGGCACAGCCGGATTCAATAATCCAAGTTCTGGGGTGATCCTGGCAAGAACAGGGCAGATCACCACATCATAGCGCCAACTGCTAAAATCCGGGGTCTTGTGGGCTCGCCTTAAGTATGGAATGGCTCCCAGCGATCGAAAAAAGTTCTTTTTAAAATGACCAGACAGGCCCCGTGTCAGACTGTCCAGTTTTTTTCGATCGAAATTTCCTCCGAAGATTGCTGATCCGAAGTATTCAACTGTAAATGCGAGAAAACTCCAATAGAACGTAAAATCCCTAGGAAAACGCTCACTGCTTTGAAACGTGGTTTCTTCCACGAAATGTCCGAGGTCAGCGAGTGCTTTGGCAGTAGATGTGACTGCGGCGCGAGTCTCCGGGCATGCTTTCGTCATAATTGAATCAAACACAAAACCGATTCGTAGCCGCTTTTTTCCAGCACCCTCCACTAGTCCAATAGGTTTTAGGTGGCCGGGCTGATAATACTTTTCAGCTTCATAAAAAAAGTGCGCGGTGTCACGAACGGTGCGTGTGACAACTCCATCTGAAATAATGTCGATGGGCATAGTTTTTGATTTTTTTTGGGCTACGAGGCGACCGCGCGTGGGTTTTAGGCCGACGAGTCCGCACATAGCGGCTGGGATTCGAATGGAGCCTCCGCCGTCATTGGCGTGAGCAATCGGCACGACGCCCGCAGCGACCAGTGCTGCTGATCCGCCAGAGCTTCCGCCAGCAGAAAGGTTTAGATTCCAAGGATTTCGAGTGGGTTCTGTGCCGTCATCAAATTCAGTGGTGCAGCCAAATCCGAAAGCTGGAGTTGTTGATTTTCCGATGAAATGGAGTCCGGCAGCCTGAAGCTGATCGACAAGTTCATCAGTTTGTTTAGCTGGTAACGGAGATGTAGCAGAGGACCCAAGCCGCGTCGGCAGGCCAGCAAGATTGACGTTGTCTTTTAAAAAAGCCGGGACATTCAAAAGTGAGCTGTCGGAATTGGTTCCTGCAGAACGACTTTTCGCTCGCATTTTAACTCGCTCAAAATCGGGCACGACCATCGCATGAATTATATTTTGGGACTTTTGGGCGCGGGCTATGGCTGCGTCGATTGCTTCTTCGAGAGAAATGTCACGACTGCGGATACGCTCAGTGAGGGCAGTGGCGTCAAGGGTGCCAAGTGGATCATTGGTAAATGCTGAGTAGCTTGCTGCCATCGGTAGACTCCGCTTTCTCACGAGTGATTGCGAATCAAAAGTTACGTTTTACAGGATATCATAAAGTCGCGGAGGCTGTTTCCCTGCTATAATATTGAGCTTTTCGCCGGCGTCGTCTTGCTCAGGCGCAGCAGTTCTTGACGAAGTGGGCGTGCACGGCTAGTTTGCCGATCTCCATTGAAGCTATAAGGGGTCGGACGATGACATTTTTAGGGCCAAATCACTCTGTTGTGATGGGATATATATTGTGGTTTTGGGGATTCACGGGAGCTCATAGGTTTTACTTTGGTCGACCAATTTCCGGGTCTATCTATTTTTGTACTTTTGGATTGTTCGGTATCGGGTGGTTTGTAGACTTGTTTTTGATCCCGGGCATGAATGAGAAGTGTGATGTGAAGTACACTCCGGGGCCAATTGATTATAATATTTCATGGTTACTTCTCTCGTTTTTCGGAGTGCTTGGAATTCACAGATTTTATATGGGCAAATGGCTTTTTGGCCTTCTGTACCTGTTAACGGGCGGATTGTTTCTGATAGGTTATATCTACGATTATTGGACTTGGAACGCGCAGGTCTCAGACATCAATCAGCAGTTCGTCGCAGTTGCTAAGTCCTAAGCGCGGTGAAAATGCTGCGCTATGGCTAGTTGGCTCTTTGGGTGCACAGCGACGTTAAAAATGAATGCCTATTCATCTAATTTGAAGGTCCGTTTTTCCGGACCGGCAATATACTGCGTAGTCTGGGCTCTCTAAGATAAATTCCAAGCCAAATCAAGCCGCCAAAAATCACTTGCATATGGACGCTTTCGCCGACTCGAAGGTGTGTTAAAATTGCGCCTCCAAGATAGCCTGTGAATAAAACTGCACCCAGAACCGCCGTTGTGGGAATGAGATAAACTACAACACACAGGATTTCTAAGGTCGCAACGACTGGCAATATTGTCAGGGGTAATCCAATTTTTTGCATCTGCTCGGGCATTTGAGGATAAATCATTTCTGGAAAAAGTTTCGCCATAGCGCTTTGCAGAAAGAGCAAGCTCATCAATACCGAGATCGCAGTCCCTGCAATTTTTACCTTTGAATGCTTCATGGGCGCCGGTCCTCTCTTCGCGTATAAGTTGGCTGCTTGGATTATGAAAATTTTACCACTTACACCGTAAAGTTTAAAACACGCCGCCAAAGTAAATGATCGGTGAGTCACCAAGTTAATGCGATATTCATAATTTGCAATTGCCTTGCATAAAGTTGTCCCTGGCGCTCAAAACATCAGAAGGCTTTTGGTTGAAATACGGCATTGTATACTAGGACTCCCGTGATTGTTTGTTCGATCGTACGAATGTGTTAGAATACCGACTTACTGTGGCGTTTCGAGTCTTGTGTCTATCGTACTCATTATTCATTCAAGGGGACTTCCAAATGAAAGCTGGCACTCACGTAACTTTCTTAAAATCATCTATCATTATCGGACTTACATCGGTGGCTGTGATGGCAGCATGCGGTAAGAAAAAAGATGAGAAAAGCGGCTCTGAAACGCCGGAATCAATTTCTGATCTGCGCCTGTCAAGCGCTTTGGCTCTAGAGCTACCCTCAAGCCTTGTAACCGCTGCTGGTGGTTCTACCTCGAGCAGTTTTTCTTTGGACGGAAAGCTTCTTGGCAAGAAGTCGTCTGAAGCTTGTCGCACGATGGAAAATACGAATATGGTACTTGAGAGGCTCCAAGAGATCGGCGGAATGTTCTGCCACCTTGAAGCTGAGTCCGCGAACATGAAGTTCGGTACCAAGTATAATGTCAATGTCAGTGGCGAAGAACAAAAAGGCGGCTCACAAGCAATGGCGATCTGGGTTGACAATAGTGATGCCGCTAACTTGAAGGTCTACATGTGTAAAGGCGGGGCACTGGCGCAGACGATTTCAATTTCCGGATTTGCTGGCGAAGGAAAGGCGAAAGGTTCCGTCCAGTCTCTCTACTCTGGCTCAGAGGGTTCGACATCACATAGCGGCGGTGCATCAATTGAGTTTGATTTCACACAATCAGGTTACCGGATCGTTAAATCTTCCATGAAAGACACCGCTACTGGCGGATCTTACGCAGGCTCATTTCGCAACTACGCCGAACTTACACTTGCTGACTCTGGTGTGAGTGTTGTGAAAATGTCCAGTGAGGGAACCCGTGGGTCTGACACGATGGGAGATCAAGGGGTGATGATGTTTAATGGCACGATAGGCCAAGCCTTGTTTAAAGGCGCTGGCACAAACGGCGCACAGAGCTACAATTATACCAGTCGATCTACTTTTGGAAGTGATGGTGTGACTGTAGATGGTGCGACAGCGCCAGAAGCAATCAAAGTTGCTGCATCGGCTCTCCCGGACAAGCTGCCTTCGACGTTCGTCCCCACTGCTCCGTCTGGTTGGGATTGCTCAGGTGCAACGGAAACGGTTACGATCGACATGGCTTCAACAACTGGAACTGGTCCAGCGCACGCAGCGTGTAACAAGCGTAATCGCCATAGTTTCTCTCAGTGTTTTGGAGACGGTTTTGAGCACGGATCAAATGAATAATAAAATATAAATTAACGTGATTTAAAAAAAAAGGGGCCCCCGAAAAGGATTATTTTCGGGGGCTTTTTTGTTGAACTCGAAAACGAGGAACACGAACAACAAAACGAAGTGAGCCGAGTTTGGAAACCGGAAGCCGATGCAATTGGCTTAAGTGATTACATTGCCCATGAGCGCATCATCAAAGATCGCTACAGCTCGGGTCCATCCGGCTGAGGCGCCGCGGATTTTGTGGGGAAAACAGCTGATGTAAAACCCCTTGGGTGGAAGCCCTTCGAGGTTGTGGAGTTTTTCTAGATGACAGTAGCCGATGTCGCGCCCTGCTTTGTGTCCCTCCCAGATTAGAGAGGCGTCGCGACTGTCTTTGTATTTTTTTGCTGTATGCGTGAAAGGAGCGTCCCAGCTCCAAGCATCCGTTCCGGTCAGCCGGATTCCACGCTCCAACAAATACATGGTCGCCTCATAACCCATCCCGCATCCACTCGACACGTAGTCGTCGAAGCCATAGCGCAAGCCAGCGCGCGTGTTGATCACTACAATCTCCAGTGGGCTCAAGGTGTGCTCTATGCGCTTTAGTTCATTGGCCACGTCATCGGCGGAGACGACATATCCATCGGCAAAATGTCGAAAGTCCAGCTTAACAGCTGGCTGAAAACACCATTCAAGCGGAACTTCATGGATCGCGATGGCAGGTTTTTTTTGGCCGAGGGCATTGTCCATGGTCGAATGAAAGTGGTATGGGGCGTCCAAATGCGTCCCATTGTGTGTTGATAGGTGAACTGTTTCTATGGCCCAGCCCTCGCTGTCGGGTAGGTCTTGTTTTTTTAGACCAGGGAAAAATGGCTCGATCTGTTCAAATGTATTCCCATGGTTAAAGTATTGGATTTTTGGAGCGAACGCAGGTGGATCGCTTAGGACGTCATTTTCTAGAAAAATGGAAAGATCAACGAAGCGACGGGGCATGAAAAGACTCCTCGTGGTTGTGTGGGTGGAAGCTTCTCTTTGCTTGGATCCTAGGCACCGTTGCTATCCAAACGTTTCAGGACGTCTTTGAAATCACAATGAACAGGCAGCCCTCCAGATTTTGAAAATGGTTTCGAAATTCTGGTCAGCTCAGGCAGAAGGTCTTTCGATCCTTCGCCTTTGTAGGCTCGCGCAAGCAAATTAAATATTTCGGCATACGCCCGAGCAGGATTCTTGTTTTTTAATCCTGTAGTGTTTTGATCCTGCTGTTTTGCTAATTCTATGTACTCATTAACTTGATCAGGGAAACGTTTTTTGATTTCTTTCATCGGTATTTGAATAAGATCACCATTTTTATCAAATCCAGCGATTGAAAACCAGCTGACGGCAGATCCAAACTCGTGGGTAAAGCATTGGTCAGTCAGTTTTAAAAAATTTTGACCAGATTTTGAAATCACATCGACCACTGTTGTGTCGATTCGCCAGTTTTTTCTTAGACGTCCACCGTCAACTTCCAGCAAGAAAAAACTTCCGAAACAAGGTCCTTCAGCGCATTGGACAAAACCCACTAAAAGATCGGTTTTCCCGTTTTCGTTTAGGTCCATGAGGATTGAGTTCCCTACATCGACCGTGAAGTCTTCGCCGTCCTTGTGTTCAATTTTGCCATGAACTATTTGGCCCTTATCGCATACAGACAGGATCCATGTTTTTTTGTCAAAGACCACAAATGAGGGTGTCTTTTTGTCAATATTTTCTGGCTCATAAAATGCCATGGAGTCACCGGCGGCGGTCGCAGTACTTTTAATCTTTGCGTAGTCCACACACTTGAAAGGGCTTTTTGCAGTCGGAAGATCTTGCTTCACAGAAAAAATTTTAGGTTCCATTGAACTAATATCGGCAATAGCTGGCGTTACAGCTGCCGCGCACAGGATACTTAGGCCGGCGATTAACGGTTTTTTCATCATTGTCACCTTGCGTTTTTGGTCGACCTATAAGTTACTAAAGGGGTTCCGTAAAGCTATGCTCCAGTTAAGCAAAGAGCTGAAGTAAACATACAGCAAAATTAGAACTTCACCCCGATTCGTTAGAGTTAATTATTAGCAGCAGGGTCTGTCAGGGTCTTGAACAACTCAGACGTACCGTCTTTTTTTAACGACGACACGGCATGCGTCGAGACAACGGCCACGCCACGGCTTTTTAGGGCGCTCTCATGGAAACGTTGTTTTTGAGCGCGTTCACTGCGAGATAGCTTGTCGCATTTAGTTAAGATGAGGCTCAGTGGCGCTCGTTGGCTGAGTGCAAGTGCCAGCTGAAAATCCTCGTCTTCAAAATCCCGCCTCGGATCCCACACAAAAAGAAAACGTTGAATCACCGGTCGCGTCAGATAGGCGTCCATCAGATTTTGCCAGTCTTTGTGCTCATGGGTGGCTGCGGCTGAAAATCCGTATCCAGGCAGATCCACGAAATACCAACGGTCATTAACGCGGAAAAAATTGGCCATTTGCGTTCGGCCAGGTGTGCGGCTCGTTCGGGCTAGTCCCGTGTGGTTTAAGAGGGCATTCATTAAGCTGGACTTGCCCACATTTGATCGACCAATAAAAGCGAACTCAGGCAGCGACATGGCTGGGAGCTGAGTGGATTTGGCGGCACTAGTTTCGTAGATAGCTTTCATGCTCGGTAGCATTTCCTTTTAGAGAGTCTAGAGTTTACTGTTATCCTTGGTTTTAATCAATGATCTCGTCGTACTTGAGACTCTATTTTTCAACGAAGTTTTCACATTTTGCCTTTCACGTACTACAATAAAAAGCACTATGATCCAACTCGTTATACCAACTAAAAGTTTTCTTGAGTCCTTTGAGCGAGCTGTGGGCCATCCTTTTCCGTTAGTCGAAAACCCTAAGACCAACGAGTTAAGGGAGGTAATTGCCAGCGTTAAACGTACTGTTGATCTTCCTGAGGATGGTTTTGGGATTTTTTATTCCTATGTCGTCGATGACATGGAGTACGGGTTTCAACTTAGCACGCATTGCAGGTCAAATCCTGAATTGAAAATTAGGTACGATGTAAAACATCCAATATGTCACCAGATTTTAGGTACCAGATTTGCTGAGGGTTCCGTAAATACGGATGCTATTTTAAAGTGGTATTCCCCGGATACGTTTAGTCGGATTCGCTATGTTGGGTCATGCGCGGTGTCGTATCCTCAATTGTTCCCAAAGGTGGCAGAAGGAGACTGGCCTCGCGTTTCAGCCATTTGCAAAGAAGTGGTTCGGACATTTAGGCCCCAGTCTGCCGTCATATTGCTCTATGCGCTGTGTGAAGGTGATCGAGGGCGAGAAGGCTGGAAGTTGATTCAGGAACCATTGCAAGATCGCGAAGCTCAACCGATTTATGGTTGTCTTCCGAATCATAAGCTTTTGGCACGAGGTACAGCCGGCTATGAAATTCAATATATCTATGATATGAATCGTCTGATCAATGCATTACTTGTCAATGAACTTTGCGGAGGAATATCTCTGCCCGAGTCAGCAAAATATTTTATTGCAAATGAAATTACGAATGGGTTGATACCGGGAATTAGCGATCTCCAAGCCTGCGCACTGCTTGCCGAGCTCTGGGGTGCAGGCGATACAAGGCTTGGGCATCTGGCAATCGCCGGGGCCATGAGTTTTAAGCTGTTGGGCTTGGAAAAAGCTTTGGTGCCTTACATAACTTTGGCCCTTCAGCAAAGTTCGGACTCATTTATTCGCGTACAAAAGGCCGTAAATAATTTAATTGCGAGTATCGTGGAAGGTGTGATGCACGAGAGTGATACTTATTTGCTGTATAATGGAGTTATTTCGCAACTTGAAGGTGTTGCCACCGCCGCGAAAATTGAAGTAGATCTAACTGTCCTCTACCAAAAACAAGAATCAGGCAGACGAAAACACGATGAAGAAGATCGAAAAAAAATAGCGAAAGCCGTAGAAGAACATAAATTTGTCGATGTTGATATTGATCCAAAGCTGGAGCCGGAGCTTTACCAGTATTTGATGAAAAAAAACGGCGCTCAAAAAATGAAAAAATAAAATCGATCTAGATTGGCATGTTGGCATGCCTCATGCAGCCTCGCTAAAGAGGAGGTGGGAGTTATGTGGAATAAAATCATGGGCAGTTTTTGCGGTGGGTTCATTGTTGTTTTGCTTGCTGTTTTGCTTGCTGCTATGGGTGGCCAAGAAATTTTTGCGGATCAAGCTCACGTCGCCTCTAAGGACTCAGTATTCGTAATCTGCACGCCGCCCAAACGCGAAGTTTGCGGGCCCGTTCATCCAGGGCCTGGCCCTATTATTTGTCGCTGCGTCTGACCTCGTACGGGCGTGCTGGTTATAAATTAGGCAAATGATGAATCAAACGTCAACCAGGTGGGTGTCCCCATCAAATTTTACTCGCTTCGAGCAATGGCTTGTGATTGACTTAGGGTATTAGCGCTGGCGAAATTTTAGTCTTAGCGTGGTTTGAGATTCATTGACCCTAGGAATATTGAGGAGTTACGACATGAAAAAAGCAATTATGACAGTTTTGGGTGCAGCGTTCTTAAGTTTGCCATTCCTTGGACAATCTCTGAGAGTCACTGCTAGTGAGTCAGAGCCGTTTTTCACTGAGACTGAGTACAGCAATTGCGGAGCTTATGTAAAACCAGCTACTTGTGCATCCCACCGTGAGTGTACTTGGGTTGGAAGCTGCGTGCCTCGCTAAGGTTGCATA
>Ga0214921_10007032_pt1 | contig 15137 bp, 7 predicted proteins | sample LL1505_MetaG_FD_177992 | JGI IMG/M metagenome (GOLD analysis project Ga0214921, IMG submission 177992) | Freshwater microbial communities from Lake Lanier, Atlanta, Georgia, United States - LL-1505 | ecosystem: Environmental > Aquatic > Freshwater > Lake | place: USA: Georgia | collected 2015-05-28 | reverse complement strand
CCTTCTCGATGAGTTCCCAACGCTTGGAAAGATGGATCAGATCAAAGCTGGTATCGCTTATTTCCGCGGCTATAGAGTGCGTCTCTTTTTGATTATTCAAGATACGCAGCAGCTTAAAGGAACATACGAAGATGCTGGGATGAACTCATTCCTATCCAACTCAACATTCCGTATTACATTCGCTGCGAATAACTACGAGACCGCAAATCTCATATCTCAATTGTGTGGCAATAAGACCGTAAAACAAGTTTCTCACTCTGCGCCGCGTTTCTTCACACTAAACCCAGCGAGCAGAACTACAAATACTTCTGATGTATCGCGGGCATTATTATTACCGCAGGAAGTTATAGGCCTTCCTAAGGATGAGCAGATTATCCTGATTGAGTCATTCCCTCCCATCAAATCGAAGAAAATCTTCTATTTTAAAGATAAGTTCTTCACCAAACGCCTGCTTCCATCTACATTTGTGCCGACTCAGGAACCATTCGATCCACGCAAAAAAGATGTGGCGCAGGAGGTTCCGACTGAGGAAGTTGAAGAAGCCAGAGAAGACTCAGCAAACTCAGAGGTTTCTACTACCGATAAAGTCCTATGATTAGTATGTCGTCAAAACAAGGGATATCTAGGTTATTTGGTATGGGTAAGCATCGGACCGATGGCAATGTAATGTCTATTGAAGAAATGGATGAAGCAATTCAGCAGACCGTAGTTGAAAATGATAGGGCTACACTTAGTATAGATGTGAGAAATGCCACTCATCTAGACATTGACTTTATGGTAACTTTATCGTCCCAAAAACGTACCGCTTACGCAAAAGCGCAACCACAATTTTGGCGCCCCGCTAAGAATGCCAATGATATTCAAAAAGAATGGTTTGCTGAGCTAATTCTCGATGAGAGATATACTTGCTTGGTAGCTGAGCATTCTTATGCTATGCTTGGATTTATAATAGGCAAATTAGTTCCAGCTCCAGAGGTTTATGATCCAGGCGGACTAAGGTTGATGATAGATGATTTTTGCGTTAAAGATGATGACTCATGGGATAATGTCGGCGCTGCATTGATTGATGCTTTACGCGAGGTATCCAAAAAAATAAATGCCTCGCAGATTCTTGTTGTTGCGGGTCATCACGATAGTGCGAAGTGTGATTTTTTAACTAGTGTTGGTTTGTCTATTGCATCAAGATGGTATGTTGGCTCTATTTGAGCCCCAGACTCTCAAAATAATAGGCATAGAGAATGGCACGTATAGCTATAATAGATTTAGGCTCAAATGCTATAAGAGCTGCTGTATATGATGACCAAACACTTGGCGCGGCTGAAATATACAACGATAAATTTCGTAATGATATTCTAGGGCTTCTTGAACTAGACGACCTCGATATCAAACATCCAGTCTATCTTGCAATACAATATTTCACAAACATCTTCAAAAAACTAGATGTTACTACTGTATCCTGCGTTGCAACGGCTGTTCTGCGAGACCACCCTAGCGCCAAAGAATTTGCTCGTATAGTCCATGAAAAATACGGTCTGGAGATTGATATTATTTCAGGAGATCGGGAAGCTTATCTTATGGCTGCTGGCCTTATATCTGGCGTGACTGATGCAGATGGTATAGCCGCTGATTTAGGCGGTGGTAGTCTTGAGCTTGCAGAAATCAATGACAAAAAAGTTGGGCATTTACGTTCTCTCCCACTTGGCACGAAGTTTATAGACCAAAATATGAAAATAGAAGAGCTAGCCCAGATTATTAGCTCAGTATTTCCCCATGATAAGAAATGCAAAAACTTATACCTAATCGGTGGCGCTCTTAGATTCATTGGAAGACATTACATGGAGTTTGTCCAATACCCTTTGCGTAACCTTCATAACCTAGAAATAGATGGCTCTGACTTTTTAATTTACCTAGAAAAACTAGACTCTATAGCCAAAATCAAGTCTGCATATCAAGCTCGTCGCATAGATGAGCGAGCTATTTTAGTTGCTCGTTCCCTGATGAAGGTTTTGCAACCAAGTAAAGTTGTGGTATCTAACTATGGTCTGAAGGAGGGTGTAAGATTTGATACTCTAAGTAGCCAGGAGCAAGCGAAGGATATTATATTTGAGAGATGCAAGAGGCTAACTAGCTTTAATAGCAAAACGTGCCGACTTGATAAGTACCACGAGTTGGTTTCAGAATTGCTCATTGAGCCAGATAAACTGACGAGCAAAGTCATTGATCTTACAATAATCTTAGCGAGTTTTAGCCAGAATACTGACCGCGCCTTGAAAGCAAATTTTACATCAGAATTTATTCTCTCATCCGATATACCATTCAATCATCGCCTGAGACTGATGCTAGCCTTGAGCCTCTCTCATGCCTTCAGCTCACGGTCTGATCTTTATATTAATAAACTCGCACGCAAGGTGCTCTCAAAGCTAGACTACCATAATAGTCAAATTTTGGGCAACATATTGAGAGTCGCGCGCGAAGTTGACGGCCCAGAATTCAAAGAGCCTTCATTTGCATTGATATTGCATGATCGTTATATCGAGATCGAAGCGGTTGAAATTTTACCCAAACCAATCTTTGACACTATATGCGAGAGACTCAAGGATATAGCCTATGCTCGTAAGAATGCCAGATATAGCTTAAGATAATACCTTTCCACCAAACTGACGTTAATTAAGGCAGTATAAAAACCAAATGGCCAGTTGACGCATTGCCTGCTGGGAGCGTCACTTGAATAGCATTTGCGCCAGTGCTCAGGCAATTTGTTATGTCATAGCCGGTACAGGATCCCGCTGGTATGCCGAGTATTGTAGCAACGGAAGTTGGGCATGATATTGCCGACGATAGAGCTACGTTGGTGCAACTACCCACGTTAAATGGAGCTACAGAAACGACGCTGCCTCCAGTTGTTACCCAGAATGCGCTATTGTATGAGGTAGAAAATCCTGCAGTTTGTCGCTCCCACTTTGTTACATTAAGTGTCATTGGCTGTATAATTTGCGATTGTGGATTAACGTTAGGTCCCCACATGGTTATATAGGAGTAGCCAGAAGAGGAGGGCGTAGATACTGAAGAGCTTTGCCGCTTGTCATTAAAATCAAAAGAAGCTATCCAGGGTACGCAGCCAATGCTTGATGTGATCGGCTCAAATGATGCAGTGATTGGCAAAACGGCAGTTTGATCGGCAATAAAGCAGTATCGCAGCATTGAGCCGCTGACTTTGGGCGCATGCCCACTCATACAAACGCCAGTTGATTGCGTGCCAGCGGCTGCTGCTGGCCATGTTGCATATCCAGTTGAGCTACTAGCTGATGTAATGGCTGCACATCCAGGAGGCGGAGCCACTTGCACACATAGGCCTAGCTCGACTGGAGTTTTGGTTCTGACGCCTTGAGTATTTTGATCGATAGAAGTTGGTGGAGCTCCAGGATTTGTGGCAGGAGGAGCTACAGGAGTTGGGGCTGGGTTAGTTACTAGTCCAGTTATAGAGCTTGGGAGCGATAGGACTGGTAAGCTCGGATTGGATGCGCTGGTATTAACTGTGCATGTCGAAGTTGTGCTATCGCCGTTATAATTATAGCATGAGTAAGTTTTTGTTGTAGTAGTGGTTACGGGCGAAGGGCTGAGCAATGGAGTTGCTGGACATGAAGAGTTCCCTTTCAGCGAACATAAGCTTGCTTGCAGCTGCGAGGTTGTAATTCCACATTGGCATGCGGTGAGAATGCCGTTAATAGTCGTTATAGAGTATGGAGCGCCAGGCTGACATGCAGCGTCTGAATAGTCAATGCAGCCAATATTTGCTGGCGTGTTAGTGAAGGTAAGATTTGATGTGCAGGTTCTAGTGGTTATAGGAGAGGCGGGGGTGCTTGAGGTAATAGTCACGCCAGTTGTGCAGCTAGGCGATGTCGAATTGCATGTTGATCTAGAAAAGCCATTTTGGGCTGCGTATGCGACCATATCGGCAGGACAGGAAGTATTTGTGACGCTATTGCAGCTTGCAAGACCTGCGTATTTACTATCTACAAGAGATAGATAAGTTGAGCATAGCATAGAGGGCGGGCGTGAACGCTGGGTTGCTGTGCAACTTAAGTTACAAGAAGAACCACCTGCAGGGCGTCTGTAGCAATAGCCGACACTAGATATCAATGAGCCACTAGAGTCTACTCTAGAAGTAATATACTGCTCAATATTGACGACAAGTGCAGGAGTTTGACTGCTGTCAGTTAATGTTTCAACTGTAGATAGACCGCCAATACCAGCAGCGCATGGCTGAATATTGCTGTAATTGTTATTTCCGAGCAAACCAATAAAAGTACCACAAGCTAAAGGACATGTTAATGAGGTGGTGCTTCGAGGAACTCCGCTTCGATCAAGTCTGCTTGTTGATGATGTATTCATTATGCAGCTAAGTGGGTCTGCTGGCGATGGAACTGGATTATAGCAATAGTTATGTGTACTTGCTGCAACATTGTAGTTATCGTAGATTCGCAGCACTTGTGATGGATTTGTTGAAACAAATTGTTCAGTTAAATAACCAGAGCCTAATTGCGCGGCAGTGCATGGTTGTGCAGTCGCATATGGCTTAGTCGCAGAATTTGTTAAGTCAGATACGTTCTGTATATAACTCCTGCACATCTGTCGAGTTGGGGGAGATGCAGTCACAGTGGGATTTATTATAGCCTTAGCTGCATCAGCGTTAAGAGGCGTATTGGGTTGATAGTATTGATTTGCTTTCAGTATCGGATTTGATCCAGCTGGACTTGGAGCTAGTGGATATACACGATCAGCCGGAGCTAAACTAGGTGTGCATAAAGGTCCACTTGTTGTACTTGAGGTGTAGGAGTAGCAGCAATAGCTAGATGCAGAAGAGGCACTAGCATTACCACTAGAACTAGTGTTGCAAGGAGTGCCACTACCACATTGCTGTATTGTTACCGAGCCTGCAGTTGCTCCATTAATTGTTTGATATGCTGTGCATGATACTCCAGGTGGCGGTGTCCCGCATGGAGAGATACCGTGATATACAGAGGTTACTTGCGTAGCGAATGTTTTACAATCAATAACGTCTTTGTTTAATAATGTTGTCAGAACGCAATTATGGACGTTAGATGGACATGTATCTGTAATAGGAACATTAAGGCACTGATAGGTTCCCCCTGTGATATATTGATTTTGTATATATTCAAGCCCATTTAAATATTGAGCTCCAGTAGGCACTAAGATGTTATTAGCCTCTGTATATGCACCACCGCCTGCGTAGGTTGGATTTATTACATAAAAAGGCATAGTACTGCTAGGCAATAGAGCTGAAGATTTGGGTTTGTAGGAGCCAAACTTCGTGCCACTATTAATACTAGGCATCGATGGGAAAGGCGAATAAGTAAAGCTACTGCCATTAGATGCCGTACCAAGCTTAGTGCTGCTATTAACACTAGGAGCGGGAGATATTGTGCCAGTGTTAGCTAGCTTTGCAAAGGACGATGAGACAATGAAACTATTGTCGGTGACTATGGATGTATATTCAACCCCAGCTAAATTTAGAGAAGTAAGAGCCCCAAGTGGTAGGTGAGATGGTACGGATAGAGCAGTCAAAGGACCTTGGATTGCGCTAGAACCAACTCGAAGCTGCACTATCATTGTAGGTGAAAAATGGCTGTTACGGGAGGCGCAGGCCCCACTAGTATGATCTGCTGGGTTGCCGCTGCCGCATTCAATCAGTGTTGGCGCCGGCGCTGGCGCTCTTGGAGCGCAATTGATCACAGACAGTAGCGTTGGTGGATCTAAAGTAGGGTCCCCAGCTTCATAGACACAAAGTTGGTTTGGATCTTGAGATTGTAAGCCAAGAGTCGTTGCCGCACTATCATTTAAAGGAGAGCTACGCGCGATGGCTAATGTGAATTGATGGATGCCACCAAGACTGTCCTTTAGTATGGCATTGTCTCCATTATAATATAACATCGCCTCATTATATGACGTCTCTACCTGTGGATTACCAACAGTGCTTAGGGGTGCGAATTGGAGAGCTATATCGGTGAAGTTGCCATTATCAATTCCCCATATAGTTTGGCATATATCTGATGTATTTGGGCAATCAGATAAAGTAGAATCGTAAGCAGTAGATGGTATAGTTGAAGGAGGTCCACTTGGCGCTGGAGAGCTAGAGGCGCTACTTGGACTTGCTGGACTTGAATATTGCGTGCCAAATATTACTCTATAGCCGCAAGGCGATGAGGCGCCAGCGCATTTGGCAGGAACGGCTGGCCAGGCTGGCGTTTGGTTAACGGTTGGTGTTCTTGTAACGCAAGCCTCGCCAGCGGCGGCTGGGCATGGATAGATCATATAATTATGATTTTGTAACTGACTCCACAGAACTTTCATTGTCATTCCAGCGGGCATGTTAATACTAACACAAGACCCCCCCGTTGTTTGACTAGGTGGACATAGGGCTATTTTGTTGTCGAATGCAATCCTGATAGCGTTATTGATGAAGTTGTTCTCAAGCCTTGAGGTAACACACGGCGTCTCACTTGTCGATGAGGCGGTAATCAAGGACAATGTCGTAGCAGATGGGCTTGCATACCCCATATAGGTTGGGCATATTTGATAAAGAGTTGGCGATGGAAAAGTTGGGGAATAGGTCGGCCAATATGGTGGTGGGAATGGGCCCTTTGGAACATTAACGCAGCCAAGGCTCTTATACACAACATGGTTTAGTTGTCCGAATTCCTCGACCAAAGCTATGAATACATTCTTCCCTACAAACTGAATACACTTAGATACAAAATCAAGTATTTTTTTAATGAATTCCATATCCATTTTTTTAAAAAGCGTGCCCATCATCGTATAACACATTTGAGATACACTAAGGCCAGCTTTAAGAAGATTAACAGCCATTTGCGCTATTGGATGGATGCTGCCCGTATTGTGAAATGGTTGCTTGACTGGGTTGTAGTCAAAGAGATCAAAGTACACATTAGGCACGAGAAATTCCAATGCCCACGGATCCCAGTAAGCGCATGTTTTTGGAGAGATTATTTGAGTAGATAAGCCGTCCGTACCTTGAATAACTGGATCATTGGTTGTTACTCCCTCGAAATTCAAATGCTTAAAGTTTGTGTAGCCTGGATCTGCTGCGGTTGCTGGAGTCGTGGTATTATCTGCCGGCACAGCCATCCGCGCGCAGAACCTGGCCATGGGGAATATTGTTGGGATCGGCCACATGACGCAAGAGCCATTCCAGTCGAGATCAGCGGACAGAGCCCAGCATGCTATATTACAAGCCTGGTATCTGACGCGGATTTTGGGATAAAAATATGAGCTTGATGGCGATTCTTCCGCGCAAGATTTGAGATAAAAAACCTCTCCATTTTGTGGTGGGCTGTATTGCTTAAGACATCCATCGCGTCCTCCGAATTTATTAAACGGTGCGCACCATTGGCTTTTTCCATATGTAGCATTACGGCCATTCCAAGTCTCAGTTATGTTGCCCGTACCACAGAGTATACTTGAAAAAGACTCCCAGCTTGCTAGGGTTGAACAAGGAGTCAAACTTACTATAAGTGCTAATATTAAAAATTTACGCAAGCCCGCCATCATAAATCAAGCCTCGTCAGGCTTTAGTAATGCGTCATATAAAGCTATAACCCACTCCTCTGGATTTTCATGCTCCTGAGCTCTAATTTTTCTATATATCTCAAGCTCTTTTTCTGAAGCGGAAAGCATTTTGAGAATTCCAGGTAACCCCCCAAGACTTAATTCTAAAGCAAAGGATCTATCATCCTGCTTCGCTAGGAATAACCTAGATATAGCTGTGAAGGAGTGTAACTTTGCAGTCTCTGAATCTGTGAGATCGAGCAGAGTTTGCATATCGAGCTCGTGTTTACCATCAGTGAGTATCATCTGAAAACCGAGTCTATCTATCACTGACTTCCACCTTAATTCGTCACGTGATCCTTGATATCTATGTAAATTGATGGTAGCCAGCAAGATGCCATTATTTTTATGCAAGGCGTCTAGCATTTCGCCTATAGTTTCATCAAAACGAGGATCGTTGAACAGCAGAGCTATGTTATTGATAGCAAAAATCTTTGGCTCGGGGCTTGGCATATTTGCGAGGTAACTCATAGTTTCCTTGAATATCTCGTATCTTCTTTCTGGGTCATCGGTTTCGCTGAGTCTAAATGCCTGAGTCTTGTTTGGCTCTACTGATATCTTCATACCAGCATTTAAATCGAGCCATTCGCCTCCTATAGCATCTATAAAAATATCGGATGTAGAGGACGTTGCTACGTAAACCAGTGTGGGTCTAAACTTCATTGCTTCAGAAAGTAAGAAGTTAAGAATGACGCCGCGTCCAGAGCCTTGCGCCCCGAAAATGAGACTATGTCCCATTCCTTCTGCATTATGAAAATTCATAAAATGCGGTGTGCCAGATTCAGTGCGCATCAATGTCACGGCCCGACCCCATGGATTTGTATTGCTGCCTGTAGGGAAGTTGTGCAAAGAAGCTAGAGCTGCTACATTATCTATGATTGTTGGCTCCATGCGCCTTATAAAAGAGAAGTTTCCTGGTAGCTGCGCCCAGAATGTCTGTTCTAGGTTTATATCTTCTCTTATATGCACCATCCCCATGAGCGATAATTCTTTGGAAGCTTTCTTGATATCGATATCGAGCTGTTCAGTATCCTCTTCTATGATCATCAAGCTAATTTGCTGGTTACAAAAATTAGTGGCGCCGTCATCCATATCCATCATCTTGTCGATGCCACGAGCCGTACGAGCCTCCTCGTCCTTGCTTGTTTTTAATATATAGTCCGTATAGGTAGAGCTTTCGATGGCGTTTTTTTTCGGTATAAAATAAAATATCTCAGTTGCAACGAATTCAACAGAAAGTGTCAGTAGCTTATTGAGTACCTCCTCTGACATCTCATGATATTCTTTAATCGACAGAATTCCCGCAAATTTTTTTCCTTTATCGTCTATTACCTCTATTTGGTCATTGCCTACTGCATAATTATAGGTTGCAAGGGCCTTAGCGCAATCCGTTACTGGAAGTAGGACATTTTCTTCATTCAAATTGATAATACGACGTAGCAAAAAGAGAGGATCGGAATAACAAAACTCACCCTCTTGCCTTATTTGTAATTTTGCAACTCCAAGAGGGCCTAAGTGTTCAACAATTCCATCAACAACTTCAGTCAGAATCTCTACTGAGCTTGTGAAATATTCATCATAAAAATCTTCAACCACTTTTGGCATGAGAGTGTTTATAAATGCGTCGAATGATGAAATCTTAGTAGTTGGCGCGCGGTAAACTATTGAAATATATAGCGTGTTAATAAATTTATTATCCCAATAATTTTTATCGACCCAGATTTCATGTATGTTTTTGGATAGGAGGTCTGGATATTCTATAGGATCATTTAGATTAGCTTTGCGCCTGACGGTATGAATCCAAACAGCAAAATCCGGCTTCTTGATATTTTTACTTATGGCATCGCGTATCATCTCGCGCAAGTGCAGCAACTCCTCACCTATATCCTGAGAATAAGCTCCACTGATTTGCAAGGTTTGTATAAGCTCGCCATTCTTGGTCAGGAGCGTAGCTTTATCAAAATGACAGGCTATAGGTATAAAATCTTGAGACGCGAAGTTATACGCATGCTTATCAACAGGCTTCAATCCTTGAGGTTTTGACATATTAATCTCATAGTACTTCTGTGTCTATGATAAATGACTTACGAGACTTGCCAAGCTTTAATTGATTATAAGATGATTATTAGTTGCTAGATGTTACGAGAATGATACGCACTGATGCTTAATTGTCATCTATAGAATCTATTTCAATTCAAAATTGCAATAGATTCTTGAACTAGCTTGCTGTAGGGAGTAAATTTTAAATAGATCGACCCGTCTAATTTTAGATTAGAGAAATACTATGATGCAAAGACATCAATTCACTCTTTACCCTCTATTGCTAGCCCTTTGTTGCTCAGATGCTTTTGGGGCTGCAGCGATTTCGGTGTCTTCTTTTCAAGAGGCGGGTGCAATGGGAGATGAAAAAGATCTTGCAGAGCTTCGTCGTAATTATGAGGAGCTCAGAAGCATTAGTCTTGCAGTATCCCAGCAATTAGACGCTGCGGAGATCGAATTGGCGGCCGAGAGGTCAAAGGTACAATCACTGACATTTGTTGTTCAATCTAATAAATCTTCAAATACATCTTATGAAAGAAGAATTACAAGTATAGAAGAGCAATATCAAGGGCAAGTGGGGTTGCTTCAAGAAGCCAATAAAGAAATGAGTCTGAAACTTCAAGGAATAACTGAGGTCTACGCTAGAGATGAAGAGGAACTTGCCGAGATGCGTCTTGCTCTGGAATCATCTCAAAAAAATTTAGAGTCTGCTTTAAAAACGATTGGGGTTAAATCTCATGAATTATCGCAAAAAAACCAAAGCATAAAAGATCTTGAGTTCGAAAAGTTGGATCTATTGAGCCGAATAACTCAAAACCAAGATACAATAACTCAGCTTTCAACTAGTGAACAACAAGCGCGAGAATCTTTGCGGCAATTAAATAGGGATTTTCATGCAAATCAGATAGCTCTGACAGAAGCTCAATCTAGACTCGATGCTAGTGAAAGAGAGTTGCTCACTGCTGCATCTATAGTTCAAGATAAGAACGATAGACTCGATAGCCTTACTATAGCATTATCTGCCGCTATAGTTGAAAATACAAGAACGCAAGAGATCTCTGGGTCTGTCAAAACTCCTTCGAGATATAGACCGAGTCAATTGCAAATAACACCTCATAGATCATCGAATTTATCAGCTCTTCAAGCTCGCTCTGAGGAAGAAGATAGAATTTTAGATCTAGAGACAAGGCTCAAGAGCGCGCTGCATGAAAAAGAAGCTGCCGAGGCTCGAGTTGTAGAAGCTTTGGCGGAATCGGCTCAAGCAAAAATTGCTGCCGAGGATAGCAAGAGAGCTATCGATGCTACTAAAGATGCGCTTGAGGCTACCAGAAAGGTCCTTGAGGCTCAAAGGATTGCAATAGAAGAGGAGCGAGCCAAAGAGCTGACAGCCCTTGCAGCTCAAATACCAGAAGAAGTCCTGATAATAGAAAGGGCAGTAGCAGAAGCTGGGAATATCGCTCCAGAGAGTGAACTGGGTGCCACGACTTTTGATGCTAGGCCATCATCAGAAGCACCAAGTAATCCAAATTTACAAAAAATGACATCAAATGATCTCATAGCCCCCTATGCAAGCAATGTAACTATCGCAGAAAATATAGAATCACAACTTAGCCCGCAAGACCATGCAAAAAAACACTTTGAACATTCACATCATCTCAGTAATAGCATAATTAGCAGCGCCCATCAGTCATCGTCGGTTATATCATCTCATGTAGATGCTAGAGTGATATCGAGTGATATAGAAGGACTATCGGCTGGAGATGAAACAATAGACAAACATTTATGGATCAAGGGTTTTGGCAGCGATACGAAGCAGAAGAGTAGTGGTAGTATATCGGCTTTTAAAAGCCAACAAAGAGGCATGATTATGGGGGCAGATGTTGGTCTGATGGATGACTACCTTATATTAGGCTTTGCTTATACGAAGGGATTTTGGAAAAGCAAACTCCAGGGAAAGTTGGCTGGTGACAGGCAAAAAGTGGAAAATGATATTGGTGCGATTTATGCCCGCTACAGTTTAACAGATAAGCTTTTTGCTGGTTCTCAGCTAGCATACGGTAAAACTAAAATCAAAACGCTGCATTCGGGTAATAATGCCAAAACCACTGGTAATATATTTAATGCCAATCTTGATCTGGGCTATATAATAACGATTGCCGGAAAAATACTTTTTGTGCCAAAAGTAGGTCTTGGCTATAATTGGCTCAAGATCAATGGCTTTTATGATTATGGCAACGGATCTTATATTTCTAGGATTGGAGCCAAGGAGTCTAATAGACTCAGTTCTAATATTGGCTTTTCTTTCAAAAGAAGATATTTGATAAAGGAGATGAATTTTGTACCAGAAATACATCTTAGCATCGATCATATGATAAAAAGCAAAACCAATAGCGTACAAGTTTCTATAATTGAGCGGGGTCAAGAAACTAGTTCTATAGTAAATCCAATTAATAATCACAAGAATAGCTATGCGATAGGTGGATCACTAAGTGTTTACAGGAATGATATGGTTAGGGTGGCAGCAGGTTATGATTATGGATTTAAGCCTGGATGTAAAAGCCACAGTGGTTATGGTAGAATTGCCCTGAAATTCTAGAGCTTATCTTAAATTCGACTGGACTACTTAAGTTTCGCGCGACACTTTAATCTAAATATCAGCATAATATAATTTTACAGGAGAGAATATGACCAAAAAATCAAAGACAGAAACGCCACTTACAACCCTTCAAAAATTACAGCTGATGGTTCAAGGAGCTTTGGGTGCTCCAGTTAATTCTAGTAGTAATGATCCAGAGCCCGTGGTGAAAATTACTGGCGAAGTGGGAACGCAGAATTCAGTTAGCAACTCAATAGAATTGCCTAGTAAGCTATAAAATCAATTAGTAGCTATATATCTTAGCTTGATTATTTGAGTTATTCTTAGGTACAAGTAGGTCTTCAGGAGAGAGCTATGTCAAAGCCAGAAAATCGATCGCTATTAAGCGATAAGAATTTATCGATAGACCCAGGTGCGACTGAAGCTCCTAATACTGAGTCGAGTACGATATCTTCAAAAGTAATCGATTTACCCCCTTTAGTTTTTGGGCTAGAAGTAATACCCGAGGAAGGTCGCGAAGATTCACTCCCGTTGCTAGAATGGGTGCTCGAGATATTGGAGGGTCGCCAAGGGGTTGAGGTACCTGCATCCTTGCCATTGCCTGAGATGATTCCGTCAAAAGATCGAATAAATTTCATTGTAGATTGGAAGCCTAGGGCTGCTAATATTGGAGCCGCGCCATTACCGCATTCGGCTCTGAAGGTAATTGCAGCACCTAAATCTTGTCAAGCTTCTGCGATGATGGTTAAATTTAGTGACTGCGCCGAGCAAGCGGAGTTTAAAATATGGCAAAAAGATGTTTGGCCTCCATGGATTAATCCGCGCGCTCATTACCAAACTTTAGAAGCAAAGATTGCCGCTATTGAGAAAGATAAAGAGCTTGCTAAGCTTTTAGACGCGCTGCAAATTTATTTGGAGGATAAATACCAAGAAGCATCCCTCAACACTTGGGATGATGATCTGCAGCCTTGGACGCCTCAGCAGGCACTTAGGTGGGCTAAAATTATTTTTGCCAGTATCCATAAAAGCGACTTTGAATGGCTTTATCCAAAAGAAATGAAAGAGCTCAGGAGTGTTTTATATCAGGAGCTCAGGATTGATTTATCTAGCGCCAAGGCTGCGCTAGATCTAGCCGAAAGCTTTTGTTTAAAAAGGTCTTTTCCAGCAGCTCTTGAGCCTTATATGCAAAGAAACAAAATCACCTCACTTCTAACAGACTTCCTTATTCAGAGGCTAGGTGGCGAAGAAGCTGACTATCTTGAGTTCCATGAATTTGCAAAGCTTCTGATAAAAAAAGATATTGCTCCACAAGGTGTCAATGATTACATAATCTGGCGCTCAAAATTTGAGAAGCTATTTGATCATTTTTCTTGGAAAATAAACCTTAGCCAGGATAGTGAGATTTTACAAAGATGTTTTGACGATATAAATCAGATTATGCAGGATTTAGAGATTCCAATCCGGTGTCAGTCTATTATAAACCTTCAGGATATTCGAGAATTATATAGTATAGTAGAGGTTGAGCATAGGCCACTTCGGGAGGTGTTGCCCAAGACTATACTGGCTTCAGCGGGGCATAGTCGATGCCTTGATTTGTTGATGCAGCTAGAGTTAGAGGAAGCGGCCGAAGTCGAGGACAAGCATCAAGCTGATCTATTAACCGACTTGCAGGCAATAGAAGCCGAAAAGATTCCTGCTATAGATCGCGATCTTCGGGCGCTTAGTGATCCAGAGCTGCAAGACCCCCCAGACCCCCCAGACCCCCCAGACCCCCTAGATCCCCCAGATGACATCGGCTTGTTAGGATTGTAGAAGGATGATTTACCATCATAAGAGAGTTTTTAATTAGGGCATCAGGGCCATTAAGCTCTCGAACATAAAAACCCGCTGTCACCCTAGCGCAGGCAGGGGTTCTGGCGGTTTAGTAAAAAAACTTTTTCTATCGCCTCCTAAATCCCCGCCTTCGCTGCGATGATGCTGGGCTGCGAGGCGAAATTTTGGTCGAGAATTGTTTAATGGCCCTGTTAGGGCATTCCTAACTAACTATAGACATAACTATCCATCCACGATATTCTACCGAGAAAAATGGATAGTTTATGAAAGGTATGGAAGAATTATGCAGAGATCGGAGTCCTTTGTGGTAAGACTGACAAAGTCTACTATGGAGAGTAACTTACGATATGGATGATCTGGCCGAACTAGTTCATCCACGCTTGGCTCTAAGAAACTCTTTTGTTTATCAATGCCTTTTTCGACAATAAAATCTCATAATAAATGCTATGGAAGCATTATAACATAAGGCTTATAAAGGTAGAGTTGATTTGGGGGCGGGGGTGTTTTGTCAGACTTTTTCGGCAGTTCTATGACCTACAACTCCATACTCATGCTTTTTAACAAGGGATTGTTACTGTCTATAGTTGGTTAAAAATGCCTTAATTAGAGCACTGTTCGCATTTAGATATAGATCCCCAAAACATTACACTAGAATAACTCTAGTAATCAAAAAGTGGGCTTATGATGGAAGAGATCAGATGCAAATCATGTTCTGGACTTAAATTTATCAAGAACGGTTTTGTATAGGGCATGCAGCGCTATCGCTTTAGTTTTCAATCGCAATTATAGTATGTATAACTGTTGTAGCGCCTTTATCATGGGAGATAAGAGAGGAGAGCAAAAATACGACAATAGGGTTAGAAATATGGCAGTTCCGATGCGCCTTAACAATTGGGGCTTTTAGAAGAATAGCTGCGATATCAAATACATGTGCACAGATGCATATGAGGCTTATGGATACTACAAAATAGCCAAGCATCATATTGTAACGAAGCCTGAGACTTGTTTAGTTGAAAGTTTT
>Ga0214921_10007031_pt1 | contig 15137 bp, 12 predicted proteins | sample LL1505_MetaG_FD_177992 | JGI IMG/M metagenome (GOLD analysis project Ga0214921, IMG submission 177992) | Freshwater microbial communities from Lake Lanier, Atlanta, Georgia, United States - LL-1505 | ecosystem: Environmental > Aquatic > Freshwater > Lake | place: USA: Georgia | collected... | reverse complement strand
GGACGTGATCGTGATCGGCGGCGGCGACACCGGCTCCGACTGCGACGGCACGAGCAACCGGCAGGGCGCCAGGAGCCTGACGCAGTTCGAGCTGCTCCCGCAGCCGCCGGACCTCGGCAAGTATCCCCGCCGCACCGACCGGCCGGAGGGCACGCCCTGGCCGCTCTGGCCGCAGATCCTCCGCACGAGCTCCTCGCACGAGGAGGGCTGCCGCCGGGAATGGGGCATCCTCACGAAGGCGTTTTTGGGCGACGACGCAGGCCGGCTCCATGGGCTCACGACCGTGCGGATCGAGTGGTATCAGGATCCGGCCAGCGGGCAGCAGAAGTTCAGGGAGCTGCCCGGCACCGAGCAGGAGTGGCCCTGCCAGCTGGCCCTGCTCGCGATGGGCTTCGTGGGGCCGGAGAAGGTCGGGCCGATCGCCGACCTCGGCCTCGAGCTCGACCCTCGGGGCAACGTCAAGGCGGGGGCGGACTACATGACGAGCAGGGCCGGCGTGTTCGCGGCGGGCGACATGCGCCGCGGCCAGTCGCTCGTGGTGTGGGCGATTCACGAGGGCCGCGAATGCGCCCGGTCGGTCGATCTCTGGCTGATGGGCCAGACGAACCTGCCGAGCACCGCGGCCGGCGAGTTCGCCGTGCACGCCTGATTCCCCGTCCGGAACCGGATCTCCATGAGCCTCCTCGCGGTCCTGCTCCCCAGCGCCCTGGTCCTGGGCGTCGCCTACCGGGTCTACGGGTCGTTGCTCGTCCGGCTGTTTCGGCTCGACCCGAACGCGGCCACGCCCGCCGTCACCCTGCGCGACGACGTGGACTACGAACCGATCCCGCCGCAGCTCCTCCTGGGGCAGCACTTTTCGGCCATCGCGGCCGCGGGGCCGGTCGTGGGCCCGATCCTCGCCGGGGTCGCCTTCGGCTGGCTGCCGGCGCTCCTGTGGATCCTCGCCGGCAGCATCCTGGTCGGCGGCGTCCATGATTTCGCCGCGCTCGTCGCCTCGATCCGGCACCGGGCCCGGTCGATCGCGGAGGTGGTGCGGGATCACATGAGCCGGCGGGCCTACGTGCTGTTCCTGGCCTTCGTCTGGATCGCGCTGGTCTACATCATCGTGGCCTTCACCGACATCACGGCCCAGAGCTTCGTGGGCCGGCAGGTGCTGGAGAACGGCGAGGGCGTTTCCGGCGGCGGGATCGCCACCTCGAGCCTGTTGTATCTCGCCCTGCCGCTGGCGATGGGCGTCTGCCTCCGATTCGCCCGGATGCCGCTCTGGCTCGCCACCACGCTCTTCCTGCCGCTGGTGGGCGTGGCGATCTGGGGCGGCCAGAAGATCCCGCTCGACCTCGCCGCGATCCTCGGCGCTTCCGATGCCACCGCCCAGAAGGTCTGGGGCGTGTCGCTGCTCGGCTACTGCCTGGTCGCGGCGCTGGTGCCGATGTGGCTCCTGCTCCAGCCCCGCGGCCACCTGGGGGGCTGCTTCCTCTACGTCGCCCTGGCCGGCGCGGTGGTCGGCCTGGTCTGCAGCGACGCGGTGCTCGCCCCGCTCTTCGGCGGCGACACGGTGATCCGTTATCCGGCCTTCACCGGCTGGCAGGCCGCCAACGGCCAGGCGCTCGTGCCCATGCTGTTCATCACGATCGCCTGCGGGGCCTGCTCGGGATTCCACTCGCTGATCGCCTCCGGCACCACCAGCAAGCAGCTCCGCCGGGAGACCGACGCCCGCGGCATCGGCTACGGCGCGATGCTGCTGGAGGCGATGGTGGCGGTGGTGAGCCTGTGCTGCGTGATGGTGCTCACCGCCGACAGCCCGCTGGCGAAGCAGTCGCCCAACTTCATCTACGCGTTGGGCATGGGGCAGTTTCTCGAGATCCTCGGGGTGCCGGCGGCGCTCGGCGTGTCGTTCGCCCTGATGGCCTTCACCACCTTCGTCTACGACACACTCGACGTCTGCACCCGCCTGGGCCGCTACATCGTGCAGGAGCTCACGGGGCTCTCCGGCGCCGCCGGCGCCTGGCTCGGCACCGCCCTCACGGCGGGCGTGCCACTCGTGTTCCTGCTCCGGCCCAACCTCGACGCGATGGGAAATCCCGTGCCGGCGTGGAAGACCTTCTGGAGCCTGTTCGGGGCGAGCAACCAGTTGCTCGCGGCGCTCACGCTCCTGGGCGTCACGGTCTGGCTCTGGCGGAGCCGCCGCGAGACTTGGGTCTGGGTGGTGACCGGCATCCCCACGGCGCTGATGTACGTGATGAGCACCTGGGCGCTTGCGACGATGACGCTGCCGCGGTTCCATGGACCGGAGGGCTGGGTCGCGCCCGCCGATCCCGTGCCCTGGGTCGGGCTGCTGCTCCTGGGCCTGGCGGCGGTGATGCTCGTGGAGGCCGTGCGGGCGATCGCCGGCTCGCCGCCGACCCGTTCGCCGCGGGTGCTCGGCCCCGCGGGATCACTCGCTCACTCGTAGGCGAAGGTCGCGGTGGCCGTGCAGGGCCGGTCGGCGATGAGCCGCACCCAGTGCGCCGAATAGCCCTCCGGGAACTCGTGCCGCGCGGTCTCGCCCGGCGGCACGGTGAGCGTGGCATACGTGAGCCACACGCCGTCGCCCGCCGGGTCCACCTCGACCGTGACGCCGACCGGCTCGCGGCCCGTGTGCGAGACCGCGAGGCGTTTCCGGTCGTAGCCGGCCATCAGATACGGGTCGCTCGGCGTGCCTGCCGCGACGTCCATCTCGTGCCAGGGGCCGCCCCGGCCGGTCGGCCGAGGGAGTTTCCAGAGCTCGTCGATGTCGCCGACCCAGACCGTCGGGGCCGTGTCCGTGGCGGAACCTGCCGCGGCAGGCGAGGCCGCGCCACCGATCACGCGGGCCTCGCCCCGGGCCGCCGTCCGCACGCCGCCGAGCACGAGCAGGCCGCGCCAGGAGCAGAAGTCGGTGAGCTTCTTGCCGTGGCTGCAGACGGGCTGGATCTTCGCCGCGCCGCCGCTGGTCGTGCGGGGCAACACGTAGAACGTGCCCGCGGCGTTCAGCAGCGCCCGCTCCGTCGCCACCTCGCGCAGCCCGCGGGGCCAGCCGGTGGCGAAGGGTTGCTCGTAGACGGCGGCCACCGCGGGATCGAGCGGCTTCGGCAGCCGGAACACCTGTTTCCCCTCCCGCAGGATCACGCTCGCGGCATCGAACTCGACGGTCGGCGAGTCGGGAATCGCCTTGTCACGGAGCACCTTCGCCGCCGCCTCGTCGCCGGGGAGCGGCTCCGCCGGGGCGAGGCGATCACCGACCATCCCGATCCGCCATGGTCGGGATTGGCCCGCGATCCCGCCCGCGACGGGCGTGGCCAGGACGTCGAGCGGCAGTTGCTCACCCGCGGCGCTTCGCACCACCGCGGCGGTCCAGGGCTCGTAGCTCGAGGCGTCGGCGAGCGCCGCGAACAGGCCGGCGTCGGCCGCCAGTCCGCCGCGACGGCCGAAGCGAAACACCGCCGTGGCCCGCGGCAGGTCGCGGTCGACCGTCACCCGCACCCAGTCGCCGGCCACGTCCGCGGGCAGGATCTCGAACGCCGAGGCACGCGGCGGGACGGAGATCGTGGCCAGCTCGTGCCATGTGTCACCGGCGCCGGCCGAGAGCGTGAACGTGGCGGCCTGGTCGCCGCCGTGGGCCAGGTGAACGACCCGGGTCGCGTAGCCCGCAAGCAGGAGCGGGTCGCTCGACACCCCGGCCTTCACGTCCTCCCGCCGCCAGGCGTAGGCCGTGCCGGTCGGCTCGCCAAGCTCCCGCAGGCCTTCCCAGGTGGTGAACCAGAGGTTCGAGTTGGAGCGGCCGTTGAGATCGTTGCGCGTGTTTTGCAGCTCGGTCTTGAAGCCCGACTTGGCCGTATCGTCGCAGCCGAACACGATCGCCTCGCGGCCGGCCAGCCGCCACGGCGCCACGTCGCCCGTGATCTTGAGGTGGGAGCAGATCGGCCGCAGGCCGGCGGGGTGGTCGGCCGAAAAGCCGGCCGGCAGTTCGTACCAGCCGCCGTGCATCGTGAGGATGAACCGCGGGGGGCGATCCCCGGCGGCGGGCACAACCTCGCGGATCCGCGGCCACTCGGTGTGCCAGCCGTGGTCGCCGGTGTAGCTCGCGCAGGCGATGGGCAGGCGGAACGTGTGCCAGGGATCACGGCCCGCGGCGGCGTCGGCGGCGCTACGGACCATGAGCAACACGCTCTTCTCGTCCCAGCCGACCGCCCACAGCGGCGCGTCGGGTGACGGGGGGCCCAGGATCCCGCCGGGCCCGGTGACGTCGGTGAACTGCCGGCGGCGGACGAGCTTCCAGGTGGTTCCGTCCCACTCGGCGAGCGCCCCGGCCTCGGTCTGGTTCGCGCGGGTGTCGGGCACCGCGTCGTCGAAGGGTTTGAACTTGTCGACCGTGCCGGAAGCATGTTCGCCGTTGTTGGCGACCACGAGCACGCCCTGCCCGGAATAGCCACCCTTGCCGTGCCACCCGGGGACGGCCCGAGCGAAGAGCCGCTTGGCCTTCCGTGACTCGAGGTCGAGTTCGTAGAGCAGCCCCTCCATGTCATACACGAGCAGCTTGCGGTCGGGCTCGGAGAGGCTCCGCGCGTGGGCTGTGAGCCGGCCCTCCATCTCGGCCGGCGGGACGGCATGCACCGCCCCGGTCTTGTCGATCAGGTAGGGCCCGAGGGCGAGCGTTTCGGTCTCGCGGTGGATGAGCCGGGCCGCGGGCGTGCCGCCGACGCTCTCCGGCCGCCGCCTGAGCGCGAGCGACTCGTCCAGTTCGTAGAGGCCGTCGTCACTACCCAGCGGCAGGTGCGGTCCGTAGGTGATGAACCAGAGCTTCCCCGCCCAGGGCACGACCGCGCCGATGCCGCATTCGCCTTGCGCGTTGGAGACGGCGAGGTGCGGATAGCGACCGCCGAAGGAGGCCGGCTGGGCCGTGGCCGTCGGGGCCGGGTCGGCGGCGGAACCCGCGGTGACGCAGAGCAGGGCGGCCGCAATGGCCAGGCGGATCGGAGACGACATCGGGAGCCTTGCGCGGGGGATCGGGCTCGGTCAGCGGAGCGGCGCGACCAAGACCGAAATCGTACCGTCGCGTGTGGCCAGGCTGCCGGGCGGCCCGTTGAGGCGGAGGAAGAGCGGTCCGTCGCCGACGGCGGTCAGCTCGCCTCGGGCTCCGCTGGCGAGCACCTCGAATCGCGGCGGCCCGCCGTCCGTGGGCCGTTGCATCCACTGGGAGAAGAGCAGCCGGCCCGTCGGTCGCCCGCGATACCATTCGAGCGAGATGCCGTCGGCCTCGCTCTCGAGCGGCACGACGGCGCCCGTGGCCGCGTCGGTCGCCGTGCCTAGGCCGACACGGCCGGTGGCGGTGAACGTGTAGCGCCGGCCTGCGACGGCCGCGACGCCGGCGTTCTGCCAGCCGCGCGCGGCGTCGACCGGGATCGTGGCCGGGCCGGCGAGCGGCCCGCCGGGCGACCAGTCGATGGTCATGCGGGCAAAGTCCCAGCCGTAGTCGATCTCGGTGGTGAAGGCGGCATAGTCACGGGCCGCGCCGGCCGGATCCCAGCCGGGCAGCGTGGCGAGTCGCTCGTTGAAGTCGGGCCCGAGCGGGCCACGCTCCAGGGCCGCGAAGCCGCGGGCGTAGGCCGGATGGTTCGCGAGCAGCGCCACGGCCGCCCAGCTGGTGGCGTAGTCGGCGATCGTGCCGTGTTCGGCCACGGTGAGATCGAGCACGTCGCCGAGGCTCGGCAGCCGGCCCGTCGCGCACGACTCGCGGAGCTTCTCGATCCGGCCGAGCTGCTCGACGTCGTCGGGCCGCGCGGGGATCGGCGTCCAGGCGAACCGGAGTTCGTCGCCGGCGCGATCGAGCCGGTGCGTGGCCAGATACTCCGCGATCCCTTCGTTGTACCAAACGGGCGTCGCCAGCCCGCGGAGCGTGAGCGTGAAGGCATGGACGCCCTCGTGGAGGAGCAGATGGCGGCGGTAGGCGGGGTTCGACTGGTCCAGCAGCCAGAAGCGATTGCGATCGCAGAAGCCGTTCTCGAACGGTGGCAGCGTGTCCGGCAGCAGGCCGGCGGCCCGGAACCGCTCGCGGTCGACCACCAGACAGCCGAAGCACCGCCAGTCGGCGTGGTCGGCCGGATCCATGCCGTAGTGGCGGCACCAGGCCGCGAACGCTTCGTCGAAGACGGCCGGCAGTTCGGCGACGCCGTCCCCGGCGCGGACCGGTCGATCGGTGGCGAGCACGAGGTGACGCCCCTCGAGCAGCCTGAGGCCCGCCTCGCGGGCGAGCCGCACGAGCGGTTCCACGGCCACCGGGCCGACGGCGGTCGCGGTGGTGGGGCAGGCGAGGAAGAGCAGCCCCGTCAGGGCCGCGGCGGCCGGAAGTCGGCACGGGTTTCTCATGCCGCCCAGTTCACCCAGCCTCCGCGGTGGCGGCAAGTCGGCCTGGGTCCCGGGCGGCTGGCGGCCGCTCCGCCCAGGCTTCGGACCTCAGGAACCTCGGGCCGACAGCCGATGGATCGCGCTGGGGAAGGGCCGGCAACCGCTCTCGCCTCGAACGGCGGCGGCGCGCATCATCCCGCCCGGCCGGCAACGATCATGCGGAGGATCGGCGACGTGAAGCGGTACGGTGGCGGCGGGCTGGGAGGACGCGTGGCGTGTGCCGCGCTCGCGTGCGCGTCCATTGCGAGCGGTGCCGATGAGCCTGCTGGAGGCAGTGGGGCGGCTGCGGTGACGGCCACCGCGAACCCGGCCGCGGGTCCACCGGCCTACTGGCAGGTGCCGCCGCTGCCGACGGCGGTGATCCAGGGCGGCGCGATCCCGCCCGGCTGGCAGCCGCAGGCGGTGCCGTATCAAGGGGTCGGGCCCGACGGTAGGCCGGTCACCATGTACTTCGCGCCGACCTACGTGTTCACCTACCAGTCGGGCCCGCCGATGCCCGGCGTGCCGCAGGTCAATCGAGGCGGGCGGGCTGCCCAGCCCGCGGCCGCTCCGGTGCCCGCCGGCTGGAACTACGCCACGACCGGCGCGGCTCCGGTGGCCACGACGCTGCCGCCCGGCACGGTCACTCGCTACCGCCCGGTCTACCAGTTTCCGGACAACGCCCGAGCGCTGCAGGGCTCCGAACTGGTGCCGCCGGGCCCGCTCCCGGGTTCGCAGCCGGCGGTCGCCGAGACGTGGGGCGGCGCAGGGCCGCCGGTCCCCAACACCCTGGCCCCGCCGCCGACGCAGTGGGTGCCGGCGGCGTCGGAGGCTGCGGCCCCCGGCGTTTCCCAGGCTCCGGCCGCGGCTTGGGCGGCGCCGGCAGCGATCGGGGGCGCCACGGCCGCCGCCATGCAGCCGTCGCCCGCGCCCGCAGCCGCCCCGCCACCGGCTGATCCCGCGCCGCAGATGCAGCCGTTGTCGCCTCCGCCCACCGTGCCGGTGGCGCAGCACAGCTGGCGGGTGGTCGGGGTCTACGACGGCGACACCGTCACCTGCCTCGACGAGGCGGGGCAGCAGCAGAAGGTGCTCCTGGCCGGCATCGACGCGCCGGAGAGCAGCCAGAATCATGGCCCCGCTTCCCGCGAGGCGCTCGCCGGCATGGTGTTCGGGCGGACCGTCCAGGTCGTCGACGGGGGCCGCGACGCGAATGGCGGGTTGCTCGCCAGGCTGTTCGTCGACGGGCAGGACGTCAATCGGCAGATGGTGGCGACGGGCCACGCCTGGGCCGACCCGTCGGCGGTCGATCCAGCCCTCGCCGCCGCGCAGTCCGCCGCCCAGGCCGGCCGCCTCGGACTCTGGTCCCAGCCCAATCCCGCGCCGCCGTGGAACGCGCCTGAGTGAGGAGCGAGCGGTTGTGTGTCCGCGGCATGGGTGGGGCGATGCCGGGGGCGATCGGGCGAGGCCGGCAGATCCGCCCGAACGCGTGCCGCAAGCCTGCGAACACGCCTCAGTCGGCAAAGCCGCCGGCGCCGGACTCGACCGGCGCGTAATCCTCGTTTTTCTGCATTTTCCTTCTGAAGAACGAGTGCACTTTCTTCACGCCCTCGTGCCTGCTCACCGTCAGATTTTTCTCGACGACTTCGCCGTCGACGAGGACTCGCAAAAACACCGGGGTGCGATCGGCTCTGTCCCACTGCCAGTAATGCTGCACGTACACGGTGTATCTGCCCTCGTGTGCGAAACCACGAGGCCAAAAAATGTTTTCGACGGCCTTGTTCGTCATGGGCTGCACGTTTTGATCGACATCGAGCATGCCGTTGTTCGGTCCTACGCGGTTCATCCAATTGATGACGAATCGTCCCTGCCGCCCCTCGAAGACGACCCACAAATCGATGTCGTTGTAGTTGTTCCACGCTATTGATACCTGCACGTCTCCCGTCTGCGCGCCAGCCTGTTCGAGCCTCCGAAGGGTCTCCGCCCCCGAGCCGGCAGCGTTCCCGCCACCCTCGGACGCTGCGATCGCCCCACCGGCTCCCTGGGGCTGTGCCGGGCGAATCAAGTCGACGAAAAGATCCCGATCTGCAACCACGGGATCCGGCGTGGCTTCCCGGTCGACGTGAAGATCCAGAACGGCAGGCGCAGGTGCTTCGTCGTTCGGATCACCCGGAACAGCGACGACGACATCAATGGCAGACTCAGACTGTGTCGGCTCCGGCTGCACGGGGCCCATGTCGAGAAACACAGACTCATCGTCTGCAAACTCTTTTTCCGGCTCGACAACCGACGCAAGAATCTCGATGGGCTTCACGAGTTTTGCATGACCGTGAACCATGAGCACCAATATCAGCATGATGCTCAGGTTGACGATGAAGCTGTGCAAGATCCCATTTTGGTACAGGTATTCGAGACACTCCTCGGCAACGACTACGGCCGATGGTCGAGATGATGAGTTCGACACGCACGCGATCCTTCTGCGGGCAGCTCTTGCTTGTGGACATCGGGCTTGTCCGCGCCGATGAGCGGAATCGCACCACGGGGTACAAGCATACCCCAAACCGGGGGTTTTGCCAGGGAGTGGCTCGTGCGCCGGGCCATGATTGCCGGGCCCTGACTTCCCGCATCAGATACGGCGGCGTGGATCTGATGGGGCAGGTCAGGTAGGTGGCATGCCCTTCTACCCGCCGCGTCTGGTCAACACCCTGGCTGAATCAGAGATTGGGGCATGCTCAGCAGGGCTACCCGGGTGATGGACACCGGTTCCATCCATGGGAGCGAGTCAGTCGGTCGGTTCGAGGGCAAGGGGAGTGAATCGCGAGCCGTGCGTGAGTTGAAATGAGCGTTTGTGGTCACAGGACAATCGCCTGCTCCCGCCGCCGCCAGCGACGTGGCGTGCATGCCGGGAAGGATAGGATCATGGGAGAAAGGGCGCGGCCAAGCCGGTACCGATGAAGATATTCATGGCGGCCTGAACCTTTGGCTTTGACATCAAGATCCAGTGCTTACCCCAGAGGCTCATATGACCGGCTCCCTGCTCCACACGTGGAATCTCAATCTTGGCTACGCGAAACGCCTCGTAGCCGACATCCCCGACGACAAGATGGCCCTGCAGCCGGCCCCGGGAATGAACCACGCCGCTTGGGTGCTGGGCCATCTGGCATGCACCGCCGACATGCTCGGGGCGATGATCAATGTGAAGCCTGTCTGCCCGCCTGACTGGGTCGCTGTGTTCGACTGGAACTCAAGCCCGTCCAGCGATGCCGGCAAATATCCCTCGAAGGCCATCCTGCTGAAGGCCCTCGAAGACGCCCACGCTGGAATCGCTGCCGCCCTGCCCGCCGTACCCGAGTCGCGTTGGTCTGAAACCACACCAGTGGAAGCCGTCAGGGGTTTTCTGCCGTCCTTGGGCGACTGCTTTGTGTTCGTCATGGCTGCCCACGAAAACATCCACCTCGGTCAGGTTTCAGCGTGGCGGCGTGTTCAGGGCATGGGCCGCGTTTAAAAATGCCCTCTCCAGACCAGCAACCAACACGCGAGCCGCCGGACTACTACTTCGAGAACGGCCTGCTGGTCTACACGGCTGCCTATCATCTGAAACGCGGACACTGCTGCGGTTCCGGCTGCCGCCACTGTCCGTATGAGCCTCGACACACCGAAGGCAGCGACAAGGTGCGCCAAGAAACGACGAGAGTCCTCCAATGATGACGATACGAACAGCGGCTGTGCTCTTGGCCTTGGTCGCTCAGGCGGTGGCCCCAGAAGCCCTCCGACCGCTGCTGGACTTCGCTGGCCCTGACGCTGCCCAGCAGTGGCAGGCCGTGAACGATGGCGTGATGGGCGGCGTTTCCGACGGCCGCTTCAGGATCACCGCCGAGAAAACGCTGGAGTTCTTCGGCACGCTCTCGCTGGAAAACAACGGCGGATTTGCGTCAGTCCGGACCAAGCCCACGGATTTAGATATCAACGTCGGGGACACCATCGTTGTCCGGGTGAAAGGCGACGGCCGGGAATACGTCCTGAACATCTACACGAAGAGCCGCCGGATGGCGTTCTCGTACCGTGCCCCACTGCCGACCGTCAAAGACGAGTGGACCGAGGTGAAAGTCCCGCTCGAAGATTTCATTCCCACGGCGTTCGGCAGGCGGGTTGAGGGCATGGGGCCAGTCGAGCCAAGCCAGATCAGCGGACTGGGCGTCATGCTCGCCGACAAGAAGCCGGGGGAGTTCCAGATGCATGTCGAGTGGGTGAAGGTGGAGCGGGCGGAGAAATAGCCCCGGCCACAGCGTCACCGCGCCGCAACAGCCCGCAGAAGAGCCTCCAGCGGCTCCGGATCCGCCAGCCGGTGGTCTTGACCAGTTTCGGTCAAAGCCGAGTTGGGCAGGCAGGGGCACTTTTTCGGTGCGTGCATCCGGCCAGAGCCAAGTTCGCGTGCTGTTTTTGCACAGGCGGATGGACATTGAGGCACTCCGCAATGAATCGACGCTCCGCCGGCATCACTTTTCTCGCCCTCCTGAAGACGTCTTTCGTGTCTTCAGTCGCTCTGGCCGCCAGCAGCGTGTCTCGAATCGCCGGGCCGAGATGGAACGAGAACGGCGACTGGAGTCCCAGCCTTGACGAGATTCAAGGCCACCCCGGCAGGGCGACGTGAAGACGGCCATGGCGGCGATGCGGGTCTCGTCAACTCGACCTCGTCCTGAAAACCTACGCCGACGAGAAGCACCTCGACGTGACCGAGGCGGTCAACTCGCTGCCCGCCCCGCCGCCGATGCTGGAGGCTGTGGGTTCATCGGGCAACAAATCCGCCCGTGCGAAGAAGCCGACGATCTCCCGTGTTTTCCGCGAGATCTCGGCGAAAAGAGAACAGCGGGCGACCGGACTCGAACCGGCGACATCCAGCTTGGGAAGCTAGCGCTCTACCAACTGAGCTACACCCGCGAACTTTCGCAGTCTATCACGGCGACACGGGGGCGGGAGGGGGACGAACGGTGCCGCTGCGGGCCGCGTAGAATCCGGCCATGGCCCCGCCGCGCCCGGAGAACACGCCGTCATGTCACCCGCCGCTTCGCAGCCCCCAGCGCCGGCTGCATCCGCACCCCGTCGAGGCTGGCTGACCATGCCCGTGAAGGCCACGCTCGCCACGCTCCTCGTCGCCGTGCTGCTCGGCTTCGGCGCCCTCCCCTGGTGGCTCTCCCAGCCGGAGCGGCTCAGCGGGATCGTGGCCCGGGCGGTGCCGGAACTCGAGGCGGACCTGCGGTTCGAGTCGGTGCGGCTGGGCTGGGCGGGCCCGCTCGTGCTGGACGGGGTCACGCTCGTGCCCCGCGACGGCAGCCGGGCGCCGATCGCGATCGGCCGGATCGAGGGCAGCCACGGCCTGCTCGCCATGCTCCTCTCGGCCGGCGACCTCGGCCGGCTCACGATCGACGGCCTCGCCATCGATTTGGCCTTCGACGAGAACCACGTCAGCAACCTCGAATCGCTCGTGCGGCGGAAGCCCCTCGATCCGGCGAACCCCTCGCGACGGCCCAGGCGAGCCGCCGTGCGGATGCGGCTGGAGGTCGAGGATGCCATCGTGCGGATCACGGCGCCGTGGACCACCGAACCCTGGCTGAGCGAGCCGATCGACCTGCGGCTGGCGCTGGCTCCCGTACCCGAGGGCTGGAGCGAGTGGACGATCGAACCGGTGCGGCTGCTCGCGGATGCTCGGATGGATCCGCCGGTGGCCTGGGGCGTGCTGTCCTACATCGCCCCGGTGCTCGCCGACGCCACCCGCACGAGCGGCCGATTCTCGCTGGAACTCGACGGAGCCAGGCTGCCGGTGGGCGATCCGGCGGGCGGGGTGCTTTCGGGCACGCTGGCGATGCACGAAGTGGTCGTGGGGCCGGGCCCGATGGTCACCAACCTGTTTCAATCGCTGCCGGGCAACCTGCCGCCGCCGCCGGCGATCCGCGTCGCCGATGAGTCGCACGTGCGCTTCGCGCTCGCCGATCGGCGGGTGCGTCACGAAGGTCTCGAGTTCGGCGTGCCACTGCCCGGGCCGGGGCGTCGCCTCGACGTCCGGAGCAGCGGCTCGGTGGGCCTCGACGACAAGTCGCTCGACCTGAAACTCGTGCTGCCGATCCCCGCCGACCTGCGGCAGGATCGGCCGCTGCTGGCGGCGCTGGCCGGCAAGACCATCTCCGTGGGCGTCGCGGGCAAGCTCGGCGAGCCGCAGGTGGTGTTCGACGGTTCGATCGGTCAGGTGGCCGGCGACGTGGCGCGGGAGCTGATCGAACGGGCCCGCGGTGGTGCGGTTTCACCCGGGCCGGCAGGCGCGGGCGATTCGGCTCCTCCGCCGGGGGCGGGCGGTGACGCGGTGGCCGAGATCGTGGGGGACGTGATCGACGAACTCGCCCGCCGGCGAGCGGCGCGTCAGGCCGCGGAAGCATCGGGCGAACTGCCTCCGCGCCGCGGGCGACTGCGGGATCGGGTGCTGCGGCCGGCGGTGCCGCCGACCCCCTCGCCGCCGGCTCCCGCCCCGGCGGAATGACGGCGAAGCGGACAGGCAAGAAAAAAGCCGGGTCCTCCTTGCGAAGGACCCGGCCAGATCGTGAACCGGTGCCGTTGGATGGCAACCGGAAAACGGTGATGACCAGGGCTCAGGTCTTGGCCGGAGCCGCGGGGGCGGCCGGAGCGGCCGGGGCTTCCTTGGCGGGAGCGGCCTCGGTCGGGACGCCCTCGGACACGGCACCCTCCGAAACGATCACGCCCTCACCACCGCAATCGCCACCGGCGCAGCCGCCGCTGACGACCTCGCCCTCGCCGCCGCAGCTGCCGCAATCGCTGGCAACCTCGCCGCCGCAGCTGCCGCAATCGCTGGCAACCGCTTCGCCGCAGCCGCTCTCGCAGGCCGGGGCAGCTTCCTCACCGTGGCACTTGGCAGCCTTACGGGCAGCCTTCTTGGCACGATGCTTGGCCAGCAGGCCACCGTGGCACTTCCGACCGTGGCAACCGTGGCCAGCAACGGCACCCGTGTCACCGCCAACCAGGGCGATGGCGACGAGCGCGAAGAACATGGCCAGCGAAAAACCGAGAAACCGCTTCATCAGAAACCTCCACAAAGGAAAACGGAACGCAGCCGATGCGTCCCCGGGAGCCGTCGCCTAGGAAACCCCGATCCGGGACGGCTACCGGACCGCAGCACGTGAGTCTTGCTCTGACCACCGCCGCCACACCCGGCACGCCCCACGGCAAGCGAGGGAGAGTGCGCAAGATGTATCGCCGGATCAATCAGGGCAGTAGGCTAACACGCGGCCGCCCGCTGTCAATAAAAATGCGTAATCTGCGTCGAAAATGACGCCTGCAACGACTTTGAGGGCCTCGCGAAAAGGCCCCGATGGGCCTGATGAATAGGCCCCGAACTGAGCGGCCGGGGGAGATTCCGGCCGGCTGGCCCGCGGGCGGCAACCCGAAACGAGCGTGCCTGGGCGGGTTACTGCCGGGCGGGGGCCGTCGGGCCGCCGGGCTTGCCGGCCGTCCGCTCGGCGGAGCCCTGCTCCGCGGTCGTGGCCCGCCGCTCGAGTTCTTCGGCCACCATCGCCTGCTTGGCGAGCATGTCTTCGGGATCCTCGAAGTTCAGCAGCAGGGGAGGCAGATCCGCGAACACCCGCATGGCCATTCCGACGACCCGCCACCCCTCGGGGTCGAGGCGGACGACCCAGATCACGTTGTCGGTGCTTTGAAAGCCATCGGGATCGACGTCGGTCCAGGTGGTCGCAACGTGGACGAGGTCGCCCCCGTCGCCGATCACTTCGCACTCGCGCACCGCGTACGTCGCCGTATCGTTCACCGGAGGCGCCACGGAAATCCCGAGTTCCTCCGTCTTGGCGCGGGCCGTGGTCGTCAGCATCGTGCGGGCGGCGGCATCGTCGCCCCGCTTGATGGCCTCGAGGAAGGTGACCACGGCTTGTTTGGCCGGGGCGGCGACATCGCCGGCAGGGCCGCCGGAAGAGCATCCCGTGACCAGCAGGAGGGCCAAGGGGCCGGCGGCGACCAGCAAATCGGTGACGAGGCGGCGGCGGGAACCAGTCATGCTCAGGAAGCTCCAGGCGGGCGGGGCGGTGGCGACAGCCTGGGGCCCCGACGGGGCGGGAGACTGAAGGGGGGCCGCCGGGGAGTCAAGATGACTTGGCAGCGACCACGCGACGGTGATCGGGAGTTGGTAGACTCGGTAAAATCGGCGGCTCGGATGTCCTGCCGCAGCGTGGTGCGGCGGGGTAGACCGATGACGTGACGGTTGGAGCGAGGGAGCCATGCGACACCCCATCAACATGCGGCCGTTGGCGGCCCACCAGGGATCCCGGATCATGCGGCCCGCGTCGCTGCGGCTGGTTGCGGTGATCTCGCTCGCCGGCCTGGCGGCCGGAACCGGCGGGTCGCCCGTCCGGCGTTCCAGGCCTCCGGCAGCGGAATGGAGCAAAGCGACGAGCGGCGCTTTTTTCGAAGATGCGTTCGCGAGCCTCCAGGGACCCCGGCCGGCCTTCGACCTGGCGGCGCGGCCGGCTGCCGCGACGGCCTCGGCCGCGGCCGCCGGGGCCGCCGGTGGGTCGGAACCGGCGGGTGGCGGTGGCGAGGGTGGTTTCAAGTGGTCGGGGCTCGTCTCCGGCGACACGCTGATCGATGAGATCAAGGAAATGCAGGAGCGGGTCACGCCCGTGGTGGCCACACCTTCGACCTTCAAGGGAGGCGGCTACAACGAG
>Ga0214921_10007029_pt1 | contig 15141 bp, 10 predicted proteins | sample LL1505_MetaG_FD_177992 | JGI IMG/M metagenome (GOLD analysis project Ga0214921, IMG submission 177992) | Freshwater microbial communities from Lake Lanier, Atlanta, Georgia, United States - LL-1505 | ecosystem: Environmental > Aquatic > Freshwater > Lake | place: USA: Georgia | collected... | reverse complement strand
ACCTACGCTCCGAACGGCGAGCGGATCATCGGCTATGTCGGTCGACTCGCGGCGGAAAAGCAGGTCGACCGTTTTCGTGAGCTCGTCGCAATTCCGAACACTCACATCGTGTTGATCGGAGACGGACCGGATCGCGCTCGACTCGAGGGAATCCTGCCCTCTGATTGGGTCACTTTTCTCGGCAGCAAAAGCGGGCGCGAACTTCAGGTCGCCTATGCTGCGCTCGACGTCTTTGTCCACTTCGGAACCGAAGAAACATTCGGTCAAACTATCCAAGAAGCGCAGGCCGCTGGACTACCGGTGGTGGCTCCTCGATCCGGAGGTCCCATCCACCTCATCGACTCCGGGGTGGACGGAATTCTGTTCGATGTCGACGCTCCCGAAAGCGCGCGTGTTGCCGTGCAACACTTGATGGATGACGCGACTCTTCGAGCTCGGATGGGCGAAGCCGGACGCCGTCGAGTGCTCGGAAAGTCCTGGGAGGCGGTGAATGATGAACTCTCTCACCACTACGACGTCGCTCGCACTCGGGTCAAGCGACCTGCCCTGGCTTGACGCGCAAGCCATTATCGATCAGTTCGGTCAGTACGCGCCTTACGTCGTCGCCTTCATCATCTTTGTCGAAACGGCGTTCATCCTCACGTCATTCCTCCCCGGAGACAGTCTGTTGTTTGTTTTGGGGATTGCGCTCGCAGCCGCGAACGATGTTCCCGTGTGGTTGGCCATTCCCTTGGTCGCTATCAGTGCGATTGCAGGGAGCCAGATTGGCTTTGCCACGGGACGTGCCGTCGGTCCCGCGCTGTTCGAACGGCGACACACGTGGATTTTCAACCCGTCGTTCGTGACCAAAGCCCACGGGTACTTCGACAAATACGGCCCCCGGGCCATCATTCTCGCCCGATTCATTCCCATCGTCCGAGCGCTCGTTCCGATGCTCGCCGGAATCTCCAAAATGAACCCCAGCACTTTCCTTCGATACAACGTGGTGGGTGGCATCATCTGGGTGACGGGTTTCGTCGGGCTCGGCTATCTTCTCGGCGAGGTTCCAATCGTGTCTGACAACATCGACACCGCTCTCTTGGTGGTCGTTATCGTGACGTCACTTCCATTCCCGCTCGAACTCTTGCGGGAATGGTTGATTCGACGACGCAAAGGCTAGTTGTTGCCAAAAAGGTCGCGAGTATAAAGTTTGGCTCCGACTGCAGATAGTTCCGGCGTTTGGCGGTTTGCGACGATGAGATCGGAACGCGACACGAAGTCGTCGAAGTCTTTGACGAGCTCAACACCCGCAAAGTTGTCGTCACTCAGGTTCGGTTCAAACACAATGACATCGGTGCCGTTCGCTCGAAGGCGCTCGATGATTCCGATGATGCTCGACTCGCGGAAGTTGTCACTGCCCGCTTTCATGATGAGGCGATAAACGCCGACCGTCTTCGGTTCACGAGCGAGAATGTCCGACGTGATGAAGTCTTTGCGCTGGTCGTTCGCCTCGACCACGGCGCGGATGGTGCTTTGCGGGACGTCCCGATAGTTCGCGAGAAGTTGCTTGGTGTCTTTCGGCAAGCAATAGCCACCGTAACCGAACGACGGGTTGTTGTACCCGTCACCGATTCGCGGGTCAAGACTGACGCCGACAATCACGGCACGAGCGTCGAGTCCGCGAACCGCGGCGAACGTGTCCATCTCGTTGAAATAGGAAACCCGGAGTGCAAGATAGGTGTTCGCGAAGAGCTTGATGGCCTCGGCCTCGGTGGATTCGGTGAGCAGAATCGGCGGGTTGTCATCGAGCGACGCCGCAGCGAGCAGATCCGCAAACCCCTGGCCACGAGCCGTTTGCTCGCCCACAATGATGCGGGACGGGTGCAGGTTGTCGTACAGAGCACTGCCCTCGCGCAGAAACTCGGGCGAAAACACGATGTTGCCCGAATTGAACTTCTCTCTGACGCGCTCGGTAAACCCAATCGGCACTGTGGACTTGACCACAATGAGCGCTGACGGGTTGTGCTCGACGACGAGCCCAATCACCGACTCCACACTCGACGTGTCGAACGTGTCTGCCTCCGGGTCGTAATTCGTTGGCGTTGCGACGATCACGATGTCGGCCGCGGTAATCGCGGGAACCGAGTCGGTCGTTGCCGTGAGGTTCAATTCCTTGTCGGCGAAGAACGCCGAAATCTCGACGTCCTCAATTGGTGACACTCGGTTATTGACCTTGTCGACCTTTGACGCGTCGAGGTCAATCGCAACGACCTCATTCTTCTGAGAAAGGAGGACCGCAAGTGAGAGTCCGACGTAGCCGATGCCGGCCACAACGATGCGCTGAGAGGACATTCGGCAAGTATATCCAGCGGCTGATAGCGCGAGCGGGCGGGAAACGGCTAGTGTGACGAGTGGTTCTTGCGAAAGAGGTACCCATGACCGAACCCGTTCTTCCCGGCGACGCAACACTGCGATCCACCGCCGAAGCGCTCGACGCAGCCGATTCCCTCGCGCACTATCGCGACCAGTTCTATATCGATGACGAGGACGTCTGTTACCTCGACGGAAACTCGCTCGGTCGCCTACCGTTCGGAACGGTTTCCGCAGTCGGAGAGTTCATGAACGACGAGTGGGGTGCCGAGGCCGTTGACGGGTGGTCACACTGGGTGGACGAAGCAGGAAGTGTCGGCGACGTGCTCGCGGCGACCGCCCTGGGGACCGGGCCCGGGCAGACTCTTGTCTGCGACACAACGAGCGTCAATCTTTACCAGTTGGTCGGTGCCGCAATTCGAGCCAACTCTGGGCGAAAGACGATCATCGTGGACGCCGCGAATTTCCCCACTGACCGTTACATCGTTCAGGGGCTCGCCGAGGCGAACGGGATGACGATCGTCACCCTCGACAACGACGGAACCGGAGGACCCGGCGCCGTACCCATCGACGCCCGTGACGAACGCCTCACCGCGGAGGCGCTCGAGCCGTTCCTGACGGAGGACGTCGCCGTCATCACTCTTCAGGCGGTGCAGTATCGCAGCGGTGCTCGATCGGAAATTAAAGCAATCAATGACCTCGCTCGGTCCCGCGGAGTTTACGTCGTGTGGGATTGCGCGCACGCAATCGGGTCAATCGAACTCGACTTCGACGCCAACGGTGTCGACCTCGCGGTCGGTTGCACGTATAAATACGGAAACAGCGGCCCCGGAGCGCCCGCGTGGCTGTTCGTCCGAAAGGAACTCCAGTCGGTTCTTCAACCCCCGATTCAGGGGTGGTTCGCACAAGAGGACCAATTCGCGATGGGGCCAATTTTCGAACCGACCGACACGATCCGCCGTTTCCAGATCGCCTCGCCGTCGATCATGGGTCTGCGGTCAGTGAACATCGCGTTCGAGATGATCGGCGAAGCGGGTATCTCGGACATCGCGCGCAAAGCGGAACGTGGCACCGAGCTGATGATTCGCCTCGTCGACGAATGGCTCGTTCCCCTCGGTTTCCGCTTGGGCACACCGCGCGAGGCTCTGAAGCGCGGCGGTCACATCACCATTCACCACCCCGACGCCAAGCAGATCGCGCTCGCGATGCGGAAGGTATCGAAGGTCGTGCCGGACTTCCGAATGCCCGACGGGATTCGCATGGCGATGGCGCCACTCCCCACCTCGTTCGTCGAGGTGTGGGATGGGCTCGCTCGAACTCGCGATTTGGTTGCTAGTGGCGACTACCGATCGGTCACAGATGAAGGAAACCGCGTCACATGAGCACACAAGCCCTGACCTATACCCAGTACCTCAAGATCGACGAGTTGCTGTCGCTCAATCAGCCGCAGTCGGACGAACACGACGAACCGTTGTTCATCGCGATTCACCAGGTCTATGAGTTGTGGTTCAAACAGATTCTTCACGAGTTCGCCGCCGCCCAGCGCTCACTTGAAGCCGGTGACACCTTCGCGTCACTCGCAACCCTTGGTCGAATCCGAACAATCCTGAAGACGTGCGTGAGCCAGCTCGACATCCTCGAAACGATGACGCCACTGCAGTTCAATTCGTTCCGCGACCGATTGACGTCGGGGTCGGGTTTTCAGTCCGCACAGTTCCGTGAACTCGAGGCCGTTCTTGGGCGCCGCGATCACGCGGGGGCGAAAGCCGCATCCGGCACCGGCATGGGAATGAGTGAGCACCTCGTTGCCGGCTCGCCAGCCCGTCAGCGCGTCGAAGAAGCGATGGCTCGTCGTTCGGTGTGGGATTCAACCCTGCGCTACCTTGCCGCCCGCCAGCACGCCATTCCCGCCGAGGTGCTCGATCGTGACGTCAGTGCGCCGTATGGTGGCGACGAACGGGTGCAAGACGTGTTGCTCGCCGTCCACCGCGATGACCCGGAGGCTGGCCTCGTGTGTGAGTCACTCGTTGACATCGACGAAGGCATGCAGGAATGGCGATACCGTCACGTCAAAATGGTCGAGCGCACGATCGGCAACAAGCCGGGAACGGGCGGTTCGAGCGGTGTCGGCTACCTGCAGTCAACGCTGTTCCACTCGGTGTTCCCCGACTTGTGGGCCATTCGCACCAAGTTTTAGGGTGAGACGTCTGACGCTTCGAGTTCACGGCGCGACCGGCGCCAAACCTTGACCGCGGCGTCGGCATTGAGATAGCAAATCACGATTCCCACCGCAACGTCCCACCATTGGCTCGCTATCCAGAGCGTTGCACCAGCCGCCCCAATGATGGCGAGGTTTGCAAGCACATCGTTTCGAGCTGACAGCCAGGCCGCTGTCACAAGGCTGTTTTCGTGATCCCGCACCCTTACCAAGATGAAGGCGGCTGTCGCATTGACGACGAGTGCGCCGAACGCCGCGATTGACATTCCTTGGGCCTGGGGCACCGCGGGGTTGATGAACTTGTCGATTACCGCAAGCAGAGCAACAACCGCAGGGATGCCGACAAGGATTGCGAGAAACATACCGAGTCGCGCTCGCGCGGCCGCGGCAAAGCCGATACCCACGAGAATCAAGATATTTAAACTCGCGTCCTCGAGAAAATCGATTGAATCCGCAATGAGCGACACCGATTCAGTCGCGAGGCCGGCGCCGAATTCGACGAAAAAATAAAGCCCATTGAGAATCGCAACCCACAGGATTGCAGATTTCAACCGACGATTGTGTATGTGTGCCATGACGTGGAGCTAAGGGGATTCGAACCCCTGACCTTCTCATTGCGAACGAGACGCGCTACCAACTGCGCTATAGCCCCAGGTGTTTCAGAATAGCACCGCGCTAATTTGCGGCGCGACCTAGTTCGCGCGTCGAGCACGCAGCGCAGCGCTGATATCAAACGTTCCAGTGGTCTCGGTTTCGGTTTCGATCGCGGGCTCGGTAAAGCGTGGGTCTGCGGCGACTCCGGACTGTGCTGCGCGCGCAGCCTGTTCGCGGATGCGCGCAGCTCGTTCCCGGGCAGCGATCGCTTTGGCATGTTCGTCCGTGACAATCAGGCCCGCGCCGTCCGGAATCGATCGGTGCACGGGAGGGGTTCGAATCGGCGTCCACGTCTCGTCGACGGTGACGGGCGCAGCGACCCGTTTCGTGGCCGTGGCAGGTTTGGCAACAGGCGCGTCCGCGGTATTGACCGCGACCAAACCGATGACAGCGAGAAGCGCGAACCCCGCACTGAGTACCAGAAAGGACCAGGCCGCGAAAAAGAACGCTGTTCCCGCTCCTGCGGTCGACACCGCAATTGCGAGTGTCAACAACAACTTCATCGTGCGGTGTCGAGCAGCCAACGCGGGTGAGGCAGCAAAGACAGCCTCACGGTGTGCGCGTTCCACGTGACGGTCTTTGGTACGAGCAAGGCGCTCCAGCTCACGGCGGTGTTCGACGAGTTCCCGCGTTGACATCTCGTTCATTGGCGTTCGTGAGCGAATCCCAAGGTCCTGCGTTGTTGCGCTGATTCGGCGAGCGTTGCGCTCAATCGTTCGCGCTTCGTGCCGTTCGCGCAGGCTGGGAGCCAGGTAAACCAGCCACAACAGACCACCGACGATCAACGTCATGGTCGGTCCGAGGCCACTGTCCACGCTCCCTACGGTAAATCGCAATGAGCGCTTCCGTGCCAAGGCGCGCGGTTGGTGTGTCACTCAGCGAATTGGGGTGCGGGCGGCGATTTGGTCGGCTTCAGGAACATCCGCGAGGCTTTCATCGGCCGTTCCCCTGGTCAACCGAGCAAGCAATCCGCCGGGAGCCTCGTCGATCGTGACCGCGAAACAAAAGTGGTCCCGCCAATCACCGTCGATGTGAATGTAGCTTCGGCGCAGTCCCTCGTAGCGCATTCCCAGTTTCCGCACGATTCGAAGGGACGACTCGTTTTCGGGTCGAATGCAAATCTCGACGCGATGGATTCCGAGTCCCGTGAAACACCAGTCCGCGACAAGAGCCACGGCGGTGGGAGTAATCCCTTTTCCCGCGCGGTCCTCCGCAATCCAGTAACCAATCGAGCCCGACGAGAGCGATCCAAACGAGAGCCCGCTGACCGTGACCTGACCGACGACATCCCCGTCGTGTTCGATGACGAACGGCGCTGCTTGGTTCTGCCTGGCGAGTCTCAGCAGGGAGCGGATGATGTCACCGACCGGCGGAAACTCCGAATAACCGGGAATTGTCGCTTCCCACTGCTGGAGCCATGAACGGTTTTTCTTCAGCAGTGCTCGAAGTGGACGGGCATCGCGTGCACGAATCGAACGGACGTACACGTCCCCGTGGTTCAGCGACGGGACAAAGATCACGGACGGCGGTGCGATTCAACGTCGAGCCAGTTCTCGAGTGCAGGCCCGAGGTCGGGGCGTTGCAGCGCGAGTCGAACGATGGCTTTGATGTAGTCGAGCTTGTCGCCCGTGTCATAACGGCGACCGCGGAACACGATGCCCAGCACTCCACCGGCGATGTTGTTGGTTGCCATCTGGCGAAGTGCGTCGGTCAATTGAATTTCGTTACCCTTGCCCGGTTCGGTCTCTTCGAGGATGTCGTAAATCTCGGGACGCAGGACATATCGACCAATGACAGCGAGGTTCGACGGCGCGTCTTTGGGGTCGGGCTTTTCCACGAGGTCAACAATGCGCACGACATCTCCCTCACCGATGTCCTCGATTGTGGCAATGCCGTAGTGGTCGGTCATGTCGCGCGGAACCTCCATCAGGGCGACAACCGACGCGTGGTGGGTGTCGTGAGCGGCGATCATCGGCCCAAGAATGTTGTCGCGTTCGTCGATGAGGTCATCGCCCAAGAGGACGGCGAACGATTCGTTCCCGACGTGCATCTGAGACCGCAGCACCGCGTGCCCGAGACCTCGTGGCTCACCCTGACGGACGTAATGCATGTCGGCAAGGTCAGTCGACTGTTCGACCGAGGCGAGCCGCTTGTCGTCACCCTTCTTCCTTAGAGCACTTTCGAGCTCGGGAACGTTGTCAAAATGGTTCTCCAGAGCGTTCTTGTTTCGTCCCGTGATCATAAGAACGTCGGTAAGCCCGTTTCGCACGGCTTCTTCGACGACGTACTGAATAGCAGGTTTGTCGACGACGGGCAACATTTCTTTCGGCATCGCCTTGGTGGCGGGAAGGAATCGGGTGCCCAGACCGGCGGCGGGAATTACCGCCTTGGTGATGTGAGATGACATTGGTTAAGGATACCGTTGCGAGTCCTCTTTATGATGGGCACATGACGACGCGCGATGACAAAGCGGAATTACGCGCCTTCGTTAGATTGACGCGTGTGGCTCGCTCGTCAGACGAAATGACCTCAGCCTCGACCGATTTCGAACGGTTCCTCGTCTATTTGTCGAACCAATACAGTTGGCGGCGGATTGCCGCGTTCATTCCGACTCCCACCGAACCACCCATCGCGCACGGACTCAACACCTTGGTCAAGGCCGGAGTTTCCGTGATTGTTCCAGTGTCGGTGGCTGACGGATTGTTGGACTGGGTGGAACTCGCGCCTGACGCAATTTCGTCGACAACAAAAGACATCATGGGTATGCCGATTCCGTCGACGGGTACGAGCACTTCGCCGTCAGATCTCGACGCGGTGTTGATTCCCGCCGCCGCGGTCGATCGCGACGGAAACCGGCTCGGCTGGGGAAAGGGTTTTTACGACCGCTTCCTGTCAACGGTTACCGGCGACCCGATCCTGATTGCTGTGGTCTTCGACTCCGATTGTGTCGACCAGGTTCCGACGGAAGCGCACGACGCCCCGATTGATGTGATTCTCACCGAGTCCGAAATCGTGCTCACTCAGTAGTGAGGGGGTTTCTCCGCTTTGAGTCGTTCGTCGTTCTCGGTCTCTGAGTGACGTTCGGGTTCGGGAGTGGGTGTCGGGTCCGTCCCGGGTGCTGCGGGTCGAACGACTCGCCGCTTAGGTCGTTTCTTGTCGATCACGAAGAATTCTTTCAATCTGGTCGGCGACAAGGTCGGGGCTGAGGAACAACTGAAGTTCGTGAACTCGGGCATAACGCCAACCGCATCGGGCCAACATGGCCGGTCGGATTCGCAAACCTTCGCGCAGTGTCATTGGCATCAGGTTGTCGTCGATATCAATCGCGACGCAGAGATCGCCAATGCGGGCTGCGAGCGGAATACCTGGTACGTCAGTCAGAAGAGTCGCGCCGCGTGCACTGAGCCGTTTCCCGAGGTCCGACAACAGTGGGTGTTGCTCGCTCTCTTCCGGAACAAACGCAAGTGTCTCGTCGACGAACCGCCCCAATGCGTTGACGCCCTTCGACATGCGCTCGTCGCGCAGCTCCGCTGTGCTCAGGGCCGAAATCACGGTGAGGTGGCGGGTGGCGCGAGTCATCGCGACCGCAATGAGACGCTCGCCATCGTCCGTCGACAACGAACCGAGATCACTGAGGACCCGTCCGTGCGGGCTACGCCCAAAACCGAGCGCGAAAATCACTCGATCGCGGGTGACGGCCGACGCTTGGTGCAAACTGAGCACGACGAACGGCGAATCCGCGTGGCGGGTAAAGAAATCTTGCAACGTCCGGTTCGCCGGTAAAGCGCTGTGAATCGCCTCCTGAACACGTGCCACGGTGACGGTTGACGCGCTGATGACCATCAGTGAGTGTTCGGGGTGCAGCGTCGCGTGTTCAACAACGTTGGCGACAATTGCATCGAGTTCGCTCGCCGTAGCTTCGATACGACCTGTCTTTTCGTCGAGCGGTCCTTTGCCATCAACATTGATAAACGAAAGACCGCGTTCCCCGAGGGACGTCGACGCAAGTGGCCACGAACGGAGCCCGCCCGAGTACAGGTGCGTCGCGATTTGGGCCGCGAGTCCTGTGCCGAGCGGGCGGTACGACATCGTCATGGCGTGGGTGGGCAGCACCTGAGCAAGTTCGGCCAGAATCGAGCGCGAGCCGGTCCCAGCATCCACCGAATCGTCCGGCGTCACGGTGAACGAAGTCGGTCGGTCGGTGACGGGGTCGCCAAACGTGACAACCTGGTCACCACGCGAAATTGCGGGCGCCGCCTCGGCGACAGACATCGCGCCGGCGTCGACCAGAATCACGACATCGAATCGCTGGTTGGGCGCGAGCGTACCGATCGCGTAGGGCGAGATGCACCACACCGGCGCCAAGATATCAGTGAGAGTCGGAGCAACCTTCATCAAATTGTTGACGGACGTAGGTCCCACCGTGAGTGCCGTCTTGATCGCAGCGGTTTCGTCGGGAAGGTCGGTGATCGCGATTTGCCACGCTTCGGCCAACGAGAAAGCAAGTTTCTGGGCGTTACCCGTGATGTGTGCCTGGTCGACGAGCCGGTAGTCCGTCTCCAGTCGATCCAAAATTGTCGTGTCCGCACCTAGAAGCTGGCGACGTTCCGCAATGATTGCTTCGAGCACACCACGCCACCAGGCGAGTTGAAGCTCGGCGGTGATGATGTCTCGTGTAACGATTCGACCCGCGAATACGTGCAGCAGACCCTCGAGACCGCGTTCGCGCATCGAATCCACAATTGCGCTGCGTTCGTGAACGGTGTCGATGCTCGTGCTGTCGGCTGCAAGCGCCGAAACCAATTCCGACACCGCGGAGCGGGGCTCAATGTCGAGACGACGAGCGAGCGGGCCGTTGAGCAACGCCACGTCCGCCAACACCTCGTCAAGCTGTTCGCCAAGACCGATGAAACCCGCCGGCACGGACGGTCGATACGCCGCGTTGACCAGAGTGTTCCACTGGGTTCTGGCGACGCTCGCGGCGGTCAGCGCTTCGAACATGTCCGGAACGTGAGCTCCGGGACGCACGAACTCTTTCGCGAGCTTCTTCAGTCGGCGACGTTGAGCGCCGGGAATTCCGTCGTCACGAGTCTTGGGTGCATAGGCCGCCACGAAGTCATCGATCGAACGGTCGAAAAGTTCGGGAGTGAACTTGTCTAACGTCGCGCTGACCCCGCGAAGCGTGTCGAGCCGATACCGGAGGTCCTCGAGTGTCGAGCCCGTCCCGAGCGGAGTCGGATCGAGCACCTCCATGGCCATGCTCTCGAGCGTCGCCATGCTGACGGTGTCGAGGCGGCTGGCTGCCTGGAATGCCGCAGAGGCTCCTTCGGCATTGTCAAAGTGTGCCGTCGCCCACGGCGAAGCGGCGCGAGCAGACTGGAACTGACCAAGGTCGGCAGCCGCGAGAAGTGTGCTGACAACCTCGTCCATCGTGGACGTCAGCGCGATGACCGACTCGACGTCGAGCGACACCTCGTTGGTTGCATCGGTTGTGTTGGCCAAACGCGCGAGTTCGCGAATCGCGTCCAAAACACTGACTCGGAAACGCGGGTCGGGTTGATTGAGTGCCGTCCGGTAATCGCCGATGACGGTGCGCATTCGAAGAAGCGCGGTGTCGACATCCATCGTCTTGGGGACGGGAGTTTTTTCGATACGGCTGATCGAACGGATCAGATCCGCCTTGATGGTCGATGGCGACGCCCCCAGCCCATCGAGCCCCAGGTTGCTGAGACTGCGGCGAATGTCGTCGAGTCGCGCTCGACGCGGACCGGCGACGAGAACTCGTTTGCCCGACCGAATAAGTTCACCGACCGCGTTGACGATGGTTTGTGTCGCGCCGGAGCCTGACGGGGTCCCGACGACAATCGAGTTGCCCGCGACAATGTGTGCGACGATACGTTCCTGCTCGGCGTCCGCATCGAGCAACAGGCTGTCTGTGTCAAGGCTTCGCGTATCCGAATTCCCTGGGTCGACCGCTGCGTGGCTCTCGGCAAGGAGTTCCATTGCGTTGGGGTTTCCGCCGATCGTGTCGAGGAGCGGGTGGTCGAGAATTCGAGCGGCACTAACCATGTCGGACGCCACGTCACTCAGATTGGCAATCGCGAGTGTAGGGACAACCATGGCGCCGTCGATGTGGGCAATGAGCCCGTGTAATCGATCGAGCGCGCCGTTGGGGCGGAACGAACCGTTGTCGTTGGTCAGCGCAACGAAGGCACGCTCGTCAAGTGCGATCCCGAATTGGTAAGCAAGTTCACGAGCGAGTGCGGGGTTGAGGTGCAAGGCACCCGTCAGTTGAACCTCGAGGTCGTCACCTTTGCGGTGCATCGAGATCGGACGTAGGAGCATCGGCGCGGTGAAGTGCTCGTCGCCGTTCGTCCAGGACACGAGTCCGACCGCGAGATAGACAGAGTCGATTCCGCGAGCAGCCGCGAGTTCAACCGCTTTGTCGTTAATGCGCGAGGCTCGTTGCCGAGCACGGTGAAGTGCGACATCGTCGCGGACGAGGTTTCGCAGAAGTGTTGGTGTTCCGGCAAAGAATCGCGCGAGTCCGCCCGGGTGGCCGGTGCTCAGTTCGATTGCAACTTCGGTGGGGAAATGCAGAAGGGGGTTGGTGCCACCGAGTTTCGACAGTTCGCGTCGCCACTTTTCCCACACTGTTTCGGCAACGTTTGTGATGGTCGCCGTCGGGTTTCCGGTGGCGAGGTTCGACGGGTCATCGAAAGCAGACAGCGCGCGGGAAATGTCGCCTGTCCAGTCGCTCTCGTCCGACTCCAACACGCTTTTACGCTATCGGGAACCCCTGTAAAACCGCGGAACCACTCCGATGGCTGGAATAGCGGCCATCAGAGCGGTTCGGCGGGTTTTAGGACACGGGGACCAACATACGAACCGGTTCACTCGTGCCCGATTTGGACGTCGCCGTGACGGTCGCTGTCCATGTGGTGACACCGGGGAGGTTGGTGAAATTGACGGATGTGCCCGTGACGACCTTGGTGATCGTCTTCTTGCCGCGCTTCAATGTCACGGTGTACTTCTTCACCGGAGACCCGCCAACATAAGACGGCGTGTTCCACGAGACGGTGACCATCTGATGGGCCGGTGAGATCGCGCGCGCACTAGTCACAGGCATTGGCGCGGTTCCCTTGACGTTCAGTGAAACGGCACCGGTGGAAACGACTCCTTGTCCGCGCAGTACATAACGCCCCGATTTGCTCGCGCAGACCTTGAGTGTCGCCGTCCCGTCCGCCGCGACCGTCGCCGAGAGCTTCTTACCGTCGCACTTTTGCGATGCTCCCTTGGGTGGCAGAACAGACACCGTCGTCGGCCTCGCGGCCCGAGTCGCGTCAGATGCCGCCGCGGTGTAGCCGCTGGTCGCGATGTTCAGTGTGACGAGCTGACCGACACTCGACTCAGGCGTGATAACCGGAGGTTCGATCCACGGCATATCTTCCATGACAACGTCGATGTCACGTTCACCGAGTTTCTTTGTCACTCGCTGGATGAGGATACCGTCGTTGTATTCGACAAACACCTGAGACGCATCGGCCGAATACCCAGCCAAATAGACCTCTCCGAACTCATTCGTGACGCCCTCATTCACGATTGAGCCAATCGTGAATCGTGCCCCCGATACGGTTGCCGAATCGGTCAAATTCGTCGCCGACACGTGCGCCCCGACGACGGGCAGCCCGTTGGAAAGGAGCACTCGAACCACGTGCTGTGATCGCGACGGTTCCGGTGGTAACGAAATCACCGAGTCGGTGCTGAATCCAATCATCGTGCTAGTCGAATAATCAGCCAGCGCACCGCCCGGCAACTGAATGCCGCGAAGCGAGACGTTGACGGGTCCCGCGGGGATGGCTGGGAACGTTGCACGACCATCGAATGTCAACCCGTAATCAAGCGCAGATTCGAACGAGCCGTCGGCCTTACGCCACGTAAGTTGTCCGCCGTATGCGGCCTGGCCCCATGAATCGACGACCTTGATGGTGTGTGATGCAAGACCTGAAACATAAGCAGTGAGGACTGGTGACGCAGAGCTCGTTCCCGCTGCGTTTGTCGCAGAGATTCGAACATTGATGGCCGTCGCGATACCGAGACCCGTAAATGTCTTGCGCACAACGTTCGCCGGTACGTCGATCGACTGCCAGGTCGTTTGGTCGTTCGACCATTCGACGCGGTACGCCGTGATGGGTTCATTGCGATCCGCGGCGGGTGACCACGCGACGGTGACCGACGACACCGTGGACTCCACGACCGTGGGAGCTGCCATTCTCATCGGTGGCAAAGTGGTCGACACCGTCGTGATGTCCGAATGAGCACCGGTTCCGGCGGCATTGACGGCCGCGACCTTTACCTCGAGACTGCTGTTTCGTGCGAGCGTCGGACTCGTCCATTCACGCAGTGAGCCACTCACCGATTCTGAAGACCAAATGTCGGATTGGGCGCTGCGCCACGACACGACGTACCCGACGACAGGGGCAACGGCCGTCACCGGTGACCAAGCAATAGTGACGGAGGTTGCGCGAGCAACCGTTTGTGTGACCGAGGTGACTTTGCCAGGCGCTTCCATGCCGCGGGCACGAAACGCCCCCAGGGACGAAACCTCGACCGGCATGTAATACGGACCCGACGTACCGTTCACAACCAGTCCTCGGTATTCGCCCCAGCAATACAACGTGGACGAAACTCCGGTTGCGCAGGTCGATCCAAAATAGTTTTCAGTTTGGGGCCGCGTGAATGCGATGACGGGCTCGGGCAGCCTCACGGTAGCGGTCCCGTTGGTTCGAGTTCCATCACCGAGATTGCCTTTTTGGTTATCCCCCCAACACGTCACTGTTCCAGAGGCACGAAGTGCACAGGAATACGAGGACGAGACAACCAACGAGTGCGCATCGGAAATACCCGCGACCGTGGTGTACCCGTTCGTCTCGAAAGGAGGAAAACAGATAACCGAACCGTCCATCGCAACACCACAGGACGAGCCGTCGTATCCGCTGCCCATGGTTCGAATGGGCGGAAGGTCGGCGTGGTTCACCCAGCGAAACTCACCGCTATACATTTTGAGGCACGACACCGAGCGGTCAGTGAGCAGAGCGCAAAATCCGAGGAGTTGCGTCACATTCCGTTGCACGACTGTCGGAACCAAGATCGGAGTTGCGTATCTGTCGTAGTTCCATCTCCCCCAGCACCACACCTCATTACTCGAGGTCAGTGCACAGTTTGTTTCGCCGTAGGAAGTGACGGAAGTGACATTGTCGGGAAGTCCCGGAATGACAAAAGTCCCACCTCGACCGCCGATGAATCCTCGACCGAGTTCGCCGTACAGATTTCGTTCGCTCCAGCAAATGACACCAAGCGACTTCGACAAGTCACAAGGACCGCTTGTAGAGACGATGTCCGTGACCTCACGGGCGCGGAGCAGCCCGTCGTAGTCATCAACCCGGACACTCTTGCGATACATGCCGTAGTCCGAGCACCACATCTGCGAGGCGGCATCCGTTCCACAGAGGAAGATCGATTCTCGTTGGAAGTTCGTCAGACCACCCATCACGGTGCTTGGTCCAACGCCGGCGGAGTTGACTGCGGCGACTCGAAATTCGAAGTCACGGCCGGTCGTAAGGCCCGTCACGGTCGTGGTCCGAGAAACGGAAACACCATCGTCGAAGACAGTCCAGTGCCCACCCGGCTCGCGAAAGCCGATCTGATAATCGGTCACGGCGGAGCTTCCCGCTGTCAACGGGGTATCCCACGAAAGCGAAACGGATTGCGGGCCGTTGCCGTCGTAATGAATCGAGGGGATCGGACCCGGAGCGCCGACCGGAACCGCAGCGGATGCCGGCTCGGCCATCCCTACCGTCGGGGCGAGTAACAATGCGGCAACGAGGACGCCGGCAGTTCGCGAAATCAATCGGTGAGAA
>Ga0214921_10007027_pt1 | contig 15143 bp, 13 predicted proteins | sample LL1505_MetaG_FD_177992 | JGI IMG/M metagenome (GOLD analysis project Ga0214921, IMG submission 177992) | Freshwater microbial communities from Lake Lanier, Atlanta, Georgia, United States - LL-1505 | ecosystem: Environmental > Aquatic > Freshwater > Lake | place: USA: Georgia | collected... | reverse complement strand
TACGGTACGCCCGGGCCGGGGGGCGGAGGCGGTGGTACTCCCGGGGGGGGCGGTGGCGGCGCGGGCAGGATGCCTGCGGGGGGTGTAGGCAGCGAAGCATCAGGTGTCGGCACCACAAGCGTCATTGTTCTTGTTTGAGTCGTGACAACCGGTTGGTTCGGTGTGGCTGGCCTTAGGGCACCAACGACCGGCACCCTTTGCCCTCGCCCATACATGCATTGGATATACGCGTGATCATAACTGCGCTGAGTGCCATAGACACCAGAACTCGCTGCCGTGGAGCCGGCCATGCTTCCAAACAGCAAGCCGGTACCGGCGCCAACACCAGCACCCTGATTGCCACCGATCGCGGCCCCTGCAACCGCGCCAATCAAGGTGCCCAACGCAGCATTTCGCACAGCACTGTCATTTGCGGCTTGATTGGGGCCGACGCCGCCAACCTGGGCGCTGGCATAACGACGGCAGAGGTCGTCATCTAAGCGAAATTCATCGAAGCTTTTTCCGGTACCTGGCAAGGCAAGCACGCTAGGGCCCGAAGGCAAACTCGCGCAACCCGCTGCCAGAAAAATGGCCCCGAAAATCACGACCCATCTCAATTGAAGCGTCACGATCTTGATTTCCTATAGAAAAGAATTCAACTACTGATTTCCGATCGAAGGCGCAACCGCTTGGGGTGCGACAAGTTGCCAAGGACTAGCGCACTGAGCCACCGCAGGGTAGTAGGACTGTGAATCCGAGCAGTAGTACCACCACTGTCCCGGGGGTTGAGGTGGCACCGCTGGAACCGTGTTCTCGATATAGACGGGCGGCGTCGCTGGCATCACAACCGTTGGGGGGTAGTAGTTCGGGTAGTAGCTCGGATAGTACGGAGGGTAGTAATAGCTGGGTGGATAAAAGCCTGGCGAGTGCAAGGGGCCGCCAAGGTAAAACCCGAATTGCGCCCGACCACCGCCGTGCCGACCATGACGCTGAGCCATTGCCCCGTCGGCAACCATCATGCTTGAAGCGACCAGAACCACCCAGACGAAACCCTTGATTCGATTCACAATGGCAGCCTTCTTCGAACGAACATGCCTGAGTCTATCAACCGCTTGAGGCAGCAGGCGCTGCAATTTGTTTCGAAAGGTAACTAGGTGCTTACACAATTGACCAAGGGCTGGTTAGCCAGCCAGGCTTCTAAACAAGTCACCACGCCTCGGGCAAATCGTTCAAAGACAGGTTCCACCACAAAACCAAGGTGCGGTGTGAGCAGTAAACGAGGCGCGTGGTGCAAAGGGTCGTCAACTGGTAAAGGTTCTTGATCAAAAACGTCCAGCGCGGCCATCCCAATGCGCCCTTCGCGCAGGGCCTTTGCCAAAGCCGGTGTGTCGACCAGGGCAGAGCGTGAGGTGTTGACCAACAGACTATCGGGCCGCATTTGCGCCAATCGTTCGGCATTGATCAATTGCCGAGTTGCGAAGGAAGGAACCAAATGGAGGCTCACGATCTTGGCCCGGGCCAGCAAGACTTCAATGGAAACCGCCTGGGCGCCATGAGCGGCGGCTCGCTCGGCGGTCATATTGGGACTCCAGGTCAGAATCTCCATGCCAAATGCCTTGCCGACCTGAGCCACTCGTCGGCCAATTTCCCCCAAACCGATCAGCCCCAGTACCTCGCCATGCAGCACGCCCGGGAGTGTCTGTGGCGTTGAAAAACGCCATTGGCCTTGTTGTATCAAAGTGCCGTATTCAGCCAGTTGTCGAGTGCCTGCAAGAATCAGTGCCCAGGTGAGCTCACTGGTACTTTCTTTGGACGGTCCCCAATCGGTATGACTGACCGGGATGCCGCGAGCGGCTAAGGACGCAAGATCGAGGGTGGCGTTGCGCGAGCCCGTGAAGACAACGTAACGCAATTTCGGTAGACGGGCGACTGTCGCGGCATCGAGCGGCGTTCGATCACGAACAAGTACCAAGGCATCGGCCTGCTCGGCAGCGCTCACAAGGTCGTCACCCTGAACGGATTGATGATGAAACATGAGCTCGGCCGCTGCTTCGATTGCGTGCCAATCGCCGAGACGGTGAAATGCTTGCTCGAAATCACCCAGAACGACAATACGGGGTCGGGTCGCGTGGTTGGGCATGATTAGCGTGTGCCAAAGGGCATGGGTGTTGCCAAACGTGTGCTCTCCCCGGGATTGTACGCATCGCCAAGACCGCAAACTACTCCCACTCGATCGTCGCCGGGGGCTTTCCGCAGATGTCATAAACCACACGGTTAATGCCGCGAACTTCATTGATAATCCGATTCGACACGCGGCCCAGCAGGGCATGAGGCAGATGTGCCCAGTGTGCGGTCATGAAATCTGTCGTTTGAACCGCTCTCAATGCAACCACCCACTCATACGTGCGTCCATCGCCCATGACACCGACGGATTTGACTGGCAGGAATACCGCAAAGGCCTGGCTAGTAAGGTCATACCAGCGGTGCCCAACCTGATTCGCCTCGCAGAGTCCTGCCAAGTGGTCTTGGTCAGTCGCCCGGGTGTTTTGCAGTTCTTCGAGGAATACGGCGTCGGCCCGTCGCAAGAGATCAGCGAATTCGGCCTTGACTGGGCCAAGTATCCGCACACCCAAGCCGGGCCCCGGGAACGGATGACGATGGATCATTGAAGCCGGCAGCTCAAGCGCAAGGCCCAAGGCGCGGACCTCGTCCTTGAAGAGATCGCGCAGGGGCTCGAGCAATTTCAGATTGAGCGTTTCGGGCAAGCCGCCGACGTTGTGATGGCTCTTGATTTTTGCGGCGTGCTTGTTCTTGCCCCCAGCCGATTCAATCACGTCCGGATAAATGGTGCCCTGCGCCAACCACTTTGCACCCACCGCGAGGCGATTCGCCTCTTTCTGGAAAACCTCAACAAACTCTGCACCGATGATTCGACGCTTTTGCTCAGGATCTGAAACGTCTCTAAGTTTGCTCAAAAAACGTTCGGAGGCGTCGACGTGGACGACCTTAACGCCGAGATGCTCAGCAAAAATCGACATGACTTGTGCGCCCTCACCCAAGCGCAGCAGGCCATGATCAACAAAAACACAGGTGAGCTGGTCGCCGATTGCTCGATGGATCAAAGCGGCGGCCACCGAGGAATCAACGCCGCCCGATAAACCTAAAATGACGTGCTCATGACCCACCAGCTGACGGATCGAGTCGACGGCTTCCTCAATATGGGAGGTCATCATCCAGTCCCCAGCGCAGCCGCAAATCTCGCGGACGAAACGCCTGAGAATGACCGCGCCCTGCCGGGTATGGGTGACTTCGGGGTGGAACTGCACGCCGTAAAAGTGCCTCGCCTGATCGGCCATCCCCGCGATTGGGCACGACGCAGTCGATGCCATTAACTGAAAGCCTTCGGGCAAGGCAATGACCTTATCCCCGTGACTCATCCAGACATCGAGCAGGCCATGCCCTTCCGCGTTAGTCCGGTCTTGGACGTCAGCCAGTAGTCGAGTATGGCCGCGCGCACGGACTTCGGCTGAACCAAATTCCCGTGTTGGGCTGCTTTCTACGCGCCCCCCAAAGCGGGTCGCCATCAGCTGCATGCCGTAGCAGATCCCCAGCACGGGAACGCCTAAGTCGAACACGGCGTCTGCGACTGTTAAGGACGCTGAATCTGTGGTTGACGCGGGGCTTCCGGACAGGATCACGCCCTGCGCACTGAACGCTCGAAGAAAGTCTTCGGAAACGTCGTGGGGGTGAATTTCGCAGTAAACCTGCGCCTCTCGGATCCGTCTCGCAATCAGCTGCGTGACTTGCGAACCAAAATCAAGAATCAGTATCCGTTGATGCGCCACGCCGGGTTTCTCCAATCGAATCAGTCGGCCCGATAGTTCGGTGCTTCCTTGGTGATCTGAACGTCGTGAACGTGGCTCTCGCGAATGCCCGCCGCGGTGATTTCGACAAACTGGCTCTTGGTGCGCATTTCTTCAATGCCGGCACAGCCGCAATATCCCATCGAGGCGCGCAAACCACCGCAGAGCTGAAACAAGATTGCAGCCAGACCGCCCTTGTAAGGCACGCGCCCTTCGATTCCTTCCGGGACCAGCTTATCGACACCGGTCGAAGCATCCTGAAAATACCGATCCGCTGCGCCCTGTTGCATCGCGCCCAAAGAACCCATTCCGCGATAGCTTTTGTAGGAACGCCCCTGATACAAAATCACCTCGCCCGGGGCTTCTTCGGTACCCGCGAACATCGAGCCCATCATGACGGAAGACGCGCCGGCGGCGATCGCTTTGGCAACATCTCCCGAGTAGCGAATACCGCCATCGGCAACGGCTGGAATTCCAAGGGATTCAAGGGCGCTAGCGACCTCCGCAATCGCCGTGATCTGAGGAACCCCGACACCGGCAACCACCCTTGTGGTGCAGATTGAACCGGGGCCGATCCCAACCTTGACCGCGTCGGCCCCGGCCCCAGCGAGCGCCAACGCTGCAGCCGCCGTGGCGATGTTGCCCGCAATAATGTCGACCTGGGGATGGGCTGATTTCATTTGGCGCACTTGCTCAAGCACGCCGAGGGTATGGCCGTGGGCGGTATCGACCACGATGACATCCACTCCGGCCGCCACCAGACGCGCCACCCGTTCGGAAGAATCGCCACCGACGCCAACCGCTGCCCCGACCCGCAATTTGCCCGCTGAATCTTTGCAAGCGTGCGGGTGTTCTGTCGCCTTCAAAATATCCTTCACGGTGATCAAACCGCGCAAGTGAAACTCGTCATCGACAACCAGTACGCGCTCTAGTCGATGGCGGTGCATCAAGGTCTGCGCCTGATCGAGGCCAGTGCCTTCCGGCACAGTCACCAATCGGGCTCGAGGCGTCATGATGTCGCGTACGGGAATGTCGAGGCGTTGCTCAAACCGCAAATCGCGATTGGTGACGATGCCAACCACGCGTCCGTTGTCAATGACGGGAAGGCCCGAAATCCGGTAGTGCTGGGTCAGTGCGACGACATCTCGAACGGACATGGTCGGCGGGACCGTGATCGGATCCGAGACGATCCCTGATTCGAAGCGTTTAACCCGCGCCACCTCGTTCGCCTGCGCCTCCGGTGACAGATTCTTGTGGACGATCCCGATACCCCCCTCCTGAGCCATCGCGATGGCCAAACGTGCTTCGGTCACGGTATCCATCGCGGCAGAGACCAGGGGGATATTCAGCGTGATGTTGCGAGTGAGTCTTGTCCGCAACGAAGTTTCGCGCGGCAAAATCTCGGAATAGGCAGGGATTAGCAAGACGTCATCGAACGTCAGTGCGCGGCCTACAACCCTCAATCCGCTGGTGGAGCCCGACGCTGTGGGCCCCGACGATGGCACGGCGCGTTCGAGCATCGCAGCCTCCTCTGACAAAACGCGATTATACCGATGGCCCTCGCCGCAGGGGACCGCGAGCGTCCGGACGCCATCGGCTCCGAGGGGCCGCAGCGCGCTGATCGTCCACTCGTTCGCGGCGGTTTTCTTTGGGCTGGGCAATGAGCGGCCGCAACAGTTCAATGCGATCGCCCTCTTCTAACAGGCGGGCAGCAGAAACCCGTTGGTTCCAGACCGCAAGCGCCCAGGGCGCCATGGAATTCGCACCCGAAATTGGCACCATCCATCGCGGATCTTGCTGAGCAGCAAACGTCAACGCATCCTGGACGCTAGCCCCTGGAGGCAGCTTCAGTGTTACAAACTGTGCACCGGCATCCGTCGCCAAAACAAGCTCGACCGTTAAGAGGTCGAAAGCTTTAATCGGTGCCATACAAGTCGTCGGCGCGGCGGACGAAGGCGTCGACAAAACTTTTCGCAATCGGATCAAAAACGCTTCCCACGACCTTTTCCAGCAAGCTATTCGAGAAGCGATAGTCCAACTGAAAATCGACTCGACACGCGCTCTCGCTGAGGGGGGTGAAAGTCCACTCGCCAGTCAGCATGGCAAACGGGCCGTCTACCAGCCGCATCCCGATTCGCTGGCCATCCATGTGATCGTTCCGCGTCGTAAACGACTGCCGCAGGCCCTTGAATGCGATAGTCAGGGTTGCGATCATTCCGTCAGGACCTGACTCGCGCACATTCGCTTCTCCGCACCACGGCAAAAAGCTCGGATACGAAGTCACGTCGGCGACCAGATCAAACATTTGCCGGGCCGTGTGGGGCAACAACACGCTACGGGTAACGACAGCCATATACTTGGGGATTGTAAGCGGCAAACACGACGAAACATGTCGATCATCGAAAACCGCAAGGCCAATCACGACTACTTTATCGAGGAACGCCACGAAGCGGGCCTCGTCCTCGAAGGTTGGGAGGTGAAGGCGATCCGTGCCGGCAGGGCCCAGATCCAGGAGGCTTACGTGATTATTCGAGATGGCGAACTGTGGCTGCTTGGGGCCCATATCTCGCCGTTGCTCGCTGCATCAACCCATATCCGCCCTGATCCTGTCCGAACCCGCAAGCTCCTGATGCGCGGCGCCGAGATCAGCAAGTTGATCGGCAAAGTGGTGCGCGCCGGGTACACGTTGGTCCCGCTGGACATGCACTATCTGAAAGGACGGATCAAGCTTGCAGTTGGCCTGGCCAAGGGCAAGAAGCAACACGACAAACGGGCGTCCGAAAAGAACCGTGAGTGGCAGCGCGATCGACATCGCCTGATGAAAACCCGGGTCTAATCCTGTTGTCAAACTGGTACCAAAAACTGGTTTTTCGCATTACGATGCGGACGATTCATCACGACTTTGGAGCTCCCTATGTTTCAGACCCTGAAGCCTCTCCGCCTCGCGCTCTCGATTGCTGTGAGTGCTGCCTTTGCGACTTCTGCCGGGTTCGTTCACGCCCAGACGGTCATCAAAATTGGGCACGTCGCACCCTTGACCGGCAACCTCGCCCATCTTGGGAAAGATAACGAGAACGGGGCGCGACTCGCGATCGAGGATCTCAACGAGAAAAAGATCAAGATCGGCGGACAGGAGGTCAAGTTTGAGCTGCTGCCTGAGGACGACGGTGCAGATCCAAAGCAAGGCACCGCAGTTGCACAGAAACTGGTCGATGCGAAGGTAGCGGGCGTGATTGGTCATCTGAATTCGGGTACGACGATTCCCGCTTCGAAGATCTATTTCGAGGCTGGAATCCCCCAAATTTCGCCCTCAGCCACTAATCCAAAATTCACGATGCAGGGCTACAAGACCGCGTTCAGGGTGGTGGCAAACGACGGCCAACTCGGTGGAACACTCGGTCGGTATGCCATTAATGACCTCAAGGGCAAAGCCATTGCGATCATTGATGACCGCACGGCCTATGGACAGGGTGTCGCCGATGAGTTCGAGAAGGCGGTTAAGGCCGCAGGCGGCAAGCTCGTCGGCCGGGAATTCACCAACGACAAAGCGACCGACTTTGCTGCCATCTTGACCAAGCTCAAGGGGAACAAACCCGACATCGTATTCTTCGGCGGGATGGACGCTGTAGCGGGACCGATGCTGCGCCAAATGAAGCAACTCGGGGTCAAGGCCAAGTTCCTGGGTGGCGATGGCATTTGCACCGCCGAACTCGCCAAACTGGCTGGCGACGCCATGAGCGATGAACAAGTCGTTTGCGCCGAGGCGGGTGGCGTTACCGCCAAGCAAGAGAAGGGACTCGAAGATTTCAAGGCGCGCTTCAAGCAGAAATTTAACGCCGAAGTTCAGATCTATGCGCCCTACGTTTATGACGCGACGATGGCGATGGCGTCAGCCATGCAAAAAGCAAATTCTGCAGATCCAGCGAAGTATCTTCCCGAACTTGCCAAAATAAGCATGAGCGGGGTTACCGGGACGATCGCATTTGACGCGAAGGGTGACATCAAAGACGGCACCCTGACTCTGTTTACCTACAAAAAGGGACAGCGAGAGAAGATCGCTGTCGTCCGTTAAGCGCTTAGCGGGCTGAGCCGCTCAGTCGATGCCAAGTCGGAATCACGGTGTCGGGATTGAGCGAAATGGATTCGATCCCCTGATCTACCAGCCATTGGGCCAGGTCAGGGTGATCGGACGGTCCCTGGCCACAGATCCCGACATATTTTCCGGCCGCGCGGCAGGCTCCGATAGCCCGCTCGAGCAGTATCTTCACAGCCGGGTCCCGCTCGTCGAAACCCTCTGCGACGAGCCCCGAGTCCCGGTCCAGCCCAAGCGTGAGTTGGGTCAGATCGTTGGATCCGATCGAGAATCCGTCGAAGTATTCGAGGAAGGCCTCGGCCAATAATGCATTGGAAGGCAACTCGCACATCATGATGAGCCGCAAACCACCCTGCCCCGTTAAATCCTCACCCGACCCACGCCTCAGACCACACGTGGCCAAAAGGTCAACCACACGTCGCGCTTCGCTGACGGTTCGTACGAATGGAACCATCAGCTCGACATTGGTCAATCCCATCTCTTGACGCACTCGCAGAATCGCTTCGCACTCCATCGCGAAGCACGCCGCAAAATCTGGCGATAGGTAGCGCGCTGCTCCGCGGAAGCCGAGCATTGGATTCTCCTCCTCGGGCTCGTACCGGTTACCACCGATCAGTTTCCGATACTCATTGGACTTAAAGTCGGATAGCCGAACGATCACTGGGTGAGGCCAAAATGCGGCCGCAATCGTCGCAACCCCTTCGGTCACCTTGTCGACGAAAAATGCCCGGGGATTCGCATGGCCTCGTGCCACGGATTCAACCGCTTTCTTGAGTTCTGCATCCACATTGGGATAGTCGAGAATTGCCTTCGGGTGAATACCAATATTGTTATTAATGATAAATTCAAGCCGGGCCAACCCCACCCCCGCATTCGGCAACTGCGCAAATTCAAAGGCCAGTTGCGGATTGCCTACGTTCATCATGACTTTGACCGGAGGAACGGGCATTTCACCGGCCGCCACTTCGGTCACCTCTGTTTCGAGCAGGCCGTCGTACACGTGCCCGGTATCGCCTTCCGCGCATGAGACGGTGACCAGTAGCCCATCTGCCAGGCAATCCGTGGCATCGCCGCACCCAACAACAGCGGGGATCCCCAGTTCGCGGGCAATAATGGCGGCGTGACAGGTACGCCCGCCCCGATTGGTGACAATTGCGGCGGCCCTTTTCATCACGGGCTCCCAATTTGGGTCGGTCATGTCGGTCACCAACACGTCGCCGGGTTGAACGCGGCTCATTTCGGATGGATCCGCAACCACTCGCACCGCTCCTGCACCGACCTTTTGGCCAATGGCGCGACCGATCGCCAGAATGGCTGAAGTCGTCTTCAGTCGGAAGCGCTGCTGGACTTGTCCGATCGACTGACTCTTTACGGTCTCCGGCCGGGCCTGAAGAATGTAGAGATGTCCGTCGAGCCCGTCGCGCCCCCATTCGATGTCCATCGGACGTCCATAGTGACGCTCGATCACCACCGCATGCTGCGCCAGCTCGATCACTTCCTGATCACTCAGCGAGTATCGATTGCGCAGTTCTATCGGTACTTCACATACGCGGGTGCCCTCTTCCCGAAAAACCATCTGGATGAGCTTGGATCCCAAATTTCGCCGCACAATACTCGATTGACCGCGCGCGAGGATAGGTTTACTGACGGTGAATTCATCGGGGTTCACGGCCCCCTGGACGACCGTTTCGCCAAGGCCATAGCTTGAAGTGATGAAAACAACATCCCGAAACCCGGATTCAGTGTCCAGCGTAAACATCACACCAGAGGCACTCAGGTCACTGCGAACCATTCGTTGAATGCCCGCGGACAGCGCGATGGGCATCTCGGCATAGCCCTTGTGGACACGGTAGGAGATGGCCCGATCGTTGTAGAGCGATGCAAAAACCTCTCGGATCTTGTGCAGGACCTCTTCGATTCCGACGACATTGAGAAACGTCTCCTGCTGACCTGCAAATGACGCATCGGGCAGATCCTCAGCTGTCGCCGATGAGCGAACGGCAACCGGAAAAACCTCGCCTTTCGTATCCCCATGGATCCGAGTAAATGCCGTCCGGATCTCATCTTCCAGAGCACGCGGCATTTCGGCGTCCACAATCCAGCTGCGGATCTCAGAGCCACAATCAAGCAGGGCCTTGACATCGTCGGGATTGAGTTTTTCTAGCCGCTGGGCAATGCGATCGGTGAGCTGGTTGTGCTCGAGAAAGTCCCGAAATGCCTGCGCGGTGGTTGCAAAGCCACCGGGTACTCGGACGCCGGCAGCCGATAGCTGACTGATCATTTCGCCGAGCGAGGCGTTCTTACCGCCGACGGTTTCGACGTCAGTCATTCGCAATTGCTCGAACGGGCGCACATAGCGACCCGCTGAATCGTTGATGAACATAGGGATTTCCCTGAAGGTTAAGATTTGGTGTCGGGATTCTACCGTCGTGATAGCTTCGGGCCATGAGCAACACTTCTGTACCGCTTCGCCCCGCGATGCCTGATGGCGGCACCCCAAGACCCGGTCGAACGGTGTTCTACGTCTCAGATGGCACTGGAATCACTGCCGAAACGTTTGGCCAGTCGGTCTTGACCCAGTTCGAAGGCCTGGCGTTTCGTCATGTCCGATTGCCCTTTATCGATTCACTCGATAAGGCCGATGCGGCTGTCGCGCGAATCGACGCGCAGGCTCAGCAAGACGGTCATCGACCACTCGTCTTTTCGACGCTGGTCAACCCGGAAATCAACCGAATCGTCCGTCGCGCGCAGGCCATGTTTCTTGACTTGTTCTCGACCTTTGTCGAGCCGCTTGAACACGAATTTGGAATTAAGAGCACTCACACCATCGGGCGTTTTCACCAGACTGCAGATAGCTCCAAGTACAAAGCTCGCATCGAAGCCATTAATTTTGCATTGCAGCATGACGATGGGCAATCCTCTGCAGAACTCTCCCGTGCAGACGTGATCCTCGTGGGTGTTTCTCGCTGCGGTAAAACACCTACCAGTCTGTATCTCGCGATGCAACACGGTATCAAGGCCGCTAACTATCCGTTGATTCCGGACGACTTCGAGCGCCGCCGCTTGCCCGACGTTCTTTACCAATATAAAGCGAGGTTGTTCGGGCTGACGATTACACCCGACCGACTGGCTGAAGTCCGGCATGAGCGGCGCCCAGCCAGCCGGTATGCATCGCTCGTGAACTGTCGGATGGAAGTCCGCGAGGCCGAGTCGATGATGCGACGTGAAGGCGTAACCTGGCTCAGTACGACTACGAAGTCTATCGAAGAGATCGCCACCACCGTACTGCAGCATATCCGCCCGATCGGGCTCTAAGCACTCAGACGCTGCCGCCGTTGCTCGAAGAGGCAAATCGCAGCGGCCGCGGCGACGTTGAGCGATTCCACACGGTCGCTCTGGGGAATACAGATCCATTGAACCGTCTTGGGATCGATGAGCGGGTCGAGTCCAGCCCCTTCATTACCGAACAACCATAAAACCGGCGAACGCAGATCAGTCGACCAGAGTTCAGTTGCATCTTGGGGGCGCGAAGCCAAGCGCGGCATTTCAACTCGGGCTTCAAGCTCCACCCACTCCACACCCTCGTGAATCTCAAGGGCGAAATGCGCACCCATCCCAGCGCGCAACACCTTGGGCGACCATACCCAGGCCGTTCCGGGCGCAGTCACGACCCGAGTGATACCGGCGGCGACCGCGGTCCTCAAGATCGATCCGACATTGCCGGGGTCCTGCACACGGTCCATAAAAATCGCATCCTCATTGAGGCGCTCAGGTAGGCTGGGTTGCGGCGTCTCAATCAGAAAAGCCAGGGAGACGCCTTGCACCAATTGGCTGAGGTGACGCCACATGGCGTCGTCCACCGACAGAATGGTCAGCGAAGGATCTTGCTTTTGAGCTCTTGCCAGCAAGGCGCGGCAACTCGGAACCTGGTGGGCAGAATCCGCGATGGCGATGAGGCGCGGCGCTCCCCAGTGGTCTAGCCATGCCTCGCAGAGGTGCTCGCCTTCCAGAAAGGACAGACCACGCTTGCGGCGCTCGCGCGCTGAGTGGGCACATAAAACCAGCTCACGCCAATGAGGATTATCCTGGGAGTGAATCTGCCGAAGACCCGAAAGATCGGGCGTCCCCACGCTCACGCGAGTTCCAGGCGCGCGCGCACTGGGGCAAAGCTGCGTCGATGTTCGGGGCAAGGTCCCAGACGGCTCAGGGCCTCGAGATGTAAGCGGGTACCGTAGCCCTGATGAATCTCAAATCCATAGCCAGGCCATTGAATCGCCAACTGACCCATCATCCGATCACGTTCGGTCTTAGCAAGGATCGAGGCTGCACTGATCGCGGGGATCTTGGCGTCACCCCCGATAATGGCCTGCCCCGGGCAAGGCAAAGCGGCGGGCAGCTGGTTGCCATCGACCAAGGCCAACAGGGGCTGGATCTGAGGGCCTGAGCGGCCTGCGGGCCTGAGATCAGCTTGAATTGAAGTCTGGACCGAATTCACCGCCCGAACCATGGCGAGCATCGTCGCCTTGAGGATATTGAGGCGGTCAATCTCTTCAACCGTGGCGTAGGCAACCGCCCATAAGAGGGCAGACTTCCGGATTTGCTCCGCGAGTTCGGTCCTGCGCTTTGGAGACAAACGCTTGGAATCATCCAGGCCAAGGATCGGAAAACGGTCATCAAGAACAACTGCAGCGGCAAACACCGGACCGGCGAGTGGGCCGCGACCTGCCTCATCTACTCCGCAAACCAGCGCCTCAAAGTTGGCATCGTTCATCGGCGAGCAATCTCTAACAATACTTCGGCGGATCGCTGCGCACAGCCCCGTGCCAATGAGGCATGAATCTCTGCAAACCGCTCGCACAATCGGGCGCGACCAATTAAATCGTCATGCTGATCGATGAGCGACTTTCCCATCATGGCTGGCACGGCGGCGTCTTGAACAAACTCGGGCACCAGGAGTTGATTCGCCAAAATATTCGGCAAACCGATCCAGGGCAAGTAGGCCATCCGCCTCATGATTCGGAAGTTTAGGGGATGCATCCGATACGCAATCACCATGGGTAACCCGAACAGGGCCGCTTCAAGCGATGCGGTCCCGCTCGCCACAAGGGTCACAGCGCTCGCGGCCAGTGCGTCATGTGATTGCCCTTGAATCAGGCTCATTCGTTCATGTAAACGATCTGCGCGAGGTCCCATCCTAAGTAGTATTTGCTGCAGCTCTCGAAATAAGCCAGGTGTCGCCGCGGGCAAAACAAACCGAAACTCGGGTCGCCGCTCAAGAATCCAAATCGCCGTCTCAAGAAAAATGGGGCCAATATGGCGCACTTCGCCCCCTCGACTACCTGGCAGCAACGCGATCAGGGGCCCCTCGGCTGGGACTCCGCTAGCGATCAATCGACGACGTGCAGAATGTCGGTCCGGGTTGAGCGGAATTTGATCTGCCAGCGGATGGCCCACATAGGTTGCGGGGATATTCGCGGTCTGATAGATCGCACGCTCAAACGGGAAGACCAGGAGCATGTGGCCTACGGCTGCTCGAATCCGGTCGACTCGCTCCTTGCGCCAGGCCCAGATCGAGGGCGAAACGAAGTGAACAGTCTGTATCCCTTCCCGTCGAAGAGCCGTTTCGACTCCGAGATTGAAGTCGGGCGCATCGACACCAAGGAACACATCTGGGCGCACATCGCACATCTGATGGATGAGTCGCCGACGCATCCGCCAGAGGCGCGGGTAGGCCTGAAGCACCTCCAGGTACCCATTAACGGCCAGTGATTCGGCAGGCCACCAGGCCTCAAACCCCTGCTCCACCAGGCGCGGACCGCCAATCCCGAAGGATTTGAGGGCTTGAGGGGCCATGTGATCACGGATGCCCCTCAGAAGCGCAGAGGCCAGCAGATCGCCCGATGATTCGCCAACAACCATGCCAAGTGACAGTGGACGAGCATCAGTCATGCGCGCGAGAATCTTGAACTAACGAACGATGCTGCGAGTGACGTGTGACAAGAAGCTGACCATGCATTCCAGATCACGACTGAGCAGCGATTCAAGGGGAGATTCTGCCCTCAAGACCGCCAGACGCGATTGCAGCTGCTCTCGCGCTTCATCCAGACCAAGACCACTTCGGTAAAGGGTCCGATAGACCTGCTTGAGGGCGGAGATCTGCTCTGGACCAAATCCTCGGCGACGCAAACCCTCGACGTTCAGACCGTGTGGCTTGGCGCCCTGCCCCGCACACATCAGGTAGGGGGGTATGTCCTGAAGAACAGTCGTGCCAACGCTTGTCATCACATGGGCGCCAACCCTGCAAAACTGATGCACGCCGGTGAATCCACCGAGGGTGACCCAGTCATCGAGCACGACATGGCCACCGAGTTGCGTGCAGTTCGCAAGTGTCACGTGATTGCCGATCACACAATCATGGGCCACATGAACGTAGGCCATGATCCAGTTGTCGTTCCCAATCCGGGTGCACCCTTGATCCTGAACCGTTCCGGTGTTCACCGTCACAAATTCACGGAACGTGTTGCGGTCACCGATCTCCAGCACCGTCGGCTCACCAGCATATTTTTTATCCTGCGGCGTTGAACCGATCACGGCATTGGCATGAATCTGATTATCGGAACCAATTGTGGTTCGACCGGAAAGGATCGCGCGAGCGCCAACCATCGTCCCCGGTCCGATGGATACGTCAGGGCCAACAATGGCGTGAGCACCAATCTCGACCCCTTCACCCAGTTTTGCACCAGGCTCAATAATGGCGCTTGAATGAATCTTAGGCATCAATTTGACGCAAGGTGCACATCAGTTCGGCCTCGCACGCCACTTGGCCATCAACGGTGGCGGTCCCCCGATATTTCCAGATTCCACGCGACCTGCGCTCAATGGTGACTTCAAGCATCAACTGATCACCCGGACTCACCGGACGCTTGAATCGAGCCCCATCGATACCAACGAAGTAATAAACCGACGAAGCATCACTCACTTTACCCATCGTTCGGAACGACAGGATCCCTGCGGCCTGTGCAAGTGCCTCAATCATCAGAACACCTGGCATGACGGGAACATGCGGAAAATGACCTGTGAATTGGGGCTCGTTGATGCTTACGTTCTTGAGTGCCAGGATTCGGTTGCCCGGTTCAAGGTCGAGAACTCGATCAACCAGCAAAAAGGGATAGCGATGGGGCAAATGCGCAAGGATGGCCCGAATATCC
>Ga0214921_10007026_pt1 | contig 15145 bp, 11 predicted proteins | sample LL1505_MetaG_FD_177992 | JGI IMG/M metagenome (GOLD analysis project Ga0214921, IMG submission 177992) | Freshwater microbial communities from Lake Lanier, Atlanta, Georgia, United States - LL-1505 | ecosystem: Environmental > Aquatic > Freshwater > Lake | place: USA: Georgia | collected... | reverse complement strand
ATCATATTTAATAGGATCATTATTTGCTTCTCTTAAATAACGACTCTTTGATCTATTTGGAGAATTAATTCTGAATAAAATACCACCTCTTTGTTTTATATAATCTGCTTCATTTATAAATCTAACATCACAGACTATAACTAAACAATCACCATGGGATCTTCGTTGAAATGTTTCAATTTGAATATCTAAACCACGTATCCAAATATCAGGATGATATTTTTCTCTTCCATTTTCAGTTCCATATTGTTGTAATTTATTTCTTGTTTCAAATGTTTTATGATCATATAAATCATCATATTTTAGTGATAGATCTCTCGCAAATAATTCATTTTTCATTAGATCTCCGAATCCAATGATAAGAATATTTTTTGATGATTTAAAATAAGGATAAATAATTTGTTCAGCAATATAATTCTTACCACATCCCATATGACCAGACAAACCAATTAGTTTCATTTTGATTAATAATTATAAATATAATTATTAATAAATTTTTTAGAAATCAATTTTTTAGAAGTTGTTCGTTTCATTCATAAAGGAAAGCTGATAGCAATTCCTTTGAATTACTACAATACACTGCGCCACGTAAAGGCCACTTCTTTGGCAGTGCGTGGTTGTTTTTTGGTGAGAGAAACCGTATTTTACCTATAAATCTAAAAGATTCATAATTAAAGACTCTCTTTTTTAGTCAACCAACTAAGACCAGATTGAGGTTAGGAAAACCCTTGAAGTAATATTGATATATATTTCAATCCTATTTTTAGGTCTGGTAAGCCCTAAATTATTAGTAATAGGGATACAAGTGTTTAAAATTTCAGTTTTTTTCAATAAAAAAAATTGAATAATAATAAAAATATAGATATATCTAAGATGATATATACTGTTCACACAGCTTAAATGGAAACTATAATAAGTGGTTCAGGCGAAAGCTATGATTCATTACAGGCAATTGCTGACTTGCGTGCTAAAAAGAAAGCCATTAAGAAGCAAAAAAGAGAGGAAAGGAAGGCATTTCGTAAAGGAAAGAAAGAATTGTTTAAGACATTTGCTCCTGAAAAACAAGATTATTTAAAGAATAAATTTGAAAAGAAGAAAGAAAGTTTAAAAAGAGCTAAAGAAATAAAAAGAGACACCCACAATACTATTCTTAACTTGGCAGATAAGAAACGTGTTTCTTTTGAAAGTCTAAAGGAACTTTATACTCCGTATTCAAATGTTGTTCTACTTTTGGAATTATTTGTTAAAAAACTGGTTTCTTTTGAAGAAGGTGCAAAAGTTCAGATCTCTCCCAAGTGGATTGAGTTTTTAAAATTAGCAAAAGTTATTGAAACACCTAATCATCGGCTGTATCAATATTCATACCGGCGGCGACGTAAATATCATAAGGAAGATAGTCCGATTGCTCGGGTATCTATCCCATTATTTTTTGCGTTAGATAAACTCTATAAAGATTTCACATTAAAGAGATCTCTAAAAAGAGTTTCTTTGATCAAAGCTGAATCTTGTATTAAGCTTATTACAAAATTGATAAAAAAGAGTTTGAGATTTTCTCCACGACTTCAAAAATTTCTTGATTTACTTGGGATTGAACCATCATTTAATATTGAAATATATAATGTTTTACCCATTAGAAATGTAAGTGTATTTCCGGAACAAGCTGCCTTTGATGGAAAGTTAAAGGATGATTGCCCGATTTGCTATATAAAAGATTCGGAACCAGCAATTCGTTTGAAATGTAAGCATGTCTTTCATAAGAGTTGTATAGTTGAATGGTTTAATAAAGACAAAACCTGTGCGATATGCCGAGAAAAATGTTGATTATTTTATAACTTGATACAATTATCTAATAAAAATTGAAAATTTTATCAAATATCATTTCATTCTTAATTATATATTCGCTACCATGTCATCTACTCAAGAAACACTCCTCGTTGGAGGTGGTGAAAAAGTAGCTGCAAGTTCAGTAGATCCTCGTGCTGCCAGAAAGGCTAAAAATAAGGCAAAGAGAGAAGATAGGAAGATTGAAAGAAAGAAAAGACAAATGGTTAAGTTATATACTCTTAAAGAAGACCATGCTTATTTTAAGAAGAAAAAAGACGAAGCACGTATGATTGGTAACGAAAAAAAGAAATTAAATACTTTGATTCTTGAAAAATCATCAAAAGAATCAACAATTTCTTATGATAAACTAACTGGTCCTTATAGCCAACATTCAAATGTTAGTATTTTATTGGAGTTATGCTCTAAATACATTGTTTCAAGCTGTTCAAGTGGAGGTAAGAGACAAGTCCGATTTTCTCCAGAATGGATTGAATTATTGACAATGGTTAAATATGTGATGCCACCAAGCCATACACTCGCATACATAGAACAACTTAAAAAAGATGGTTCTATTGGTAAGAGAGTTAAGAGAATTCGCGAGCCATCTTATAGCGCATGGATATCAATTCATTTGTTTTTCGTTCTTCACAAGCTAACATTAAAATTTATTGCGAAGAAACCAATGAAGTTAAAGCATGTTGAAGGAGCCTCGCGTTGTATACAATCAATAAACAATCTGATTAAGAATTATAATGATTACTCACCGCGACTTCAGAAGTTTTTCAATTTGCTTGGTGTTCCGCCAACAATTGTTATCTCGCGAGCACATATTCCTATCGCAAAAGCCTTTATTGGTATTGCCGATCGCTCTCCAATTAATGTCAGTTTGTTTCCAACTCAGAAACCATTTGATGGAAAGCTAAAGGAAGAGTGCGGAATTTGTTTTTTGCTGGACTCAGAACCAGCTACTTGCTTGGATTGTAAGCATATATTTCATACAGAATGTATTAAATTGTGGTTTGAGAAAGAGCGCTCTTGTGCTTCATGTAGAGCAAAATGCTGATTTAATAAATTAATTTATAACGAAGCATTTCTACTTCTATATTCCATTTTATAAACTGTAATTGGTTTATCTGAGTATGAATTATTTGGAAATATATTTGAACTTGAATTTGAATTTGATTCTATATCATTATAAATCTTATTATTATTAACATCTGAATTTTTATATGATATAAAACCAACTAAAATAAAAATGATCATTAGTAATATAACATGTAATTCATCAAACATTTAAGAGTATTAATTATAATTAAATTTAATTATAATAAATAGAAATCAATTTTTTTAACTGTTTAAAGTTCATATAATTCTTTAGTATATTTTATATATTGCTGTAATAATTTCTTTTTATTTGAGGACATTCTTGTAGCACCACCAGCTTTATTAATTTGATGAATTGGTCTTCCTTCATTTCTAAATTTTCTATCTTGGTCAAGTCTATTACCATTTACTATATTAATATAGGGATCAAAATCTGTATCATCTGATATATTACATGTTGTATCAGTTTGTAAGTAATTTTTTATAGATTGCATAAAATCAAGAATACCTATATTATGTAATGAATTTAATTCTTCTATTGAATTTATAAATTCTTTTAAAAAATTAAATTTAATCTGAAATGATGTTTTATTAGAATTATCGGTATTGTATCCTTGAAAATTTGTATATTTTAATCCTATATTATTAATGATAGGTTCTCCAATATTTTCGCTATATTTTTCTAAAATTTTACCTATGGTTGTATATAGTTCTGTTATTTTTATGTTATTTTGGTCAACGAATTCTTTATTTATTTCATCATATGTCATTTTAGTATAATACTCGTCTCTATAGTCTTTTAAAAATTTTAAATCAATATAAGGAGTTTGAGGAGGATCATTTCTTCCTTGTGTTAAATTTATTACTCCAAATATAGCAACAGATAAATTATTAGTATTATCAACACCAACAGGAGAGTCTTTATTAATCATTTCTTTTATATCTTTCATTATTATTTGTATATCTTCAGTAGAGTGTACTTCTTCTTTTTCAAAACAATTAAAAGATTTATCACTACAATAACAGTCTAAACAAGAATCATTAAATAATGGGAATCTTGGAAATAATGATTCTCTCTTTTGTAATTTTAATATATTAATTAATTCCTTACGTAATCCTAATAATGATCTATTAATTAATACACCTTCTGCTCTTCTTTCTTCACATCTTTCTTTTATTTTTTCAAAATATAAAGTAATGTTTAGCATTATACGATTATATACCATTTCATATTCCATTTGAATTGTTGCTAAAGAACCATCCAGGTCTTTAGAATCTAATTCAGTTTTTGCTAGAAGAAAATCAGCATACACTTTATCTGATATTAGTCCAAGTTTATTTAAAATATATAATAATGAGTATTTAATAGAATATTGTTCTTTTGTTTTTTCTTCTATTAATTTATTTTTCTCCTCAATATAAAATTTATAATCTTTATAATCATTATTTGTGCCTATAACTGCTTCTAATTCTGTGATTAATGGTATAAATTGATCATTAGATTTAAAATCTGAATATATATTATAATTTTCAGTATGTAGTTTTTCATTTGTTTTAGTTACTGGTGTATTAAGAGCTGGTGTTTTATTAATATTAATAATATATGGATAAATTGGTAAATCATGTTTTACTGTGTCTGTTGTATTTTTAAATAAATAATAATCTGGGTTCTTTGGTATTAACCCAATAAATAATTCTGGCTTATATCCGCTACTATTAAAATTACTTGGATTTTTAATATAATTATTTACATCTATTAAATATGATCTATCTGTTTTATCAGGATTTTCTCTTGGATTTATTAAACCTTCCCTTAATGCTTTATAATCGCACATAATACTACTGGAACTATTATTTTTTACTGATTTAGGATCATGTTCTTTATATGTACCTTTAACAAATAATTTATTAATATTAAATAATTTTATTAATTTAGGCAAAATATCTGCTTCTTTATAATAACTTTTTAAATTCTTTTCACAATCCTCAATTAATTTATTAAGGCGTTTTAATGAACTATTATATAATGATTCAATTACACCACCAATTAACTTACGTTCGTGTCTTTTATTTGGAGCGACTGATTTAGAACGATTGCCAGAAGATTCTATTGGTAGGTGAGATAGTGGTCCACTGCGTGGATTAGATTTCGCACGGTTTGCTTGACCTGGAGCTACTGCTGGAACAAAAGGTTTCAATGATTCTTTATATAATTTATAATTTGTAAAGAATTCTGTAATTTCTGTTTTTTTCTCTTGTAATTGTATCTTATATATATTTTCATCTTTAATTTCTTCAATTTTATTATAATTAAAATAATCTAATATAGTATATTCTCCGGGTGGGAATTCTTTAAATTCTTCATCTACATAAAAATTTGTAGTCTCACCTGTTTTTTTTAAATTTAAAAATGTTTTTCTTGTTTTTGGATCATTACATAAAAATTTGCCTTCAACACCTGCGTAATCGCCAAATACTAAATATACATTATCTCTTACTTTTATTGATATATTAATATGACTGCGAGAACTATCATTATTATTTGGTGTTGGATAAACCATTCTAAGTGTATCTACTATTGTAATTATAAATGTTCCTAAATCAGTTATTGGTATAAAATCATTAAAAAGACCTGCATTTAATTGTTGAACTAAAGCATCAGTAGTTTTTTCAATTCCTTGTTTAAAATAATTAGAATGATAAAATGTATTATTATGAATACGCCACTTATATTCTTTTTCCAATTGCCATTCTATTTTTTTTGTTACTAAGTTAAATAATCTTCTTGTCTGCTTATATGATCCGAATTTATTAGGATTTTCTATTCTAAATATACCTGTGCGATCTTTCTTAAATTTTATGTCATCGTATTTAATAGGTTCTTCTTTTTTTGGATTTCCAGTTGCTTCTTCTAATTTAGTTGAAAATAATTCATGTATACTCACTGTAATTGTTGGATTAATTAGCAATGATCTATTTTTTAATATTTCTAATAAAATACCATCTTCTTCTTTTATTACAGGGGGAGTAACACTTTTATCTAAATATTTTAATTTTATCATTGCGGATGTCTTACCTGATCCACTTGTCCCAACACCTGGCATAAATATAGATTTACCTTCATTTAATCTTGTTATTACTTCACTACATTCAGCAGCAATCTCTACATTATTTTGTTTTGGATTAAAAGTTTTTGTAAATGGTCCATATAAATATCCATATTTAAAAGCATCAGCTTTAAATTGTTTTAATGTTCCTATTTTTGGATCTGTTTCAGGCTTACCGTCTTCTATTGTCCAAGGGATAAGAGTTGCAAGGGCATCTGCTCCATTAATTGGTTTTTCTGAATTATGTAATGATATCTTTAAATTTGGATCAGGTCCAGTTACATATAATGATTGAAATTTTTCTTTCTTTTCAACATATAAATTCATATATTCATTGTAATCAGGAATAGTATCACAACGTATTCTTAAATATGTTAATACTGGTTCATTTGTTTCCTCTGAATAGGCATTAGTAATTAAACTTTTAGTTGTTAATTTAAAGTAATTAGTTATATTTTCAAATGTTTCTTTCATTTCAGACCATTCCATATAATCTTTAAAGATAAATCCTAATAATGGTGCTATAGCACGATCTATTGATTTTACTTTATAATCATCAATAATTTTTTTATAAAATTTTATTAAATCATCTGTTATTACAAAATTTGTTAAATCATCAAAATTAGATATTAATTTATTTATTTCTTTCATATTATTAGAAATTGTCCCAATTAATGAATCATAATTTTCTTTATATCTGTCTTTAATTGGTGCATCTATTTTTTTCCATAATTCTATTAGTTTTGTAATATCCCAATATACTAATAATACTAATAATTTTTGTATTTCCTCGATTGAATAAATTTGTTTTATTTTAGTTTGATTTAATGATAGTAATTTAATAATTTCTTTATTATGATAATATGATGAACATTCTTTTTTCCATTTTATTGGAATATTAAATAAATCTTCTTTTGGTCCACCACCATTTATTTGTATTCTTTTAAAACCACCTTTTTTTGAAACTCTAAAATCGATCAAATATTGATATTTATGAACTCCTTTCTTTCTTTCAAAATGAGAATCAATTTCTGCTTGTTCGATTGCCTTAAGTTCAGCTTGAGTGGGAGGGGGACTTCTTTCAGCAGCTGCTTTTTTAGCTTCTTCTGCGGCTTTGGTTGCTTCGGCTGCTTCGGCTGCTTTTTGAGCTTCTTCTGCGGCTTTGGTTGCTTCGGCTGCTTTTTTAGCTTCTTCTGCGGCTTTTGCAGCTGCGGCTGCTTTTTTAGCTTCTTCTGCGGCTTCGGCTGCTTCGGCTGATTTTTTAGCTTCTTCTGCGGCTTTTGCAGCTGCGGCTGCTTTTTTAGCTTCTTCGGCTGCTTCGGCTGCTTCGGCTGCTTTTTTAGCTTCTTCTGCGGCTTTTGCAGCTGCGGCTGCTTTTTTAGCTTCTTCGGCAGCTTCGGCTGCTGCGGCTGCTCTTTTAGCTTCTTCTGCTGCCGCTTTTTCTGCTTTAGTAGGTTTCTTATCTTTCTTTTCTGAATGATTTGTCTTTTTTCTGTATCTTATTCCGCCTTTTTCGTCACTTTCTGCTTCCCATTCATCATCTAAATCATCTTCTTTATTAGCGGCTATTATTTTTGCATCTATTTTTTTTATTAATTCATCTGGGTTTTTTGGATCTATAAAATTAATTGATGGAGGTGAACCTGGAACATAAACCGGATAAAATCCCACGATATTATAATTCTTAAATAATTCATTAATAATTTTTTTTAGGTCTATTATTTCTGCTTCTTTATTAGGAGTATTTATTATATCAACTAAGTCTCCAATATATTTTTGAACAGTATTCTTTTTTTTTATATCGCTCATAATATAATATATAAATATAAATTATATTAGAATTTTAATTTATCTTGATAAATTTAAACTTTTTAAATGAAATCTTTAGAAAATTATTTTATTATAAAAAATAGTTAATAAACTAATTTAATATGAGTTATATATTCTTTTATGAAAATTATGATATCTATAAAACCGAACAATTATGTGCTAATTTATATAAATTTATGGAAATGATTCTTATTTCTATTAAACTAAATAAGATATTAGTTCTTCCCAATTTCTATATGACTCCCAGAAATAACGAATTAATTAATACCCTTGATAAATTAATTATAGATCGTATTGAATTAATTGATATTCGCAATATTCTTTGTCTTGATAAACTAAAAGATGTCTGTAATTTTATTTCTATTTCTGAATATCTTAAGATTAAAAATTTGAATACTATTGTTATTTCTAAACCTAATGAAGATATTCCACTTGTGGGAGAAAAATACCATACAATATATGGTATTAAAAATGTTAAGAAACATTTAATTCAAGATTATAGTTCATTAAATATTTTAAATATCTTAGGGGGTTACAATAAGGTTGGTGAGTTTGATGATATTATAATTCATAATTATAACCGAATGGGTAATCCTGTATGGGCTGGAGATGATTATAATAAGATTCGTAATAATTTAAAATTTAATGATGAATTAATAGAAAAGTCTGATAAAATAATGAATGGAATGGGAATTGATTTTGACAAAACATTATTAGTTCATTGGAGAAGAGGTGATTTTAAATTAAATATAGCTGATACTGAAGAAACAAAAGATTATTATAAGACTTATAATAAATTAAGTGAATTAGAAAACTTAATAAAAAATATTCTTGTAAGGTGTTATGAAAATGATATAACAAATATATTATTAATAACTAATGAAACTAATGAACAAGAATTATCAAAATTATCTAATATCCTTAAAGAATTTAATATTAATACCACTGTATTTGATTCAGTAATTGATAATTCATATTTAAAATATCTAATAAACGATATATGTAGCATCATAATTGGTTCTAAGTGTAAGTATCAATTACATGGATTTGGTAATTTTAATAGAATGTCTCAATATGGAAGATGGATTATTGAAGAAAATATAAATTGTGTTAAATATTTTCTTGAATAAGAGTGGAAGCGGTTAATGAAGATTCTTAATTAATTTCCATACAGTTTTAGTTTCAGATATTCTCATTGGTGAATCAATATTATATCCTAACTTTTTATAAAAAATTATTAAATCTTCATTACACCATAAATTAGATGAATCAAATCCTAATTTTTTAATATATTTTTCTGCTAATTTGACGACCTTCTTACCAAATCCTTTATTTCTTAAATTTGGGTTAACATAGATGTGAGATATATATGGAGCAAAATTTTCAGTATCTACCGCAAATGTTGCTACAAAATCATTATCATCATCAAATAATACAAAGAATGAATTATTCTTATCAACAAAATTATGTAAGATAAAATTAATAACTCCTTGATATGTTTGAATCTTCTTTAAAACAAAATCTTCACGCCATTCATTTATTAAAGCATGTCCAATCATTATTTGAACATCTGTTGGACAATTCTTAAATTGAACAATTTTACCCTTAACTATATCAGCATATATCTTTTTATTTGGCATTCTTATTACAGGCTTTTGTTCCTCTTCAGGAACAATACCCTTTATCTTTCTCATTATATTTGTTAAATCATTTGTTTTAGGTTTAGATGATTTTTCATCTCTAACAGGAGAATCATCTTCATCACTATATTTAGATTTTGATTTATTTTTCATTTTATTCATTATATTTATTAAATCATTACCTTTAGATGGTTGCTTTGATGGTTGCTTTAATGGTTGTTTAGAAGGTTGCTTTAATGGTTGTTTAATTGGTAGTTTAGATGATTGGTGTTCTTGAGATGATCTTGATTTAGATTTAGATGATTCATAATTTAATTCTTCAGAATCAATCTCAATCATTTCCTTTTCTTTTTTATTATTAGGTAAGTCATGCATACCAAATCCTCTTACAAGTGGATTTGTTCCAATTGATGATAATTCTAAATTTCTATTTAAATTTTGAAATTTATTATCTTCATAATTAGTTTCTTCAAATGATCCATGTGATGAATATTGATCTAATCCAGGTAAGTTTGATTGTAGTGTCATATTCTTTTTGTTATTTATTTGCTTTCTTGAAACATCTCTTGAATTACTTTGATTATATCTTGGATCATTATGAAATGATTTTGGTAATTCTTCTAATTTATCATTTACATTATTTTCTAAACCAAAATACAATTGATCTTTAGAAGCTCCATCTAAATTCTCAAAATTTTGTGATGCGTTTCTATAATGTTTCATTTCTCCTAATTGTTTTTCTAATGATTCTTCTACTCGCGTCTTTTTCCCTTCAAATTCAAATCCGGAATATCTACTCATAAAAATATATAACTTACTTAAATATTATAAATCTATAATTTAAATGAATTATTTTTTATTAATTTATTATTTTACTAATATATATGTTTGACATTTATATTGATAAAAGAATCTATATTGGTAAGTCTCCATTACCAGACGGTGAATGGGGAGTATTTGCCAATACTTTCATTCCTAATGGCACAACCATCGAAATAGCAAGAGCACTTAAAGTTAAAAATGATTTTTTATTTCAAAAAGGAAATATTTTAAATGATTACGTATTTAAATATAATGATGATTATAGTATGATTGCTTTAGGATACGGTAGTTTATTTAATCATTCTGATAAACCTGGTATTGAATATAAAGTAAAAAAAGATAGAGTTGAATATTATACTATAAAAGACATTTATCCAGATGAAGAAATCTTTATTTCTTATGGTGAAAGTTGGTGGAAGAATAGAGGGCTCAAACCTGGGAAGTAGCTATTAATTTGAGATGTATCTAAATTTATTAATTTCATATTTATTTGGAATTAAAATCATATGTTTATTTAAATCTATTTTTATGATCTTATTATCATCATAAAAATTTATATATTCTAATGGATTCTTATCTCCTTTTCCAAAATTAATTTTAATCTTTAATTTATATTTATATGAAACCGGAGGTTTTTCATCGTCATAATCACCAATAAATTTATACATTTTACGTGATTTTAATTTCTCCCATATATTCTTTAATTCTTCATTATCAGTTGTATAATAAATATGATTTATATAATCATCACTTAGACGTTTAAATTTTTCAATATCTGTAATATATTCTTCTTTATCCTTGTTTAAATGACTCAATTTAAAAATGTCTAAAATCATCATTTCTACACAACTAATAACAGGATGTTGATAGACTTGTTGATGTAATTTATATCTTAGTTCAAATAATTCATATACATTTGATAATTGTTTTATTGGAAAGCAGATTTGATCATCTATTACTTTGATTTGTTTTAGAATTCGTGTATAATCATACTTATAGGGTAATCCTAAATGATGAGCGTCACGATTTAAGTAATCTAATTTATCCGTATCATAACCACTTTTTTCATTCGCAACAATCTGATATTTAAATCCATCATCGATTGTTGGCATAATCATTTTTGTTATTTCATTAATATCTTCTTCTGACAGTTTTAAATTATATTTGGTTTTAATATATTTTAAAATATGAATTGATCTGTTTTCATGATCTTTTAATGGGTTTGTTAAATCAGATAGAAAATGATGATCAAAAAAATGTGAATAACATGAATGACCTAAATCATGTATTAACCCAGCAATTTTTATTCTTCTAACATCATCTTCAGTAATATTTAGTTCTGGTTGTTTTTGTTGTATTGTTTTAATAAATATTCCTGATAAATGCGAAACACCAATTGAATGCTCAAAACGTGTATGAACCGCAGATGGAAATACGATATAAGCACATCCTAATTGTTTGATATCTCTTAGACGTTGAAATTCATGAGTGTCAATAATTTCTAATAAATAATCTTCTATTTCAATATATCCATATAACGGATCATAAATAAGTTTCATTTAATAATTTGATTTAATAATAGTAATAGGAAATGCTCGAAGGATAATTTATAAATAAATCAATTTTTTGATTTAAAAAAATAGTAATATTATTAGTTAGAAATGAGTCTAACTATCATCACACCAACTATTGGAAGCAAATATTTAAAGAAATCTATTCAAAGTATTATTAATCAAACGAATCAAAATTTTATTTATTATATTGTAATTGACGGTCATAAGTATATTGAAAATGTTCAGGAGGCTTTAAAAGAATTTAATATTCCTAAAAATTTTGTAATATTACCTCTTTGCGAAAATACTGGCGCAAATGGTTGGAATGGTCATCGTATATATATTGCCACAAGTTTTATAACTAATTCAGATTATGTTATGTTCTTAGATGAAGATAATGTATTTGAACCAAATCATGTTGATACAATGTTAAAAAAGATTGAGAAGGGAAATGATTGGACTTTTAGTCTTCGTAATATTATTGATAAAGATGATAAATTTATTTGCCCGGATAAATGTGAAAGTTTAGGTAATATCCATCATGTTTGGAATAATAAAGATGACTTTTTAGTTGATGTAAATTGTTATTGTATTAAAAGAGACATATTTATTAAACATTGCTTAGATTTTAATAAGAAAGCGCGACCAGTTGGTGAGATGGAAGTTGATAGAGCATTATATAAATCTTTATCTGGTGGAAAATATAAATTTGAATCAACTGGACAACACACAGTTGGATATAGAGTTGGTAATAGAGATGATAGTGTTAAAGCAGAATTTTTTATTCATGGTAATAAAATGATGGAGAAGAATAATAAGGATATTTATGTATTTCATTTAGATCCAAATTGGACTAATAAATGTTTAAGCACTAATGAATTTGATTATGAATCAATTAATTATCTATATGAAGATGGTAATAAGACATTATTATATACACTAAAAAACGAAAGGAATTTTAATTTAATTAATGGATACAAAAGTAATATACCAAGTGGAAGTATATGTTATATGACAATTATGGATATTAGATTAATACCAATGGAAGTATTACAAAGAAAAGATATTAAAAAGATATGTTATTTATTAGAAGGACCAAATTCATGGCATAAAGATAATTATAATTATAAAATGCTTGGAGAATACTTTGATAAGATTATAACTTACTGGGATGGATTATTAATGAAAGAAAAAGTGGTATTCTTTCCATTCGTATCACGGTTTGACATGAATAATAAATATCACAAAGAAATGATTAGTCGGAAGAGAAAATATGATAAGAGTATTGGAATGATTTTAGCAAATAGAGATAATAATGAAAAATATACAATTAATGGTATTGAATTACAGCGTTTGGATTATTTAAGAAAAGAAATTGTTTTAAAATTAGATAATATTTGTGTTCATGGACAGGGATGGGACAAATTGGTTGGAGGTGTTAAAAATGTGAAAATAGAGAACGTAGAGAATAGGATGTTAGATGATACAAATATTCATGACTTTTTAAGACGTTTTAATTTCGCCCTTATTATAGAAAATTGTGATGGAAAGAATTATGTAAGTGAAAAGATCTATGATGCGTGGGTTGCTGGATGTATTCCAATTTATTATGGAAATAAAGGAATCATTAATTTACCTGAAAATTGTTATATTAAAATTGATGTGAATAATATGGGATCTATAGAAAAAATTATTAATGGAATGAGTAGAGAAAAGATTGATGAATATTATAATAATATTCATAAAAATATAGAAAAAATATTAGATGATGTATCTCCAAGTAGGTTAATTAATAAAATTATAGAATTTATTTAATTTTATATATTATACATATATGTTATTGGGAACAAAAAAAAAGAAGATTTATTTAAGAAAGCAGGATTTACTGATTATAAAGGATTTTTAGATGATCTTAGTTATGTAGCACAAAATTTAGATAATGAATTAAGATTTAATCAATTTAAAAGAAAGTTAGAATCAATTGATAGAATATGTATTAGGGATGAAAATAGTTTATATATGAAATTTGGAAATCCTCCTGAGATGAAAATAGATATAGATATGGGTGGATTTGATAATCAACCATTTAGAGATTTAGTAAAAAAATTAAATGCTGATGAAGTTTCTTGTACTGTAATCGCACCAGATAAAATAGTGGTTAATCCAGGTAGTTTTAGTTTAAGAACAGGTAAACTAACTGTTGGATCAACTACAAGTGCTAATGCTGACTTTTTAAAAGAATCATCAACTCGTCCTCAAACATGGCAATCAAATGAAGATTTTTTAAATAATTACCATAATGATTCTGTTTATTTATTAGCTAATAATGGTATTAAACTTGATTTTCTTAATTTTTATACATTTATTTTTTGTCCATTATTAATTAATGATATAAAAAGAAATATAAAGTTATTAAATATTGTATCAAATAAAATACATATTAAAGACAATAAATATAATTAATATACAATTTCAGAAATTAAATGGATGCTATCCAAAACTTCCAACTCCCCCTTTCGTTCCACCACAAATACCTGATGATGTACCTCCACCTAATCCACTTAAGGAAAAAAAATGTTTAGTAATTCAATTAAAACAACCAATTAAACAAGTATTTTTTGAATTAATTAACGGGTTATCAACTACATTAGGATATAATGGAAATACCCCACATTTAAACACTCTTAAACTTGAAGATCAATTTATAGGAGGACCACCAGAATTATATAAAGGTAATCCATATACTAAGCTTTCAGAAGGAATTAAATATGGAATAAAATATAATCATGGTGATGCTTCTCTTGAGGCACATATATCTTGTGCTCAATATTACATGGAAAAAATAAAAGATGTTGCTAATTTTTTTGGAATTGATATAAATGATCCACAATTAATGGAAAAAATAATGAAAATAACAGAAGTTCCGAGTGGAAAAAAAAATACTTATAATATAAATTCTTATAGACAAGTTTACGTACAAATTGATTGTTAATTTTTATCTCTTTCCCATTCTTTGTAATAATGTATTTCTATTTATTCCATTGACAAATGGTGTATCTGTTGCGAATCCAGCAGGTGTTTTAATTAATTGTTTCTTAAATCTTTTATCAAGATTATTATCTGATCTACAAAAGCAAATACATGATCCAGGAGGTGTTGATAAATTACATCTACTTGCTAAATCATAATATAAATCATCTAATACATATATTTCATTAGCACCTTCAATAATGTCAACATATTCCAAATAGTTTAAATTTATAAA
>Ga0214921_10007025_pt1 | contig 15145 bp, 14 predicted proteins | sample LL1505_MetaG_FD_177992 | JGI IMG/M metagenome (GOLD analysis project Ga0214921, IMG submission 177992) | Freshwater microbial communities from Lake Lanier, Atlanta, Georgia, United States - LL-1505 | ecosystem: Environmental > Aquatic > Freshwater > Lake | place: USA: Georgia | collected... | reverse complement strand
CGAAAGGTTATGGTTTTTACAACAAGTGGTTAATATAAATAGATAAATATTTCTAAGTCAGTATCAATTTTATAATAGTTAAAAATAAATAGTTACTCCGGCAAATATGTAATTGGTAAAATTTACACATTTACACATTTACACATTTCACACATTTCACACATTTCACACATTTCACACATTTCACGCATTTCACACATTTCACACATTACTTGTTATCATCATCGCTGTTATTATTAGAATTATTTTTCGAGGTAGAAGTTGAAGATACACCGACAAGTTTTGTTCCTTTATTATCACGTGTTTTATTTGTTCTTTTAGGAGGAAGACATTTTAATGTAGACTGCCGTTTTTCGCATCGCTTTAGAGTAAACTTGCGATTTACTTGATTGAATAAAAGACATGGTATTGATTTTATAACACCACTTTCACGGTCATAAATAACATCTTTTGCTTTTGATAGACGTTTTTGTTCAAGACCCGTCGTTAAAAATGAGAGTAAAAATTTTGATTCCTTTGCAGTAAGATTATTAATAGTGGAATAGTCTTCAATGAAAACGCGAATTTTTTGCATTTTGATTGTTTTGTCTAGCTTACTCCAAAGCTCATTTGTGTGTGTTTGTTTTTCTTTTTCAAGAAAGTCATTAATATTATTTACATCGTTTGTGTCTCTTGGACTTAAATTATTATAGGTACTATTACTTAAAAGCATTGACTTATATTTTATATTTTTCAGGTCTTTCATTTCTTTACTCATTTTGTATATATTATATATAAAGTAAAGTTTAACCTTTTTTCTATTTGTTATATTTATGATATAAAACATGAAATCAATTTCAATAACTGGAAAAAGAAATACTGATAAAATAAAAACGTTAGAAAACCCGGATATGATTTGCGAAAGAAATTCTATAAAAAAGTTTTCAAAAGAGACTATTGCATTTTACGAGAACCACGAGGAACAAATATCTGTGATAAATAAGCTTTATATGGATGTGAGACCATTAGAGAACCGTGAGATATTCATAAAAGAACTAGAAAAAAAAATAAGCGGATATAAACGACAAGATATAGAGAAAGAGTTATACGAAAAAGAAAAATTCGTAGATATGGAACATGTATTGTCGAAATTAACGAGTTGTGGATTAAAATGCTATTACTGCGAGAAAAAATGCTATATTATATATAACGAAGTATTGTCAAAGACACAGTGGACGATTGATAGAGTTGATAATAACCATGGACACAACAACGACAACATTGTTATTTCATGTTTAGACTGTAATATAAGAAGAGGTACAATGGATAGCGACAGATTCAAGCTAGGGAAACAGATGAAATTCATAAAAAAAGACCACGATGAATATCTATGAATATGTTGTTAAAAATATGTTGTTAAAAATATGTTGTTAAAAATATGTTGTTAAAAATATGTTACTTATTTTAAATTGCAGAAAAAGCATTTAAAATGAACTTTATTTTAATAAATACAAATACAATTATAAATAAAATAAAATTTGGAAATGTCTTCTAGCGCCACATATTCTAATTATACAACTCAGAATGACCTTTTATTGAACAATCTTTTAAAATTTTACGAAGAGAGTAACAATATGGATTATATGCTGCGAATAATAAACGGAGAGTCAAAAATTTCTCTAAGGATAATAGACTGGTTTGCAACGAACTATGCAAAAAAATATTACACAGTATATGAGATACCGAATACGGAGCGTCGCTTTAAAGTATATGTAGACTACAAGTTAAAATTGAAAGCATACTCAAAGAAAAGGTTCGACCCTTTTTGTAGGTGGGATAGAATAACGGTTCCATATAAAGATGGTAAATATATTCAGACAACAATAGGACAATTAAATTTTTTCAAATGGGCTCTAGAAAACAATGTTATTCGTTTTATAGAAGAAAATTATTCAAATATTGAAAAAGATATGAATAACAGGAACAGTACCTCAAAGAACAAGTCATTGTCTGGTTCTTCCATTTCTAGTTCATCGACTGATTCTGTAAATATTGATACAAACGATGCGAATGACGCAAACGACGTAAACGACGCAACCCATGATGGTCAGTGTGTAGGAATTTTTACAGGAGATATAAATAACAAGACGAGAAAAAAGCGCGAAGAATTATCTATTTCGGCTACTAAAAGTATTAAAAAAGAAAAAGTAGAAATTGTAGTAAATTTTAATTAAATTAAATGAGTGGTGGAGTTATAAAAACATAAAAACATAAAAAATATAATAAAAATATAATTACAGTATTTTTATTATTAGAAATAAAATTTTAATATAAATAATGGGGAATACATTATCAATAAGAAAAATAAATTGTGAAGATATGCAAAAAGCTTGTAACGGGAGTAATGTTGAGAACTATATCATAATAAACACGTTAGAAGATAATATGCAAAAGTGTTTGATAAAAAATACAATTCAAATAGATCAAGAAGAGAAAATTATAAATTCTATTATAAAAAAAAACCGTAATAAAACTATTATATTATATGGTAGAAATTGTAATGACGAAAAGACGTATAAAAAATATGAACAGTTGGTTGGATTAGGCTTTACCAATGTCTACATATACGTAGGAGGAATGTTTGAATGGTTATTATTACAAGATATATACGGTAGTGAACTATTTCCAACTACAAATAAAGAGCTAGACATATTGAAATATAATTCACATAGAGTACTGGAGGTTAAGTATATAGAAAATGGAAAATAAGGGGTGGCGACGATTGTGGCGAAGGTCTTCGAACTACAGCGATGTAATAAATGTATCAATTTGTTCCAGTATTCTGACATTTGCTTCAGGGTTTTTGTGTAAGTCTATATCCGCATCAATAACAAGTTTTGGAATGTGTTCGCTGTCAATCCATTCATCGTGGTATTTGTCGCACTCTTTTAAATATTCAAGTGGGATATTTTCTCCTTCTCTTGCGCGAATATTTACACGCTGTATGCACGTTTCAGGCGACGCTTTTATGTATACAATTGCGCTTATTGGTACATCACTTATAAATTCTTCATACCATTTTTTGTAAATAATATATTCGTCATGTTCTATATCACCCTTGTCGTATAACATTTTCGAAAACACATTTTTGTCTGTTCCGACACATCTTTCGGTAATAATATACTTGTAACCTTTTTTAACAGCATCGCGAAGAAGTGATAGTCGCGAAATATAGGCGAGCATCTGAAGGCGGAATGCAAATCTTTTTTGGTCTCTATAATAATTGGAAAGAATCGTCACACCATTCTCATCGACAACTGAATTCCACGAGTCAACCGGTTCTTGAATAAAGATAACATCCGTTCTGCCTTTCTCTTTATAATAGTTTTCAAGGTCTCTCACCTTTGTCGATTTTCCTGAACCAATATTTCCATCAACACTTATAATGATAGGAGTGGTGGCAGCAGATGCGGATGAAGAAGAGGTGATAGGAGCGGAAGATGTGTCACGACTAGACATAGTTGTGTTTTCAGAAAAAGGTATTGTTGTCATTTCAATTATAATATACTAAATATTTTCTTTCAATTTTATATACTCAGATATTACCTTATTATATTACCTTATTATATTATATTATATAATATATTAAAGTAGGTTAAATATATCTTCTTAAAAATATATAACGATACACGTAGAGCTTCAATCATCTCAACCCATACTATATTTCAACAACTAACAACTAACTACACTTACAACACAACATGACGGAAAACCGAGAAACAGTAGAAAATAAAAACGACAAACAATGCGAATCTGAAGTAGATATACATATTGACCTATATCAAAAGAAGCTTTCAAAAGCAGAATGGGACTATATGGAAATACCGGAATCAAAAGACGAAGTTGAAATTTTGAATTTAATTAAAAAGGGATTTTCTGACGTAAATATTAAGTATAATTCGGCAAAGTCTATCATAGGTGTTTTAAAAACGTCTATTACGGAAGAAATCATGGTGTTTCTTTTTAATAAATATTTTAAAAAAAAGATAGAAGAAATATGCAGCGAATATGACTATGCGGATTACAACTGCGAAGAAGTGATTGGAAAGAATAAAAATTTAAAAATAAAAAAAATAGATGAAATGAGAATAACGAATAATAATTTTCAAGAAGACACAAGTAATGAAAAAATTTACGAGTTTGTTTTGATAGAAATTATCGAGCAACTATTAGAACACTATCAAGACAAAAAGGCGAACTGGTATTATTATTACTATACTTTAAAGTTTATGAAAAATAATGAAATCGACCACCTTAACACGTATGTCATTCACTTTGTAAACAATATTTTAGAAAAATACGAGAATGATTTCAAAATAAAAACATTTATTAGATATTCTTACAACTTCATTGAAAAAAATGAATACATATTTAAATATCAAGACTTTGCTCTATACGAACACCAAAAACAAATATTTACTGTTTGCAAAAATCCGAATCCGAAACTTATATTATATATTGCTCCAACGGGCACAGGTAAGACTCTTACACCTATTGGATTATCCGAGCCATTTAGTTTGCCTAATCCCGACCCATTGGTAGGAGGATTTATAACTAAAAAATACAGAGTTATTTTTGTATGTGCCGCGCGACACGTGGGTCTTGCGTTAGCAAAGTCGGCGATTAGTGCGATGAAAAAGATTGCGTTTGCATTTGGCTGTAATAGTGTGAGCGACATTCGGCTGCATTATTATGCGGTAAAGGAAGCAACGCGTGATAAAAATGGGCGGATTCGTAAGGTGGATAATACGGTAGGAGACGAAGTGGAAATAATGATATGCGATATCAAGTCATATATTCACGCAATGTTGTATATGAAGGCGTTTAATAATGTTAATAATATTATTTCGTATTTCGACGAACCAACAATTTCGTTAGATTATAGTGAACACGACTTTCATAAATTAATCAAGAAAAACTGGGTTGAAAATCAGATTCCTAATATCGTATTGTCGTCGGCGACGCTTCCACATGAGAATGAAATACAGACAACTATTTCGGATTTCAGGTCAAGATTTATTGGTGCAGAAGTTATATCTATTGTCAGCCATGACTGCTCAAAGTCAATCCCAATTGTGAATAAAGATGGTTATGTGGAACTGCCGCATTTTTTATTCGAGTCGTACAGTGATGTGTTAAATTCGGCGAAACACTGTGAGAGCTACAAAACACTTTTACGATACTTTGACTTGAATGAGATAGTAAAATTTATCAGAGTTGTAAATGAAGAAAAATTATACACGAGTGCTAGATACTCACAAGAAAGATACTTTGCCGATATGATGGATATTACGATGACAAATATAAAATTATATTATTTGATTCTTCTTAAAAATATTATACCGGATAAGTGGGAAGAACTTTTTAACAAAATGAAAACCAATCGTGTTAAGGTACATGAATCAAATATTTATTTTACGACGCACGATGCACACACGCTGACGGATGGACCGACGATTTTTCTGACGAATGATGTCGAAAAGGTGGCAAAATTTGCGATTCAAAATTCTAAAATTCCCGCGGAGGTTATTGACGACTTAATGACTTCGATAGAACATAATAATGTGTTGTCAAATAAGATTGATGTATTAGAAAAGGAAATTCAAGCGATAGAAGAGGAGAAGGAAAAGTTAAAGGATAGTGGCAAAGATAGTTCAAAGGGGAAAAGCGGTGGTGGTAATATAGTTGTAGATACTAGAGAAATAAGAGAAAAGCAACAACTTATAGACATGATAAGAGCGAATGTGAAGAGGATATCATTGAGTGATGTATTTGTGCCGAATAAACTAGACCATATTACGAGGTGGACAAAAAGGGACAAATATGCAAATGAATTTTCTGCGAACTTGGATGAAAATACGGTAGAAAAAATTATGTTGCTTCAAATCGACAACCATTGGAAAGTGCTATTGTTGATGGGAATTGGTGCGATAACGAATCATACAAATGTAAAGTATAACGAAATCATCAAAGAGTTGGCACAGAATCAAAAATTGTATATTATTATTGCATCTTCTGACTATGTATACGGAACAAATTATCAATTTTGTCATGGATATATTAGCAAAGACTTGAGTACGATGACACAAGAAAAAACGATTCAGGCTATGGGGCGTGTTGGGAGAAATAAACTACAACAAACCTATACAATTCGATTTAGAGACAATGAAATTATAAAGACGCTCTTTACTCATTGTGATAATAAACCTGAAGTTGCAAATATGAATAAACTTTTTAGTTCCAATTAGCATACAGAAGTGTAGTAACTGTATGGTAGTTGTGTGATGGTTTTGTAATTTTATTATATATGTTATATGTTAACTGTAAATGTATGTAATATGCGTTGATTTGTATCCCAAAAATCAGTACGTACTTTTGTTCCGCTATCTATAAATGTATGCGTTGTGAAGCCCGTGACAATTTTACTCCAGACGCTTTTTACATCATGTTTTTTATATTTAAATTGTGTCGATTCGTCATGCAACTTTACGAACGAATGTCCCGTAGAGCCTATTATTACCATACCTGCAGCACCGGTTGTTATGTATTTTGGTTCTCCATCTATAGAATAATGTTCCAAATTATGGTTGTGTCCATTTAGATACAAATGAACACGACTGCTGTTTAAAATAGACTGAAAATCTTCGGCATCTATTTCGTCGGCTTTATGGTGTCCTAAAACAAATACCCATTCGTTGGGTGGAATAGCGGAAAGCGTCGCATTGAACCAGTCAAGCTGTGCCTTACAATCTTGGGCAATAATATTTTCATGAAACATGCACTGCTCGGCAATGGGCGAACATGTAGGATATTGTGTACCACACGGATCCCATTTCTTTCGATCTTCGCCCCGATAGTCATTTACACACGGATTCGTATCTAGTACAATAATATTCAAAGGAATACTCGTGTCCGTCTTTGAGTCAATGGTTGAATCGGTACTTGAAAGAACAGCGCGACGGTGGTAGTATCTGTCGTCCATTATCCATTGCGGAATCGTCTTGTTTAATTCTAACTGCGCTGCGGGATTAAAACCATAGTCATGGTTACCCAACGCATTATACCACGGCAAACTAATATTCCCAAACATGTTTACATAGTCTTCGCTTACTTGTGGGTCGCTTATGTTTTGAATCCCGCAGTAGTAAAAATTGTCGCCAGTATTTAAAACAAGTTTTGGGTTATAATCTGACACATATGTTGTCATTGCGCGAGCGGTATTTTCGGCGTTTCGTAAATGATAGCCGCCGAGTGAGGCTGACCCCCAGTCTCCTAAAGAGATGATACTAATATCGCGGGTGCTATCTTGAGTGCTAAGGTGCGGGGTGTAACGCGGTAGCATCTCTATAGGTAATGCCGCTACCGATACCGCTGCATATAACAAAAAAGGAATCAAAAGAGAAAAAGGGTTATATTTATTCATTTATCTAAACGGAGAAAAGTATTTTTGGGTCGGAGGGTCGCGATAATCGATTTTTTGTAGTTATTATATCTTATAGTCATTTCTCTAAATAACTATGAAATATTGTTATGAGTTATGGGTTAGATGAACTAATAAAAAGTTGGAGTTGTTTTACATTTCTTACCATTTGCTGAATTACAATTCAGTAAAGAACTTTTTGGATTAAATCCTTTAAGCTTCAAAGTATGTATCAATTTATTTTTATTTTCGAAGCCTTTTATTTTTAGTGGTTTAAATCCCTTACCGTAAATGACATAACAACGGTCTTCGAGATTCGTCATGTTGTATATATAATATATATGATATATTTTATAGTGTTATTTTATTTTTTATAATATTTTATATGTTTTTTTCATCTAAATCTTCGATAACGTTTTGTTTTTGATGCATGACGTTTTATTTTTCGTGATGAATGACTTCTACGACGGTGAGTTATTGAATTTCTACCTCCACCTCCACTTTTATCTTCTTTTGGAGAAGGTGGTTTTGAAGGCGATCTTGAACGTGGTTTTGAAGGCGATCTTGAACGTGGTTTAGGAGAAGGTGACCTTGAACGTGGTTTAGGACCCTCTATCATCGCCATTGCCTTTATTGGTGCTCTTGCTGTTGCCATTGCCCTTCTTGACGCTAATGCTCTTGCTACTGATGCTCTTGCCCGTTGTTCCAAATTTCTTAAAAAATCAGGACCTCGTTGTTTAAGTGTATTACGTAGAACAGACGCTTGATACTGCATATTATGCATACGTCGTGAAAACAATTTGGGGACTAGGGATTGTTCTAATCCACGCATTACACCCATACTGCGTTGTCCTTCGGGAGTTAACACACTACAATCCCATAAAAGAGCAGCGTTGTCTTTATTGCCTGTTGCAAGAAGTCTACCATTTGAATGAAATGCGATAGATGTAACAGGTCCTCGATGTCCGAAAAGTCGTCCAATTATATCCACTATCCTCATGTCATCTGAGAATCCCCACCCTATCACACTAGTATCAGCGCTACACGATACTAGAATTGGTGCGGTTGGATGAAACGCCAAACCAGTTACAGCAGCCTCATGATCATAAAGAGTTGCCATACATTCAGAACGCCCTACTTTTCCGTTTTGAGTATAATTTACCCTCCATAACCTGATAGTAGTATCATCGCTGCCGGTTGCTATAAAAGGTTTGGTCGGATGAATTGCAATAGATACAATATTACTACTGTGTCTTTCAGTTCCAGGCTCTATCTCTTTCCGTAAATTCGCTAGAACGCGGTGACCGATTTGTTGATATGACCACAACAATGCAGCACTGTCACAACGAAAATAGTTTCTACCAGTTGCAAAAAAAGGGTCTGTTGGATGAACAGCAATACATCTAGTGCTAACGTTATCCTCCAATTCTGCGCTAGTTATATTATCAATATGAATTAACTTCGTGTTGTCAGGTGATAGTTTCCACAACTTTGGTGGTTCCCTATACCCACCCGTTACTATAAATGACATGATGGGATGAATTGCAATACAAGTAACACCATACATGTGTGCATGTGGACTAGTTGATTGTTGAATAGTTGATAACCATTGATATGTTGTCGTGTCCCATACTATTAACATTTTATCTGCACTTCCAGATATCAGAACAGGTTGTGTAGGATGAAATGCTACACATGTAACCTCTTTGGTGTGACCTACAAGAGTTGCTAGACATTGATGTGAATCCGTGTCCCATAGTTTAACGTCATTGTCACCGCCTGCTGTTGCCATAAGGTGTGCGGTGGGATGAAATACGACTGACTGAACAGGACCGACGTGTCCTTCTAAACTAGCTACAATACGAATTTTACCTTTTTTATTGGACATGTCTATGATTTTTTGATTGTATAAATAATATATTATATATATATTACATATAATATTTTGTTTTATAGTCTTTTTAATATATGGTTTCATATAAATCTTCGATAACGTTGTGTTATTTAACTTCATAGGAAAATTCTAAAAAATCCCAAAAGTAATTATCTGCAAGTGCTCCCTTGTGGTATATATCTTTGCGCATTTTCTCGGGTGTACAGTTATTTTCTTCTATGTTTTTTAATTTTAGTTTGTATATACCAACTTCGTAATAGTAAATATTATTTTTATATTCAATACGCACATCTACAATATCGTCGTCTACACGTGACTCTTTTCTAAGGGGGCTGTCATATAAATTTTTTATATTAAACTTATAACGAAAACGCTTTGTATCCTCGTTGCTATTAAATATATCTTCATATATATTCTCATGGTAATTATATGAATTTTTATTTATAGCTGGTCGCATAATATAGTCAATACATTTATATTTAGTTTTGTCTATTTGTCTCACATATTTCCCATCACGCAGTTTATATAATTTCATAATATTTACAAGTATGTATTCTTGTATATCGAAAGGTAACGGTAATTTTGATACCACTTTTGCTTCCATTCAATATAAATAATAGTGTACTAATAACTATTATTTATATTTATATTTATATTTATATTTATATTTTAAGTTTGTTTGTGTATTTATATAGTTAAATAAAAATATGAAGTTACATTTTCAGCGAAGTCGCAAGACAAGATGCAAAGTGGCACCGGTTTGCACGTTATAGTCAGCAATTGTCCTACCATCTTCAAGCTGTTTTCCTGAGTGGATTAAGCGTTGTTGATCTGGAGGGATCCCTTCTCGATCTTGAATCTTTGCTTTAACAGCTTCAATCGTGTCATTATTTTCTACCTCAAGGGTAATCGTCTTGCCAGTGAGCGTCTTGACAAAAATCTGCATTCTACTTAGATGTTTTTATAATATCTACATATATTTTATTTTTAAGTATTTTTTGATAACTATAGTAATGGCGTTGAGGCATTTTGATTTTGTTTTTCCAACTCCTCTTTGCGCTTCTTCTCTAAATCATCAATAATTTTATTCGCTTCTGCCAATTTATCATTTAGCTTAATTTTACCGGATTTACTTGATGTCCACGATTTAGGTAAATCGGGATGTTTTTCTATTTTAAAATATTCACGCTCTTTTGTATGCGACCTATCTATCCACTCACGATAATATACTACATACTTTTTCATCATATGGTGTTCTAAACCATTCGGCAATGTTTGTGCACTATGTTTTCTATTTCGCTTTTTAGTGAAAGAAGTTTCTGTTTCGACAGTTGACATGGATGACTATTATTGTTATTACTATTAATATTATTATTATTATTATTTATAAGAATAAAATTAATTCCTATTTTTAATTTATAGTTTTAGATTATAAAAATAAAATAGAAAATGATGAAAAATATGCTTGGTTTAGTAAATAATGACCCACAACCACGACAACAACCACGACAACAACAACGACAACAACCACGACAACAACAACCCGCGCAACAACCAAAGCAAGAACAAAAAATAAATAATAAAGACGTTCCTATTACTCCTGAAATAGTAGAAAAAATGAATATTTTCTATAAACTTTTGTACGCAGTATGTGTAATGTTAGATGAAGAAAAAATTCCATATTACTTAGACTGCGGTACTCTGCTCGGGTGTATTCGCGAAGGAAGATTATTACTACACGACACAGATATAGACATAACAATACATTTATCAAGATGGGAAAAACTCAAGGAGATAGACTTCTCAAAATATGGTGTAACTTTGAAAAGAAAATATGAAGGGTTTCCGGAAAAAAACGGTGGTAACTTAATATCGGTTTATCTAGAAAATGAAAATCCTGAATATTATTGCAACATCTATGCAAATCCGGCATTTCCTAAATTGGGTGCTGTTTTGATGGATGATATTTTATACCCCGTTCCGAAAGAGCCCGAATTATATTTAAAACAGTTATATGGTGATTGGGAAGTACCCTCTAGTGTACACGCCGATACCGAATACCATAGAAATAATGGGCTTATTTTGAGTGAATATAAAAAAAATTGGGACCTTAGATACAATATATATAAATGTAATTTTTAATATTTGTTAATTCCGCATTATCATAATGTAACATAAAAATGTAACATTATGAATATATCTATGTAATGTAGAAAAAATAACATATAGATAATATATTATGAATCTACCTATAGCAGTTGTTATTATTATCGCAACCGTAGCATGCGTTACTCTTATTTTTTGCTTAGGATACTGTATCACGAGATGCTGCAAATATAGTATAGAAAATTGATATAAAGAAATGGTGATATAATAAATAAGCACACAAACACACAATCGTCTCAAAAACAATCGTCTTAAATGGCTGGAAAGAGCAAATCAGGAACCAAAGTAAAATCGGGAGCCAAGGGTGGTTCGGCGTTGAAGACAGCAATGTCTGCGCAAAATAACCCAGCAGCGCGTATTCGAATTCCGCAAACAATTGGATTACCGGGGCAAATCGCCAACAACGCGGGAGGATATTCTTTCCCTCTGCCTCTGGAACAAGAATGGATGCGATATTTAATTATTGGAAGCAAATCGGATAATGGAAGTTACTATCAATGTGGAGGAGCAATCGCGACCACGATTTCGAAGTGTATTATGGCGGCAGTTTCATCGGCGACTACATGTGCGCATCTGATTCGGGATATCGTGGATGTTTCCGTGAAGGGGCGAGCGCCCAAACAGGAGATGACAATGATGTCGCTTGCCGCCGCGATTGTATTTCCTCCTGATAATGCGTGCAAAGCGCAGGCGCTGGCGGCAATCAGTCAAGTATGTCGTATTCCAACTCATCTCTTCATGTTGGTACAATATATTCGCGACCTTTCACAAGACAAGGCGAAACCAGGTAAAGGGTTTGGCAAAGGTGTGCGACGGGCTTTGACGGAATACTACACGTCGCGCGGAGGTTTGGAGCTTGCAGTTTTGGTGACAAAATATAAAAATCGCGAAGGGTGGACACACGAGGATTTGATTTCGCTGCTCCATATCAACCCTGCGGAAATGAAAGATGATGGAGGGCGGCTTGTATTGGGGTGGATTATGAAGAAGGACAAACCTGAGCGCAAGATTGAGGCGAATCCGGCAAAAGGAATTGCGGAGAAAACACTGCCGGCTAAAATGGACAGGACTGAATTTCTGAAACACTTGATGGAGATACCAACACCGGACAAGGAGACTGGTGGAGAAGGGGAGAGCAAAGGATTTATGAGAACTATTGCGAATGCGATTGGGTCGGTTATGGGTGGTGGTGGTGGTGGTGGTGGTGGTAGTGGCGCTGCGGCACCTGTTTCGAAAAAAATACAAGTTCTATTTGAAGTCGTTCATCCAGATAGTCCAATGTCAGGTTCATTGAAGCTCATGGTTCAAGACATCGAACCACTTCAAAATCTCAAGCAAACACTCAATGATATTGGAATTGGAACAAGTTTCGTGTTTCGCTATAATGGCGCTCTCATTTCTTCAACTAAATCTTTGCGAGACATCTCATATGACCCCTCCAAGAAAATTTACTTGGGTGCAGGTGTTGAGCCGGTTGTAGAGCCTGTTGTGGCACCCGTAGTAGCACCAGCACCAGCACCCCAACTAGAACCCGAGGAAAAATCGAAAAAAACCGACGAAGACTATCTTGTGGAGACGGCTCGATTCTTGAAAGCATTGGTCGCGTTGGCAAAAACAGGCGAAAAGAAGGACACGACGACCGCCATTGCACTTATGGAAAAGAACAAGAAAATCCAGCGTGAACATTTGCCTACTGAGCTTCTAAATACACCGCAAATATGGAATGCACTTCTCGGTGGAATGGGAATGACAGCACTAGTTCGCAATCTTGGAAAACTGTCACAGGTCGGCGTCGCATCATCAAGGGCTCCGGAAATTGTTAAAATGCTGACTGACGCCAAGTCCGTGAAAGATTCGAAGGTTCATCCACTACAAATTTTGGTAGGAATGAAGACGTACTCGCAAGGAAAAGGCGACCTGGGCACGATGACATGGACGCCAAATTCATACATCACAACTGCGCTCTCAACAACATTTCGCCAGGCATTCGGGAATATTACACCAACGGGAAAACGATATATGATTGGATTGGATGTGTCAGGGAGTATGTCGACGTTTATGTGCGCCGGGGCGAAAAATATTACACCACGCGAGGGGTCGGTTGCAATGGCGATGATGACACTACATGCCGAAGGCGCCGAAAACGTCCATATCTATGGGTTCAGTAGTGTATTTTACAATTTCAATGGGAAGATTCGCCCTGAGATGACAATTCAGGATGCGATTCGGGCGACGGATGTGCCATTTGGAGCTACAGATTGCGCTTTGCCGATGACAGAGGCGTTGAAAATGTATCGTCAAAATGGGACTGTGTTTGATGTATTTTGCGTTTATACGGACAGCGAAACATATGCACCGACAGTCCACCCACAAGTTGCACTAGAAGTGTATCGCAAAGAAACGGGGATTGATGCGAAACTAATCGTGGTTGGAATGACGTCGAACTGTTTGTCAATTGCCGACCCGAAAGACAAGAATACGCTGAACTTGGCTGGATTTGATACGTCGACACCGGAGTTGATTAGCATGTTTGCGAGAGGACTGATTTAAAGGCGGATGCAATATGACGTGATTAAATAAAGTTGCAGAATATATTATTACTTTTTTTGGTAATAATATATAATCTATTTTATATAATACCAAAATTAATAAAATATTGTATAAATATAATATGGATTTATACAGTTATATTAAATATTTTATTTTGGGCGGCATACTAATGGTAGGTACTAATTATTTATTAGATAAATATAATAATGGACCTGCATTAGTAGCTTATTTATATTGTGCTCCAACAATATACTTGGTTATTATGTATATTATATATCAAACTCGTGGAATCAATGGATACTATACATTTATTGTACATAGTTTCATTAACTATATAGCAAATACAGCAATTATCATATTTTTAATATTTTTAACAAAGTACTTAAGTAACGCATATAAAAGTTTTTTCATAGTATCAATATTATTTATATTTTATTCAATCTACTATTTTTTGTATATTTATAAATTAGAATTTACACCATTATAACAAGCTATGCAGTATCTAGAACCTTTTTTGAAACAACTCTATATAGTCATTAATTTTTAAATTTAATTTTTATCAAACATATAAACATCTTAGGTAAACAATATATATAAACGATATAAAAAGACCTTCTGCATATTATGTAGCAAACACAAACGTAATCACGCAAAACAGAATGGAAGCCACGTGCGCTAAAGTATCACCTACAGCTACTACTAGTATAAATTATACCGATGTTAATAAAAAATTCCAAGAGCTGACATCAATATTTTACACTACAAGAGGGTGTATGATTTTAACATTGAATGACACATTTTCAAAAAACTTTATTGCAACTCATCCAACCTTACAATGGAATGAGGAGTATAATCGTCACGCAGAAGCGGTAGTATTAACTGCTAAAATTAATATAATTGTCTTTGGACAACCTTATGAAGTTTACTTGCATCGTCCTATAAAACAAATTCATCGTTGGGAGTATGAATATTTTTTTGGATTCGGTGGACATAATGCCGGGTTCTCCCATGATAGAATCATCCTTACATTTTCGGAAACATTTGATAAAGATATTGATGTTGAATATTTACTAATG
>Ga0214921_10007024_pt1 | contig 15147 bp, 19 predicted proteins | sample LL1505_MetaG_FD_177992 | JGI IMG/M metagenome (GOLD analysis project Ga0214921, IMG submission 177992) | Freshwater microbial communities from Lake Lanier, Atlanta, Georgia, United States - LL-1505 | ecosystem: Environmental > Aquatic > Freshwater > Lake | place: USA: Georgia | collected... | reverse complement strand
AATGCGTTGCGGTCGCTGGTTTGCTGCTGGAATGTTTGGTCGGCCACTTGGCTTGCCCGGCGCTTGTCCTGCAGGGCCATGCGGTTGACTTCGCGCACATCTCGCTCGTCGTCGTAATCCTGCACCGACTTGACCGGCTGCAGCATGCTCATGAAAACGTTAGCGTTCGCCATATCAACCCCCTCCCGCAAATGCTTTGCCGGCAGAAGAAATCAGCTTGTTTGCGGTGTTCGCCCAGATATTCCCGCGATAGAGCTGCGAAGCTGCGCTGGCGCTTCCTTGATTGGAAAGCGCGTTGCCGATGTTCCCGGTTGCAAACTGGCCGGCTTGGGCGGTCTGCCCTGTTGCGGTTTGGCCCACGCCAGAGATTGCCGCAAGCCTGTTTAAGCGGTCTTGCTTGCGCTGATAGGCCGCGCCATAACCGGATGCCGCGTAATCGGTGCCGAAGCGCCCTGCTGCCTTGATGGCCTGCCCAGACACGCGCCCGCCGCCCGCCGCGATGCGCTGCGAGATGGCGCGCTGCCCCTGATCCATGCCGAACTGATAGCCAGGGTCTTCCATCACCTCGGCTGCCGTCACAGGCTTATTGATGTCGCCGGCAAGCTGCTGAAGCGCATTTGCGCCGGTAGTCCGCCACGGCTCGAAGTCGGTACGCGTTTGGTCGTATTGGCGTCGGTTTTCTGCAATTTCATTTGCAGTCGCCTCGCGCATGGTCTTGTCAGCCCGCGAAGCGGCGCGGTCTTGGACAAACCCTCCAATGATGTCACCCACGATAGACATACTGGCCCCCTTGTGTTTTTGCAAAGCCAATGCGGCTCACGAACTCCGCGCACTGAGGCTCGAAGTCCTGAATAGTTGTCGCCTTGCCGTAGCTCAGCATGTCGCGGATCAATCGGCGGCTCGCCCACCGGCTGCGCCACTCAGGCACGATGCCCAGGTGAATCACGCCTTCACGGACGAACAGGGCTCCAATCACGCGGTCAGCAACCACCGCAATCACGCGCCAGCCTTCGCACATCGCCAGATAAGCCGACTCCATGCCGGGCACGCGCTCGCGATAGGCCAGCCAGCCCGCCGCGATGGCTTCAGCCCTGCGGTTTGGGTCCAGGTGGATGCTCACAGTGTTGTCCTGTACCCGCTGACAAAAGGAGTCAGCGATGCGCCGGCAGCGGCTTTAAGTTGCAGCGTCCCGCCTGCCGGCACGGTCTGCCCAATCAGGCCGGCGAGGATCGTCGGGGCAGCGCCGGCCGCAGGGATGCTCAGTGCTGAGATGATCTGATTCGCCGCGCCAGCCGTGCCGCCAGATGGGACGATATAGGCATCCATCGTTACAGCTCCGCCCGTGGTGTTGTTGACCGTCGCCGCCGAAATGGTAAGCAGCGTGGTTGCATCAGGAACCGGCGAAGTTGCGCCGGCCACGGCTGTGGTTAGCTGGATGTTGTTGAAGACGATGACAGGGATGCGTTGCATGGCTTATCCGTAAAAGGTTGTTTCGTGGGCGAGTCCGTCGCGCTGCTCGCCCTGCATCACATCGGCAAATATTGCGTCGGTGGCGGCTCGCTGCATCACCATCTCGCCAGCCTGCAGGGCGCCCAAGGCATCGCGTAACTGAGCCATCAAACCGGCGATTGCGTCCATGCGAATAGCGGCATCGTCCAGAGACAGTGCCAGCGCCTCAAGCTCGGTATTGCTCAGCGCGGCAGTGCTGCCGACCCGTGCGAACAGGTCAAAGAAGAAACGCACAAATTCCGGGTGCTGCTGCACATCGACCGGCCGCCCGTTGATCTGCACTGTCCCGATGGGGACTCGGGCGGCTGGTGGCGTCAGGGTGCGGCTCATTTGGTGTCCACCGTTGCCGAATAAAGCGTGACTGGTCCGGCACTGCTCCAGCGCAGGCGGAACACGCGATCCACTGCTGAGCCGAGGCCCATCCAGCGGACAAGCTCCATGCGCCGGCCAATAGCGCCAAGCGTGCGCCGCAGCGGTGCACCCCATACCGAGCCGCCATCGTTGCTTAGCTCAAGCGTGGCGCTGCCGTTGCCTGTGCCGCCTGTGGTCATCGAGGCATGCAGGCTGCGGTAAGAAACCGGCTCCAAGTTACCCGCCACAAAATGCGGCCATGTGCGCTCAAAGCCCATGGGCTCAGCGCCGATGGTGTCGATGGTGTAATCAATGACGTAAATCTGATTGCCGGCCGTCGCGTAGTGGACTCCGCCGAAGTAGGTCGTTTGGTCAACGGGCCATTGCGCCCACGCGCCGGACACAAGGCGGGCTTGTTCGTGCCACTGCCGGGTGGCGAGGTTGTAGACCCACGTTGTCTCCAAACCTGGGGCGTCTAGTCCGATGAATTCAGCGCCCTCGATCTGATAGCACCACATCCGGGCCGATGCAATGTCGGTAGAGGCAGCGATAGCCTGCTCCACAGCGTCCTGGCTGATTCGAACGGGTTGGTGCCCGCTCATCTCGTAGACAAGGCCAGAGCCCACGCCGGTTTTCCCGATCCAGAACATGGAATCAGAGGTGACGACAGCGGCGCGAAGGCCTACGCAGCCAATGTCAATCGGCGTCGAGTTGTAGCGGCTCAGCGGGAAATCAGAGTCGCCCGTATAGACCCAAACTTCGGTGCTGCGGGCGTTGAAAAGAAACAGTTCTTGCTTCAGAACGCGGTGCGTCACGATGTCGTCAGGCTGCGCATCGGAGCTTGAGAAATCGAGCGCGTCAAACTGCAAGCCGTCATCAATCGCCGACAAATAGAACTGGTCGGGCTGGTCGCTCGGCACAAAGATAAATTGCCCGTTCAGTTCATCCACCCAGCGCGAGCCGCGCCAGTCTGGATCAGTGATCTGCGTGAACGTGTTGGTGGAAAACGTGAAGACGTAGCCATTCGGGCCGTCTGCAATCAAGAGCTGATAGAGCCCGTTCTTCATGCTCACAAAGCCGCTGGAGCTTGCCAGCGTGCCGCGTTCAGTCATCGTCGCGCCGGCTGTGACTTCGTAGAGCTTGTTGCCGGCCACCACGAACCAGCGGCCTGTGTCGCTGGCATAGCTGCCGCGAATGTCGGACGGCATGGTCAGGAAGGGCCGCAGCCCCTCGACGCTCTCAAGAACAGCCGTATTGCTTTCCTGTCCTTCGACATAGCGCAGGCGCAGATTGACCGAGCGCTGAACGCCAGCCCGGCGATCAGTGAGCTGGTAGCTTGGGCCAATGGCCTGATTGACTTTTCGCCCGGCCATCAGTTCCACCCCGTCAGGATGTCACCACTGCGGCCACCACCCAGCATTGCCGGGCTGATGGTCTTGGTAGCGAGACGCAGCCGAGCGCGGCCAGCGTCACGCGCCACCTTGGGGCTAATGCCGCCCGTCAGTGTGTCGGCCATCTTCTCAGCCAGTAGCGCTTCAAATGCCGACGAATACCCGGCAGGCATTGAATAGTCGGTGTCGAGATCGGCGAAGTTCTGCACCGCTTGCTTCGTGCGCAGCGTGATCGTTTGACCGGCTGCGGCTGGGTGCAGGTAGACCGTCGCGGCGCCATCATGCGCAAAGACGCACGGCAGCGATGCCGAGGCCTTGTCCATGATGTTGGCGTATTGCCCCATGGTGATCGGGTCAAGCGGCATATCCTGGCCTAGCCCCTGTTGCACGGTTGCGCCAAGGATGACGGAGCCGCTAGCAAGGCCGGGCCACGCCACACCAAGCTGAGCGCTCGCGCCACTGATCGGCGTCGATGTCGTCAGCACCTCGCGCCACAGCATGCCGCCGCCGTTCATCTCATCCACGATAGACCCGAGCGCATCCAAGCACCGGCCAAAAAGGTCGGGGTCTTCCTGCTCGCCTGGGCTCAGCCTATTGAGGCCGAAGGTCAAAGCGCTGCGGATGATGGCGCGGGCTTTTGTCACTGGTTAAACCTTGGGCTTCGGGCCGGGCTTCTTGCGCTCGATAGATGCCGCACCGTCAGGTGCTTCGAGGGGTTGCAACGGAGTGGATTGATCCTCGTTTCCCTGCGGTGCGGCAACTTGTGCAGCCTTAGCAAGCGCAGGCACATAGCCCGCCGCCGTCAAGGCTTCGTGTTCGTGTTCGTCGTTAGCGCACGCGAAGCCAATGGCCGGCGCGGGTAACGAAACATTCAATGGGTACATTTCGACTCCTTAAGAAAAGGGGGCCGAAGCCCCCCCCGCTCTATCAGCTTTATCAGTTGGTGCGACGAACGCCGAAGTTCGGCAGAGTCACCGCGCCACCCCACAGGATGTCGAAGCGGCTGATGAACCGATTGGTGCTGATGTCGTAGCCGCGCAGGAAGCGCAGCGACACACCGCCTTCATCGGCCAGCGAGGCATTCGCGGCGTAGTCCATACCGCCCGGCAGAGGCTGGGTAGGCGAGACAAAGGTGAACGCGTCACGGTGCCAGATCAGGTTCTGGGTGTAGCTGGTGTTCGCCGCGCCGCTGGTGATCGTCAGAGGCTGGTTGTCACCGGGGCGATTGGTCACGTTTTGATATGCGCCGCCAGCGATGATTGCAGGGCTCACCACAATGGTGGCATTGCCCGAGCCGTCAGAGCTAACGGGGGCTGTCACCAGGAACGATTGCAGGACACCGGTCGATTGCTTGGTTTCCGGGTTGACCGAGAACACGCCAGCAATGGTGAAGGTGTCACCCTGGTTCAAGCGCAGCGCAGCGGCAGCAGTCCAGCCATCAGTTACCAGCGAGGTCGTCGCGGCGCGTGGGTTGTCGGTGGCGCCGGAGTTGATCAGGCCCTGATTCGCGCCGTTGATCAGCGGAGTGCCGCCCAGCGGGCCGACCGTGTGAGTCGGAACATTCTGCGACATCGCCAGATCCAGGCCGGCGCCGGTCTTGATCACGCCGGTCTTGTACTGCTCGCCCAGCACTTCCTTGTTGTTGAACAGGCCAGACAGGCCGGCCACGATGGCGGCATTGGCGCCAGGCTCGATTGCAGCCATGCGCAAGCCGTCACGGGGGACGCTCATGCGATCCAGCGGGACGCCGGCTTGCAGCAAGTCAGCGAAGGTCGAAGGCGGGGTGCCAGGGGTGCCGACGATCTGGTGAAAGCCGTTTTTCATGGCCGATCCGATGCGGTAATCCAGCAGCGCGGCCAGCTTCAGGCCGGCCGGCTTCACGTAGCGCTCGCGGAAGGCCTTTGAGAGCTTGCCGTCAGTGCCGATGGATGTGACCAGATCGGTCGAGCTAACGGCGAAGTCAAGACCCAGCAGAGGTTGCAGCGTGACCGGCACCGATGCTTCAGTGATGTCCTGCGGGCTGGCGGTTTCGCCGTCGCGGTGAGTGAACTGCACAGGGGCGCGGGCCTGGATGGTTTGGCCGGGCTTCAGTTCCTTGTCCCATGCATCGTTGTAGTCGGTATTCACATTACCCAGCATGGCCGAGCTGTTGTGAGCGATGCGCAACACTTCGTTAGTGACGATCTGCGCGGTCTGATATGCGTTTGCCATGATTTCCTAATCCTTAATTGCGCCGGTCCTGCTCGTTAGCCCACTTGATATAGGCCTTCACGTTCTTGGGGTCCGGCATGCTTGAAATTGATCCACCGCCCCGTGAAGGCTCGATGGGTTCTGGCGCGTTGCTGCGTTGCGGCTTGCTGGCGGCCTTCGCCTGCTCTAGCTTTCCTTCGAGCTTGGCGATTGCTCGGCCCGCTCTGATCGGGTCCAAGCGGCCAATTGCTTCTGCTTCGTCAGCGTTGTCAGGGTCTGCGAGGTACTTCATGACCGCTTGCGGGTCGTCGGCGGCGAAGATCGCTTCGGCGGCAGGTGATGCCTTGCCGTTGCGCTGGAGGCCGCCAAGTGCCTCGTCTAAGTCCTCGGCCAGTGCGTCAAAACGCTCTTGGCCAAGGTCTTTCTCCAGCGATTCAATGACCGTCTTGCGGTGCTCCATCTCGGCGCTTTGCTGCTTCAGGGTCGGCGCGAGCTTTTCGGCTTCGCTTTTGACCATCTGTGCCAGCTCTGCGCGAGAGAGCGTTAGCGGCTCATCGTCTTGCTGTGATGCATTTGTATCTCGCCCGCCGCCCTCCCTCAAGCGCGAAAGTTCTTGGCGGAGCTGCTGTGCTTCGGCGCGGGCCTCTTCGCGCTGGCGCGTCTTGCGGTCAACTGCGCGGCGCAGTCGGTCGGCTTCGCGCTCGGCCTCGGTCTTCTCGGGCTTAGCCTTCTGCTCGCCTTCATTCGCTTCGCTGGCGTTGTCCGCTCCACCATCGCTGGCGGTCTGCGTGGCAAGCTGGTCAGCGTTTTCAGGCTGGCCGCTCGCCGTTGCCTCTTGGGCTGTTGGCAATGCGGTTTCGAGGGTCATTGATTCGTCCTTTGGTGAAAATTCAATGGATACCGGCAGGGGCTTGGAAATCAGCGTTCGCTGATGGTCACGATTTGCGTTCCGCCCAGAACGCCCAGCAGAGCGTAGAAGCGGCTGACGAACCAGCCGCAGCAATCGCGCTTGGCGTGCTTGCGCAGCTCGGTGTAGGTGGCTGGGCGGCGGCTGATGTTCATGGGGCAGTCCTCGCGGAGGTGATTGATGGGCGTTCGGCAATGGCTTAGCCAGTCAAGGCTTCACCCGTCCGGTGCGCACCCAGCGTGCAATACCCAGGGCGCACGCGCACGTGAGCGTGACGCCGTTAGCTCGCCCGGCATGCGTGATGCGGTTCCCGCAGCCGCAATAGCAGGTCCGACGGCGCCCTGGACGCTTTGGCAGCAGCTCCGAGTAGCGGATATGTTCACTTGCAGAGCCGGAAACTCCCCACGCTGCGATTCCGCCCTGCATGGCGGCGGCCAGCGCAGGGCGGCTGAGTTTGTTGAGGTCGGTCATGATGGGCGTCGGCAGGGGCTTGGAAAGCTGGTCAATCGACCCGCAGAACGTCGATTCGGGACACGGCAAACGCCGCATTCATGGCCCCAGCGCCGCCGATGCGCAGAGTTATCGTCATAGATGTGATACCTGCGGCCATCAACATCGGCTCAGAGCGCATGCGCATCACTGGCTGCGCAACGCCGGGAGCAAAAACGTTTACTGGGCGGGACGGCTGCAACATATAGATGCTGTTTTTGTTGCCGCTGGTATTCAGCATGAACTGCAATTGAGTCAAATTCGTCGCGCTAATGATCTGCGCGTCAAACTCCATCACCACATAGTCGCCAGCGTTCAGCCCTGCCGGTACGGAGACGATTTGGACTAGCTCGTTGTAGTCAAAGGCGCCAGCGTTGGCCACAGTCAACAGGAGCGCATCTTGGCCGTCTGTTGTGGAGACTGTTGACAGCGCACACGTTTGTGTTGACGCGCCTCGACTGATGGTCCAGCCTGTGGGCACGTTGCCGGTGACGCCATTCGATCCACTACCGGTGCCGCCGCTGCCCTTCAGTGTGGGATTTGTCACAAGCGAGCCAGTCCGGGAAGTTGAGTCCCAGGGGGCAAGACCCCGGCTCTTGTTCGCCACGGTCGGCAGCGACCAATCCTGCCGAATCTGAGTCAGCAAATCTTCGGTTGCCACCTGTGCGCCGTAGGGCATCAGGTGCAGGTTGTCAGTGTGCTGCACGCCTGTTCGGGCCGTGCCGTCTGCCGCTGCAGGGTTGGCAAGACGCGGGTAGGCGTCCCAGTAGCGGACCTTCTGCGGCTGGGTAGCAGCATATCGACGGAGCCCATCGGACAGACTCGACAGCAGCGAGCGGACACCAGCAGCTACATCGCTGCGCGGGAAGATGCCGCCGATGTAGACCATAGGCACCACGGTAATGATTTGCTCGACAAGGGCAATGTAGCGGGACAGCAGAGCGTCACAAGCGGCTTGGGTGGAAGGCGCATCGTTCGTGCCGATCAGCAATACCAGCGCGTCTGGGCTGTTTGCTACGGCTGCCCGCCAACGCGTCTCGACGCCAGCCAGATTGTCGCCAGATATGCCCCAAAGTTGGCATGCCACCGCAGGGCCGAGCGCAGCCTGAACCCATGATGGGTAAACGATCAGTTGGCCTACTTGGGTCTGAATCAGTCCGCCCGTAGCGACCGCATCCGACCCTGCGGTCGGACGCTGTTGGCTCTTGCAGATGGCGACATGGACACCGCGCCCGGAAGTGGCTGATGGGATTTCAAAAAAGCCGCCAGCCGACACATCGACCCACGGTCCAGCAGAGTCGCCGGTATAAGTAAAGCGCAGCTTCCCCAGCCCGTCTGTCTCAAGCGTTCCGCTTGCGCCCGAAGGGGCGCGGCCATCAAAAGCATAGTTACTGATCCAGCCGCCAACGCTATTCAGATTCGTCCAGGGCGATGTGATCGGCCAAACCCCTGCTCCACGCGGAACTGTCGGCCACACTGTCTGCGAAGTCAAAGAGTCGCCAAGGAAGTTCAGCTTGCCAAGCTGTTTCCTAGCCCCCGACACCAGGGATTGGAGCGGCTCACCATATGCCGGCGCCGTGAATGTCGGCGCTCCAGCGATGGCCGAAAACGTGACCCCCGTGCTATTCGGCAGCGGGCCAATTTCCTCGCCTGCGCTTGTCGTGTTGCGCACAGTGCGCCGGCCGCTGATGCCGCCAGGGCCGACCCACGAAACAAGCATGACATCGTTGGCGCCAGTGCAAACGACCTGCACCGACTCTTGCGGCACCGTCGTTGTGTATGTCGCTGAATTGGGGGCTGAAAGCGTAGGCATTACATGGGCTCCGCGCCCATTTCGGGCATTGCTTCAAGTGGTTGTTCTTCGCCGAGTTCGCCGGGGAGAGGCTGCATTTCATGGCTCATCGGCTCACCCTCGGTCATCTCGTGCGGCATGGATTCGTCCGGGCCAGGGCCTTCGTTCTCGCCTTCATCGCCAAGAGGCGCGGGGCTGCTCAGCATTTGATTGATCAGGTCGCCGACGATGGCCTTGATTTGATCCTCGTTCGCGCCGGTCACTTTGAGGCGGTTTGTCTCGGCCTCGTAGAGCTTGATTTCGTTCTCGGCTTCCTTGGCTTCGGCTTTGGCCTGCGCTTCGTCCGCGTCCTGCTGGGCTTCGTGCGCGATCTGCGTAGCCTCTTGCAGCGCGCCCTTAAGCTGCTCGATCTGCGCCATCAGATCGGCGCTTGTCGGCTGCTTGTCGGCGCCAGGGTTCAGGATGGCTTGCACTTCCTTCGGCGCCATCGCTGTCAGCACTTGGGCCAGCTTGTCCGAGTTCGGGAAGTCCAGCGTCTGCGCCCACAGCGGGCCGACGACCGGCATCATTTCCGGGTTAGCCCGAATCATCTCCGTCAGCGCGGCGCTTGACTCTTGACGCTGAGTTGCAAAGCTGGACCCCACAACCACGCGGGTGTCATAGCGGCCCACGTTCGGATTGATGATTAGCCCCTGCGGCGTCTCTGTGATCGGCTGCGACTGCTTCGGGTCAATCGTCACGGTGCCCGGCGTCATGTCAATGCCGAGAATCCGCATCTGCCGGCGCGTGTCGATCAGGCGCGGGATCATCTCAAGGCAGAGCTTGCCGACTTGGCCAATAGATGCCGCCAGATTGCCGGGGAAATGCGCGGTACTGGCCTCGCCCTGCTGCTTCTGCGAGTCGTAAGCTACGCCGCTGGTCGCGTTTGACTGCTTGCCGATGTTGGCCGCGTACATGCCGAGCGCGGCTTGAATGTCCTCGCGGGCCTGCATCGACCCAGCCATGTGATTTTGCAGATTGACGGCGAACTGAATGCGCTCAGGTGCACTGACAGCGCCCAGCTCGTCGAAGTCAACGTAAGGCAGAAACGCCCGGCTATCGACCGAGGCTCGATCCCACAACTTCTTGATGTTGTCATCACCGCCGAGCGCTCGCATCGGCATCATGTAAGGCGACTTTGCAGACTGCCCCATGATCACGCGCATCTCGCTTTGATGGTAGTTATAGGCCTGCTGCGGACTGCGGGCGCGGCGCGGAATGCCGCAATAGCGCATGCGCCCATCCTTGAACCCCACATAGCCATAAACCGGCACGATGCCGATTGACGATGCTTGGTATTCAACGCGCTTGCTCAGCTCTTCGGCGCCGCTCATCTTGCGCCAGTACACAACGCGCTTCTTGTCGCTGTAGGTGCTGATGGCCTGGAGCTGCTGGCCGTTTTTCTGGTTCTTCCAGAAGTCGGCCTCAGACATCGAGACTTCATCGCCCGGCATGCCCATGGGGTCAGCGCAGACGATCATGTTGGTCTTTACGTCCTCGGCGTACCACTCTTCAGCGACGATGATCGACTCACGGTCGTCATTGACGTAGCGGTGCTGCTCATCGCCAAAGCTGATCTTTTCGGCCTTCTTACCGTGCAGCCGCTCGAACTCGCGTACGCTGTACGGAGTCAGTAGATAGCCGAAGTTAGCGTCAGATCCATCAAGCTCAACGCTCCAGGGGTCAAGCACAACGCGCAGAGGGTCGCCTTCGCTGGATATGCGCGGCTCTTGCCAGTTCAGCGCCCGGTCAACGTATTCGGGACGAACGATCAGATAGCCGACGCCGGCACGCGCCGCCGAGGTCAGCGCCCGCGTGTAATGCTGCGTTGCGCGACTGGTGTGTTCGATGTGGCGAAAGAAGCCGTCAAGCTGCTCTGCCACCTTCTTATCAGCGCCGCCGCCCGCTGGGATTGCGTGCATTGCTGGCGGTCGCTGCTCGACCTGGCCCGCCACGTTGCTGACGTATTGGCCCGTTTGGTCAAACACCAAACAAGGCCGAGCGCCACCCGGGTCAGTCTCGCGCTTGCGCTTCTCTTCCTCGTCCCATTGCTGGGGGTCAGATGGGTCCGAAAACTCCAAGTCCTCGCGAATCTGCTCGCGCTGCTCCCGCGCTGCGTCCATCGCCTCGCGGTACTGCTTGCCAGAGTCTTCGATTGAATGCGCCATTGCCGCGCATGGTCGCGGTTATGGCGCTCTGCATATAGTGCGAAAGTTCTTACATGCGGGCGCCTGAGGCTGCTGATTTGCTGAAGTCGTGCGTTACTGGTGCCGGCGCGGTTTGAACCGCCTCGATGGCATCAAACATCGGGTCAAGCTGGTCGTCGTGCGCACCATTTGGGAAAGACGCAGACTCCGACAGGAAATCAGACAGCCATGGGGCATCCTCGGGCAGAAGAACATTGCCAGACTCAATGAATGGCGCCGCGCCATGCCCTCGGCTAATCTTGTCCCGGTCGCGTTGAGTCGGCGTGATCGGGATTCCCTCGCGCCTGAGCGTCTGAATCAAGCCTGTGCCACTCACCTTGTCCTCAACACGGAATCGGCGCGGGCTGTGCTTGCTGGCCTTGAGTTTGTGCCAGAAGGCGCGGGCCTGGGTCAGTAGCTCGGGCGCTTCCCACTTACCGCGCAGTTGCTCAAGCAAGACCGCCTGACCGACTGTTGACCGGCCCCAATGCTGCAAGACGGAGTAATCGTTTGTCTCGCCGGTCTTCTGCGCAGTGTCGGCAAACACCTCAGACCACTCAATCGCTGGCTCTTTGACCCAATAGCCAAACCATGCCGTCTTGATGATGCCGCCGCCGCGTGGCGCTGGGTTCTGCTGAAGCTGGCCGGCTGCGCCATAGCTGCCTAGCGTGGTTTCCAGCTCCCTAACCTGCTGTTCGCCAAAACGTTCAGGGAACATCAGCTCGCCCTCTATCGTGCGCGGATCTTCCCATCCAATGCTGGTGACGCACTTGCGTTTGGGCTCGTAGCGCATCGGTATGAACAAATGCACATACGGCAGGCCCATGCTCAAGATCACGCCTGAAACGTCCTCTTCGTGCAAGCGCTGCATGATGACGACGATTGCCGATTTCTCGCTGTTGATACGGGTCGGCAATGTCTCTGTGAATGCGATCTTCGCCGCCTCCAGCTTTGCCGCCGAGTTCGCGTTGTCCGCGCTGATAGGGTCGTCAAGAATGATGCGATCGCCGCGAACGCCCGTCATGCTGGTGAATGAGTGAGCCTGACGAAAGCCCTTCTTTGTGTTGCCAAACTCTCGCTTGCCGTCCAAGTCTGATGCAAGCGTGACCGGCCAAAGCTTTTGATACCACTCAGACTTGATCAGATCGCGGCAGCGCCGGCTGTCTCGAATGGCTAGCGTTTCTTCGTGAGCAGTGCCCACGAACCGCATCTCAGGTAATTCTCGCGGCCCCCATTCCCAAGCCGGCCAGATCACGCCAGTTAGGAGCGACTTCATTGAGCCGGGCGGCACATTCATCAGCAGCCGGGTTATCTCTCCCTTTGTCACCGCCTCAAGGTGCAGGCAGATCGCGTCGAGCGCCCACCCCCACTTGAGTTCCGCTGCGGGCTCAAGCACCGCCCATGCCCTCTTTGCGAACTCGGCAAGGGAGCGCTTGCAAAGCTCACGCTCCACAGCTAGCAAGTCATCCTCGGTTAGCTGCATCTTTCGCTTTCATGATTTCTGCCAGCGCTTCGGTGGATAGTTGCGAGGCATCAATAGCCGCGACTGACACTGGCGGCAGATCGTCAGCGCCACCAATCGCGAGCTTGTCGCCGTAGACCTTCGGCATCATCTTGGATAACAGCCACTTGCGAGCATCAACCCGCAGGCGGTTTCGTTGAACTGCAGTCGGACTCAGGTCAAGCGTCACTTCCTCGCCGTTGTAGCGGGCTTTGACTTCCTGCTCGTCGCTGATTTCAATGATCTGCTGCGCCATGATATGCAAACCAGCCTCGCGCGCGCGCGCGTATTGCGCATCAAGCGCCGCGTCATCCGTGCACCACTTCCTAAAAGTCTGCTCTTTCACGCCTTCAGCATCGCAGGACTTTCGCAGGCTTTCGCCCTCTTCCATCCTGGCGCAAACCTTGGCGACAATTGCGGCCCGATCAATAGCGGGCCTTGGCTGGGGCTTCTTTGTGCCGGACTTCTTTGCGTCCATCACGCCACCTCCTTGGCAATACCCTTAGCCCTCAGCCGCACCACATGGACGGCCTCGAAGTGCCCGCTGTGCTTCAAGCGCTCAACAGCAGATTTCGCCGCCGAATAGCAGCAGTCGAATTTCAGGCAGATGATTGCCATGGTTAGCTCCTCTTCTGGATTGGCCTCTAAGTAGCGCTTGATCTTGTCGACCAAGCTGCCGGGGCGAGTTGCAATTAGGCTCATAGCTGTTTCTCCAGTTGTTTGGCCTTGGCCCGGTAGTCGTCACGGATTGCCTTCAGGTCATCGGCGGACCATTTGGGCGATGATGTGTCGGCCTCTAGTGCCTCGACTCGGGCGATTCCGATGCGGTTAATAAGTCCAATCCGGTAGTCAACAGCGCGCCCAGCTCCGTAGCGGTTGCATTGCTTGGCCTGGCCGTGGCAGTTGTCCGGGTTAAAGCGCAGATGAGGTGCGCTCCCGACGCTTCGATAGTGACCAGCGTCAAAACCTCCCCCAATGCTGACAAACTCGAGAGGTCTGCCGCAGCAGATGCATGGTCTGCCGGTGTCTCGCAGACGAACATAGCGATTGAAAGCATGCTGGGCTTCTTTCATGTAGTCGGAACGGGTCTTGAGGGCTTCGCGTTGCGCCCGCGTTTGCTTGCGGTCTTCCGCTGCTTCCCGCTTTGCCTTCCGCGCCGCTGCAGCTTGGCGCTTTGCGGCCTCTTGCTCTGCCCATGCGCAGGCACAGGTCAGGGAGTTGCTGCAAATCACCTGCCAGGGGGTGCCCGGCAGGAACTCGCGGCGGCACGCTTTGACAGCGCACTTGCGAAGCTTTGACTTGGCGGTGGCTGGGCCGGTGGCGCGCAGGGGCTTGGAGCGGGTCATGGGGGTGCGCTTCATCGAGTCGCCCGATCCATCGCCCGCCCGCTGGCTTCCTGGCTGCGCCACACCTCGACTCGGGCCTGCGCTGCGATCATTTGCCACTTGAGCATTTCAGCCGCCTCAACTGCCGCCTGGATGGCCAGCAGATGCGCCTGATACTCCGGGTGGGCGTAGGCCTCGACCTCTTGCGCCGCCACTGACTTTTCGCTGTGCTTCTTCATCAGCAATGCCTTGAGCGTCTTTCGATACTCTTCGACATAGATCCGATTACCGATGGCGATGGCCAGTGGCTTGGCAGAGTCGCGGATGAAATCCACGGCTCGCTGGGGGTCGATGGCCTCGCTCATGCTGCCGCCATTGCCGCGCAGCTTGCCGGCTCAAATGCGTACTGGCCTGGCTTCATGCCGCTGAACGGGCCGGGCTGCTGCTTGATGCTTTCCGGGTCAACGTAGTGGCGCTGGCCCATGTTCGGGGCTGATGCCAGGCGCTGGATCTTCTTTTCGTCCTCTTTGGTCAGCTCATAGCCGGTGTAGTTGCTGGCCTTCAGTGCTGCGGCCTTTTCGTTGTCGCGGCGCAGGCTGTCGGCGTATTCCGCTTGCTTGGCCTGCTTCTGGCTTTCGCGGCGAATGGTTATGTTGATCCTCTTCGGCGCCGCGCCGATCAAAACGCCGTGATCTGGGTTGAACTGGTGGCCTTCCTTCCCATCGGTCTTGAGGATGCCGAGGTTGCGCAGTTTGCAGATGGCATCGCTGACCAAACCGTATTTGATGTTCAGCATTCCTGCAGCTGCCCCGGTGGTGTATTGCAGGGGGTAGTAGCGCTTGAAAAAGTCCATCACTTTCTTGGAGACGGACTTCGGGGCGGGTTGGTAATACTTGGTCATGGCTTAGCCTCCGAAGTTGGTGCGGTTCATGCGGCGGGTCTTGCTGTCAGCAATGGCGAAGTCGCACAGGTTCACGGCGAACGGGATGTCGTCTTCAAGGTCGTCAAAGCCCGTCGAAGGGCGAGCCGGGGCGCCGCCAGCGCCGTAATGCGCAGCCTCGCCAGGCCGGCGCGGTGCTGGTGCGCGGGGTGCAGGAGCGGGAGCGCGGGCCGGGGCTGCAGCGTTGGGCTGCTTGTCCTTACGCTTGATGCTCAGGCTCAGAAACTTGCCACTGGCGCCGTCTTTGATCCAGCCATCGAGGAAGAACTCAACGCCGTCAACGTTGATAGAGCCGGTGCGGTCAGGCTGGGTTTCCTTTTCTTTGCGGTCGTTGATGAAGAGGACGCCGCGGTTTGTGTTGTCGTATTGGGTCATGTGTTTTCTCCTTGGGTTAAGCTGGCTTCTGGCGCTCAAGGTGAGGCCAGGGGTTCATGTCAATCGTGCTGTTGGGGTAGGCCGTGTACTGCATGGATTCCGGGTCGAACCAGAGCTTGATTGCGCCCTCCCACCCGGTGCCGTTGCGCTGC
>Ga0214921_10007023_pt1 | contig 15150 bp, 15 predicted proteins | sample LL1505_MetaG_FD_177992 | JGI IMG/M metagenome (GOLD analysis project Ga0214921, IMG submission 177992) | Freshwater microbial communities from Lake Lanier, Atlanta, Georgia, United States - LL-1505 | ecosystem: Environmental > Aquatic > Freshwater > Lake | place: USA: Georgia | collected... | reverse complement strand
AAGCCCGCCATCCGGAGGCGGAGTTGTGGCGGATTGGATTGCTGGCAGGTGCGGTGGAGCGCTACAAGGACCTCATAGACCCATGGTGTCCGCGCAAGCTTGCGCGGGACGCGGCTGAACGACGACATCTCACGCTCATCGTCATACGCCTTCTCAAAAATGCGCTAGCAGTCGCCGAGAACGCTGCTGTTGGCCTATTCCCGAGCGCCGACAGGGAGCCGTGGCAACAACTTCAGTTCCCCTTCGCAGATCACCGTCTCGATGAGTTGTTGAGAGAAGCGAAAGGAGATGAGCATCTGGTCGTATGTCAGCACTTAGGTTTGCAGCTCAAAAACAAGCCTGATTAAGGCTCAACCAAAGAAAATACACACTTTCATATGTTCACCTAAATCATTGATTATATTGTTTGATAATCCGTTCAATTTCGGTCGACGAAGCGAACAAAAGAAAGCATGCTTTGTGCTGTGCATTTATTAAGTTACGGGAGATAACCCATGGCACAGGCAAAAACGCTTACGGAGCGCGAGCTCAAGAAAGTTCTCGACTATGTGAAGTACCGGCCTAATGGACCGCGCGACCGACTGATGCTGCTGATGACCGTTTGGTCCGGCCTGCGCGTCGGCGAAGTCGCCTCGTTGACTCTTCGCGACGTCTTGGACGCGGAAGACACAGTGAAGGATGAAATCCACCTAGACCGCAACCGCACCAAGGGCAAGCACGCCAGAACCGTGTTTCTGCCGAAGAAGTTGCGTGATGAGATTCGACACTTCCTCGAGGAGGCCAATAGCCGCGACCGCGGCACCCCACTGTTCTTGACTCGTCGGTCCGGGCCATTCTCGGCAAATACGCTGACCCAGCACTTCTTCCACCTCTACCGCCGGGCGGGCGTAGAGGGGGCTAGTAGCCATTCGGGGCGACGCACTTTCATCACCAACCTCGCTAACAAAGGGGTCTCGGTTCGGATCCTCGCCAGCTTGGCAGGGCATCGCTCGATCTCGACCACTCAGGCCTACATTGATGTTAACGACGAGATGAAGCGTCGAGCAGTGGAGCTTGTGTAGACGATCTCGCGGGCGGATTCATCCAGCTTGATGGCGTCAATCTTGTAGTGCGCAGAATATCAACTAACCGGCTCACACCAATCAACAACTGAATAAATGGCGAGGCTGTTCCCCGACTTGCTCCCAGCCGCCGATAGTCAGGGCGGAATGAACACGGAGCTCGAAGTGCTGCGGACGCTTGAGCACGAGCTGCCGGACGCCTACGCGCTGTTCCACTGCAGTCGGAATCCAAAAAGGTAGAGACCTTGCCGCGAGATGTTCCCGGCCGCAGACAATATGGCTGATACGAAGCGCCGGCGCCTGCTGCGTCTCGCCCCTAAAATTTCCGGAGGAGCGCCTCGGCGTTTGGGGAAATCAGGCCGATGGTCTTTTCGCAGCGATTCCCGCCGAAGAACTTGTCGAGCGCTCGGTCGAAGACTGCGCCGGGAGGCGTTACTGCTGCAAACAACGTTGCGCATGAACGTAGCTTCATGTCGTCCGGCGAGCCGAACACCTCGGCAGCCGACCGACCTTCAATCCCCATAAGCGCTTCAAAGCACTCCAGCAGACGTGGCCCCAGGACGCTGTGCCCTAAATATGCCTTTGCTTCCGCGATGCTTTTTATGGAGAAGCGCTTCGAGTAAGAACTGAGCCCGAGGCCATCGAGTTGCGGAAAGATGAACCACATCCAGTGTGACCGCTTGTGGCAATCGCGAATCTCTGCGAGCACCTGCGCGTAGATGCCTTGCTGGGCTACGACATATCGGCTCAAGTCGTGCGGATCTAAGTTCTCGTGAAACTCGCTCATGTAAGCGTCCTCAGAAAATGCCCATTGCAACGCAGGCCACACCGACACCCAACTTCGACTGATGAATCACACCTTGTTTCCCAGGCGCATGGCGGCTCTGTATGACGATAGTTGCGCTTTGACCCAGAAGGCGCGGCTCTTGATTTCGACGGTGTCGGCGTTTCGGTGGAGGGACAAGGCTCTGTGTTCCGCGATGAGGAGTAACCACTGTGCGGAATGCAGGGCTAACCCGGTGAGCCAAGGGGAGAACTGGCTGGTTTTGCGGAATTAACCTTTTGCCCGGAAGACCACACCGCAACCGATGCACCTGATCTCCAAAACATGCCCCTTGGGTACGCGATGCCTCTGAATGCAATTAGGACAGTAGGCATCTGATCTGTCTGACGACTGAGAGGCAGATGCACGCGAAACGTGGGGTGCATTTGAAATCGCTGACGGTTGTACAACTGCGGGCGATGGTCGTGCTTGCACGATGGCGCTTAAGGGTGGTGGCGCTGCACGCAGCACTTCCTTACGGCCAAACTTTTGTTCCAGCCATTTCCAGACACTCCGACAAGCCAAGGCGTCAGCCTTCGCCCGGTGGGCCGCCGCAGTCCAAACATGCCCGACTTTTTCAGCAGCGGCGTCCAACTTTTGCCAGCGACCTAGGCCAAGCGCCTCGGAATAGCGACGCATTGCGCAGTCGATGCGACCAGCCTCCCCAAGACCTCCCGGGAAAAAAGGCGCGTCAAAAGTAGCGTTATAGATAACGAGTTGCTCGCCCGTAACGATCCGCTTGATGTCCGGCAAGAGGTCCACAAGCGTCGGCATGCCTCGAACCATCGAATCAGAAATGCCATGCACTCGGGAGGCCCCATAGGGTATGGGACGTCGGGGATTGACCAAAGTGTCGATTAGCGGTCGGCCATCATCACCAATAATCGCCACTTCAACGATTGCATCGCCGGCACGTGGACTGAGCCCTGTGGTCTCCGTATCCAGAAAGATCGCCAACAGTCACTCCCAATCGAGCTTTTTTGACCTGAGCCTGAATGATGGCACTATCGATACTTCTTGCCCATAAAGGGCTGCGAAGTCCAATCAAAGCCGACAGAAAGGCAATCAATCGTGATCAACCTTCTCCCGCTCCATACGATCGTTTTCTGCCTGCTCATAGCGCTCGCGACCTACTACTTCGGCCACATGAAGTACGACCGTTTTGCGACCACTTATGGTGCCGAGATCCTCACCACCATGGGCATCCTAGGTTGCTTCGTTGGGATCGCTCTTGGCCTGTGGGACTTCGATACCCGGAATGTGCAAGAGAGCGTCCCCGAACTACTTGATGGCATCAAAACGGCCTTCTTCTCCTCCGTGTTTGGCGTGTCCGGTGCTTTGTATCTTCGATTTCTGCAGGGACGAAAAAAACCCGCTGCGCCGTCGTCTGTTGAGGACATCAAGGTCGCATCGCTTGACGATGTCGTCACGGCCGTCGTCGCCCTTCGCGATGGGCTGGTCGGCGATGAACAGGGCACACTGCTAACCCAGATCAAACTCCAACGCCAAGAATCCAAGGACAAACTGGACGAGCTAGTGCGCGAATTCCAGAACTTCGCTAAGCACATGGCGGAGAACAATCAGAAGGCCCTCATCGAGGCCCTCAAAACTGTGATCGCGGACTTCAACGCCAAGCTTACCGAGCAATTTGGTGAAAACTTCAAACAGCTCAATTCAGCTGTAGAGAAATTAGTCGTTTGGCAACAGCAGTACAAAGAGGAGCTGGATCAACTCAAGTCGTACCAAGAGAAATCAGCAAGTGACTTCCGGTCGGCCGCGGACACGCTCGCGACCGTAGTCTCCAAAGCAGAGAAATTCGCTGAAATCGCCGAGGCGCTGCAAAAGCAATTGAGGCTGGCAGAGGCGCAGGTTGATACGCTCCACGAGCAGGAGAAAGCACTCGCTGCACTGCTAACCTCAATGGAAAATGTGCCCTACGAAATCGCGGAGTCCCTGCGAACTCTACTGTCAGATTTGAATACAGGCGTCGGCGATGTCCAGGAGGAGATCAAGTCTCTCGTGGCGGGCCTCCGCACGGACATACAAAGCCACAATACAGAACTGAAAACACTGCTTGTCGAGACCCTCGCCAAGTCCAACAAGGAAATGGGCGAAGCCAACAAGAAGCAGTTGGAGACTATTACCGAATCGGTAATCACATTGGACGAAAGCCTCCAAAAAACTCTGAACGACTCGCTAGAAATTCTCGGCCGGCAACTTGCATCCCTCAGCACCAAGTTCGTAGAGGATTACTCCCCTCTAACTGACAAGCTGCGTGAAGTCGTGCAAATGGCTAAAAGAGTTTAATTATGTCTGGAGAATTTCAGCAACCGAGCAGTTCTCACTGGATACCACTTAGCGACCTTATGACGGCGCTAATGATGGTGTTCATGCTGTTGGCCGTGCTTTACATGATGCGCGTAGAGCAGACAACCACCTTGGTGGTGCGGGAATACGAGGTCACCCGCAAGGACCTCATGCTTGCACTGCAGAAGGAATTCGCTAAGGACCTTAAACAGTGGGATGCCACGTTTCTAGGAGACATGACACTGCGCTTCAACAATCCCGAGATAATGTTTTCCACGGGTTCCGACCAGCTGAGCCCAAAGTTCAAGGACGTGATACGTGACTTTTTCCCCCGCTATCTTCGAATTCTTGATTCGGAGAAGTTTAGGAATGCGGTGACGGAAATTCGGATCGAAGGTCACACCTCGGCGTTCTGGGGAAGTGTTGGTCCCGACGAGGCTTATTTGCGCAACATGGAACTGTCCCAAGCCCGAACCCGCTCCGTATTAGGGTTCATCCTTGCCCTGCCTGAAGCCCAGGCGAATAAGCCATGGATCAAAAGACGTCTCACGGCCAATGGCCTAAGTTCCTCGAGACCGATCCTTCATGCGAACACGGTAGATCAGGCCGCGTCTCAACGCGTGGAGTTCCGCATCGTGACAAATGCCGAGGAGAGACTTTCGGCGATGGCTGAAAGCGTCCTACGGAAATGACGTTCCGCCTCTTTGATTTTTTCGACGACCCGCTCTTGAACGGCTTGCGAGAAGCGATGGGTGCGCGCCTCGTGGAATGGTACGGCGGGAAGCGCTCAATCCGCCTGATTGGTAAGGAAGAACTGGAACGGTTGCGTACCGTTGGTATCGATATCGATGGATTCGATCAGATTAAGGTGGAGTCGGACGGCACCATCAGTTTCAAGGGCCAGAGAATTCTCGTGTACATCCGAGACGTGTCGGTCATGGATAGGCAGCACACGTTGCCAAAGTATCACTTCGCTTTCTGCCGCACCCTGGAGCGCATGCAGCAGAACAACCGCTGGTTTCGCTATGTAGTAGCCAACCGTGATGATGGCTTGTTTAGGATCAATTTCTACGGCTCCCGCACAGGGACATCGGAGGAGCGACTGAACGTCTGTCAGTGTTGCTTGGAGCGCGTTTCATGGAAGGGTTTCTCGATAAATGGTAGTAGCAGCAAAGATCGCATTCAGATAGTCGGGGAATTCAAATTGTCTGATTTTTTCTCTGAGTACCCGCGCGATCTGCTCTCGGTTTTACCGAAATACACGACCCTTAATGCACCCCTAAACGACTACTCTGACGATTGGCCGATTATCGCGGAGCGACTTAAGCGGGAGCGAGGCTTCCGGTGTCAAAGTTGTGGCCTTTACATTGGGCAAGGTAGCCGACATTTCTTACATGGTCACCACAAGTCGGGAGAAAAGAATGACAACTCGCCAGAAAACCTTGAGGTGTTGTGTATCGGATGCCATGCCGAAGAACCATTGCATGGACACATTAAGCGTCTCGCGAGGTATCAAGAGTTTCTGACTGCATTCCCACATTGGCCCACGTTAGTCGGCCGAGGCGCTATGAAAACCTGACCGGCGTTGAGCTAATTTGTCTTTAACTAAAAATTCGAGTGATTAGATTTTTTAGGCGGGCATTGGTGACGTATGTTGAGTGGACCTAGAACTCCGTAAGGTAGGGCGCATTGCACTAGGGCCCGACTGCCGAAGGTCGTGGCTGTGATTCGAACCATCGTTGATTTTTACAATAGCTCGTCTGGTGAGCCTCGGTGCGAGGACTATGATTGCATGAAGCCGATTGCCCACTCGAGTCCCTCTGGCGGCTCAGGCCATGATTTGGCCGAGCACCTGCTCGCGGTCGCAGCCGGAGCAAGAGGCTTCCTCATGAGGGGTTCTCCGGGAGCCGCCGTTGGGTACTTGGCGGGGCTTTGGCATGATCTCGGCAAGTACAGGCCCGGCTTTCAAACTTACATACGGTCTTTCAATTACGGCGAAAACGCTCACATCGAAGGCCGATTGCCTACCGGCAGCGACAAAACCCATTCAGCTGCCGGGGCCTTATGGGCATTGCACCAGTTGAGTCAGCAACACGGGTCAAAGGGCGTCGTCATCGCTCGCGTGCTGCAGTACCTGATCGCGGGCCACCACGCTGGGCTGGACAACTGGGAGGATGGGCTTAAGCAGCGCCTCGCCTCACCCGACGCGCAGCGCGAGTTCAATGAAGCCATCGCGGCCAACCCGCCGCCTGACATGCTGGCAGTCAAAGTCGATCTGCCGCCGCTCACAAGCCTGCCAATTCACGCCCGCGAGGCGATTCCCGGTCGCTTCGCGCTGTGGGCCCGCATGCTGTTCTCGGCCCTCGTCGACGCCGACTTCCTCGACACCGAGGCCTTCATGAACTTGGCTGCCACCCAGCGGCGTGCCGGCAAAGAGCTTACGCCCGCCGAGCTGCTTGCCTGCTTCGACGCCCACATGGCGCGAAAGGTCGAGGCGGTAGCCGCGGACGGCCTAGCCAACAGCCCGGTGAACCGCCAGCGCGCGGTTGTGCTACAGGCCTGCCGCGACAAGGCCCGCGGCGCACCGGGCACCTACACCCTCACCGTGCCTACTGGCGGCGGCAAGACCCTGGCAAGCCTTGCCTTCGCGCTGACTCACGCCGCCGCACATGGCAAGCGGCGCGTGGTGATGGCCATCCCTTACACCAGCATCATTGAACAGACAGCCGAGGTCTACCGGGAGGTCTTTGCCTCCTTGGGCGATGATGTTGTGCTGGAGCACCACAGCAATGCCGACAGCAGCGAAGGCGCCGAGACCGCGCGCTCCCGCCTTGCGTGCGAGAACTGGGACGCGCCTGTAGTGGTTACCACCAATGTCCAGCTCTTCGAGAGCCTGTTCGCCCGCAAGACCTCGCGCTGCCGCAAGCTGCACAACCTTTGCGACTCTGTGCTGGTGATCGACGAGGCCCAACTGCTGCCGGTGGAGTACCTGCAGCCGGTGGTCGATGTGCTGCGCCTGCTGGTGATGGACCACGGCGTGACGGTGCTGCTGTGCACCGCCACCCAGCCGACGCTGACCGAACAGCGCCGCTTCGGCGGCCAGGGGCTGCGCGGTTATGCACCGGGCGAGGTGACGGCGGTGATCGATGACGAGGCAAGCCTGTACTGCGCGCTGCAGCGGGTGCAGGTGAAGCTGCCGCCTGACCTCAAGACGCCGCAATCTTGGGCCGACACCGCCGCCCAGGTGGTGCAGCACGAGGCCGTGCTGGCCATCGTCGGCCGTCGGGCGGATGCCAAGACGCTGTACGACGAACTACGCCGCGAGGCAGGGCCCGAGGGACTTTGGCATCTCTCCGCCCTGATGTGCCCGCAGCACCGCAGTGAGGTGATTGCCGACATCAAAGCCGCGCTGCAGCACCGCCGCGAGGCACTGGCGCGCGGTGAACAGGCTGCCCCGGTGCGCGTAGTTAGCACCCAGCTGGTCGAAGCCGGCGTGGACCTAGACTTTCCGGTGGTCTACCGCGCGCTGGCCGGGCTGGACTCCATCGCCCAGGCCGCTGGCCGCTGCAACCGCGAAGGACGGCTGGCACGCGGCGAGTTGCATGTCTTCGTCCCGCCCAAGGCGCCGCAGCCGGGGCTACTGCGCCAGGCCGCGCAGGCCTGCACCGCCGTGTGGGATGGACTGACTCCGGGCGACGACCCGTTGGCGCTGGAACGCATCGGCCGCTACTTCGGCCGCCTCTACGCCGACGCGCATTCGCTGGACGCCAAGGGCATCTGCGAGGCGCTGAAGCTGCAGATAGACACGCAGGACCGGGCTCTGGCGGTGCGCTTTCGCGACGCCGCGGACGCCTTCCGGCTGATCGACGAGAAAGACGCCGCCACCGTCTTCGTGCGCTGGTACAGCCCGCGCTGCCGCTGGGACGTGGGCATGTTGATCCACACCCTGCAGCGCGACGGCCCCGAGCGTTGGCTGATGCGCAAGCTGCAACGCTACGGCGTGACGATCTACCAGCACGACCTGCAGCGCCTGCTGGTCTGCGGCGATGTGCAGGAGGTCGGGCCCGGCCTCTACGTGCAGACTGAATCCGACGTGTTCTACGACCCGGTGTTGGGCGCGAGGCTGGACGGAGCGCCAGGCGACCCGGCTGCCTTCGTCGCCTGAACCTGAACCCACTCAAGGAGGAAACCCGATGCAGAGCTATTGCCTGGAGGTCCGCGGCGACTACGCCTGCTTCACGCGGCCGGAGATGAAGGTTGAGCGTGTCTCCTACGACTTCATCACGCCCTCGGCCGCACGGGCGGTATTCGAGGCCATCTTGTGGAAGCCCGAGATCCGCTGGGTGGTCGAGTGCATCGAGGTGCTGAACCCGGTGCGCTGGATCAGCGTGCGGCGCAATGAGGTGGGCGCGGTGGTCTCCACCCGCAGTGTGCAGGCCGCCATGCAGGCCGGCAGCGGCACGCTGGGGCTGAACATCGAGGACGAGCGCCAGCAGCGCGCCGGCCTCTTCCTGCGTGAAGTGGCCTACCGGCTGCACGCGCGCTTCGAACCGGTCAAGGGCGAGGCCCTGGCCAATCCGGGTAAGTACGCCGAGATGTTCCGCCGCCGCGCTGCCAAGGGCCAGTGCGTGAACCAACCCTACCTGGGCTGCCGCGAGTTCGACGCGCGCTTCCGCCTGGTGGACAACCCAGTCGGCGAGCCCGAGCCGCTGGCCAGTCTGGACGGCGACTTCGGCTGGATGCTCTACGACATGAACTTCAGCCGGCCCGCCGATCCGCGGCCGATGTTCTTCCGCGCCCAAGCGGTGCGCGGGGTGATCGACCTGACGAAGGCGGAGGTCCGGTCGTGATCCTGCAAGCCTTGCATGCCTATTACGAGCGGCGGCAGCGCCTGCCCGACCCGGCCGACCGCCTGCCGCAGCCGGGGCTGGAAGACAAGGAAATCCCTTTCATCCTGGAGCTCGCGCCCGACGGGCGGTTGATCGCGATCACTGATACCCGCGAGATACAGGGCAAGAAGAAGATCCCAAAAGCCTATCGAGTGCCGCAGGGTGTCAAAAGAGCATCGGGCGTGGCCGCCAACCTGCTTTGGGACACGGCCGAATACGTGCTCGGCCTGGACACCAAGGGCAAGCCGGAGCGGGTGGCTGAGCAGACAGCAGCTTTCCGCGCCCGCATCGACGCCTTGCTGACGCTCGCACCAAGCGATGCCGGCCTGCTGGCGGTGCAGCGCTTTCTGCTGGCCGAACCGCTGGCCGCCGCGCAGGCCCAGCCCAACTGGGCTGAGATTGAAGACGGCAATAACCCGTTGATGAGCTTTCGCCTGGCGCCCGATCTCGACCTGGTGTGCCAACGCCCACAGGTGGTAGCAGCCTTCGCCAGTGCAACGGCGGGCATTGAAGGCGGCGACGGCCTGCCTTGCCTGATCACGGGTGACGGGGCGACACCCGAGCGCCTGCACAGCGCGATCAAGGGTGTGTGGGGCGCACAGACCTCGGGCGCCAACATCGTCTCCTTCAACCTGGATGCCTTCCGCTCCTACGGCAAGGAGCAAGGCGCCAACGCGCCGGTCAGCCCGGCGGCGGCCTTTGCCTACACCACCGCGCTGAACAGCCTTCTGGCCAAGGGCTCGCGCCAGCGCATGCAGGTGGGCGACGCCAGCACGGTGTTCTGGGCGCAGAGCGAAGAGGACCGCGATGTGGAGAATGGTTTTGCCGCGCTGTTCGCCGACGACGTGGACGACCCCGATGCGCACACCGAGCAGGTTCGCGCGCTGTACGACAGCCTGCACACCGGACGCTTTGCGGGCGCCGCCGGAGGGCGCGGGTTCTACGTTCTCGGGCTTGCACCGAACGCGGCGCGTATTGCAGTCCGGTTCTGGCTGCCCACGACGTTGAACGACGTCGCCCTGAACGTACGGCGCTGGTTCGACGAGCTGGCATTGGTGCGTGGTCCGAAAGACCCTGAATACCCGACGCTGTTCCGGCTACTCGCCGCCGTCGCCCTGCTCGGCAAGGTAGACAACCTGCCACCCAACTTGGGTGGCCAGGTGATGCGTGCCATCTTGGGCGGCACGGCGTTCCCCGCGGCCTGGCTGAACGCGGCGGTCATGCGCTGCCGCGCCGAACAGCAAGTGCCCTACCTGCGCGCCGCCGTCATCAAGGCCTGCCTTTTGCACTCCCACCCCACTTCACCCCAGGAGGAACCCACCGTCATGCTCAACACCGACAACCCGAACGTCCCTTACCGGCTGGGCCGGCTGTTTGCCGCGCTGGAGAAGATCCAGGAAGAAGCGAGCCCCGGGCTCAACGCCACCATTCGCGAGCGCTACTACGGCGCCGCCTCCAGCACGCCCGTGGTGGTGTTCACCACGCTTCTACGGCTGAAGAACCACCACCTCGCCAAGCTGACGAACCGTGGCCGCGCCGCTAACTTCGAAAAGCTGCTGGGCGAGATCCTTGGTGCGGTGGGCGACTTTCCGCTGCACCTGAACCTGCCCGACCAGGGCCGCTTCGCGCTGGGGTACTACCACCAGCGCTTGGCCTTCTTCATTAAGACGGAGGCCGTCGCCGAAGCGACGGCCTCCGACATCACCGCCACCGCATCGAACTGAACCCCAGGAGGAACTCATGACCTTGAACCGCCGCTACGACTTCGTGCTGCTCTTCGACGTGAAGGACGGCAACCCCAATGGCGACCCCGACGCCGGTAACCTGCCGCGGCTGGATGCAGAGACCGGCCACGGCCTGATGACCGACGTGGCGCTCAAGCGGAAGGTGCGCAACTTCGTCGGGATGGTGCACGACGAGAAGCCGCCGTTTGAGATCTACGTCAAAGAAAGGGCCATCCTCAACAAGACGCATGAGCGGGCTTACGAAGGGATCGGCAAGGCCGATCTACTCAAGGGCGACGACAAGAAGCGAAAAGGCGGTGATGCTGTCAGCGAAGCGCGCGACTGGATGTGCAGGAACTTCTTCGACGTGCGCACCTTCGGCGCCGTGATGTCCCTCGGCGTCAACTGCGGCCAAGTACGTGGCCCGGTGCAGATGACGTTCGCCCGCTCGATCGAGCCCATCGTCGCGCTGGAGCATTCAATCACCCGAATGGCAGTGGCCACCGAGGCTGAGGCCGAGAAGCAGAGCGGCGACAACCGCACCATGGGCCGCAAGCACACCGTGCCCTACGGCCTTTACCGCTCGCACGGCTTCGTCTCGTCCTTCCTGGCGCGGCAGACGGGCTACTCGGCCGAAGACCTGGAACTGACGCTCAAGGCGCTGGAGCAGATGTTCGAGCACGACCGCTCGGCCGCCCGCGGCCAGATGGCCACCCGCGGCCTCTACGTGTTCGAGCACGACAGCGAGCTGGGCAACGCCCCCGCTCATGCGCTGTTCGACCGGCTGATGGTGGCGCCCACCGCCCCCGGTATGCCGGCACGGGACTTTGGCGCGTATGCCGTCACCTTCGACGGGCAGGCACTGGACGTAGGCCAGGCCTTGGCCGCCGCTCCGGGCGTGACGCTGCGCCGCCGCTGCTGAGGGCCGGGCCGGGCCGCGCTGGCGCTGGACCTGATGGAAGAGTTCCGTCCCTATGCGGACAGCCTCGCGCTGACCTTGGTCAACCGAGGTCAGATTAGTGGCAAAGATTTTGCGGAACGTGAGGGTGGCGCTGTTCTGCTGGAAGGCGATGCCCGCAAGGCAGTCGTTGTGGCTTATCAAGAGCGCAAGCAGGAGGGACTGACACACCCGCTTCTGGCCAAGAACATTCCTTTGGGCTTGGTGCCACTCGTACAGGCACGCATGCTTGCGCGATATGTCCGCGGGGAACTACCCGCTTACATGCCATTTGCTTTTCGCTGAACGGCTCTACTGTGAGCGTACTGCTCGTTGTGTGCTACGACGTCAATACGGAAGACAGGGTTGGGAGGCGTCGACTCCGTCGCGTTGCCCGTGCGTGTGAGAGCTTCGGACAAAGGGTTCAGAAGTCGGTATTCGAGTGTCGTGTGAACCTTTCCCAGCTCGAAGAACTCGAGCGAAGATTGCTTTGCGAAATTGATTTTGATAAAGACTCTTTGAGGCTGTACCGTCTCTCGGGCAAGAACGTCTATGAAGTCAAGGAATACGGCCATTTCCGTGCCCAAGACTTTGATGACCCGCTTGTTCTGTAAATGCCGAACGCGAACCACAAGTGATCGCGATTCAAGCGGACGTTCGCGCGTGCGAAGCTCTTTGATTGGGAAAGCTTTCTGCCCCTGCAATTTCAAATTTGGTCTGTATTTTGGTTGCCAGCTTGCTGGTTCGCGCAAATCAATGCTTTAGACTTTTACCGTCGGGTAGTTACCTGCTCGGAGTCGCTCCCCGGTACGCCGGGGCGCGTGGATTGAAACCTCAGCGGTCTGTGGCTCTGGGGGATTGCCAGTCGTCGCTCCCCGGTACGCCGGGGCGCGTGGATTCAAACATCGGACGCACCATCATGGACGTTGGCGTGGAAGACGTCGCTCCCCGGTACGCCGGGGCGCGTGGATTGAAACTGGTTGAACGCCGAGAAGACTGTTGGTTGGTACTGTCGCTCCCCGGTACGCCGGGGCGCGTGGATTGAAACTTCCACCACATCCAGTCGGGCTTGGCTTGCATCTGTCGCTCCCCGGTACGCCGGGGCGCGTGGATTGAAACCCGTCAAACCTAGTCGTGCGCGTATCAGGCGCGAGTCGCTCCCCGGTACGCCGGGGCGCGTGGATTGAAACCTAGTGGCACGCGGACGGCCCGCGCACAATCATTGTCGCTCCCCGGTACGCCGGGGCGCATGGATTGAAACATCCATAAGAATGGGATTGGATTCTGCGAGGGCAGTCGCTCCCCGGTACGCCGGGGCGCGTGGATTGAAACCAGTCTGCGTGTTCGCCGCCAGCTTCGCGGTGACGTCGCTCCCCGGTACGCCGGGGCGCGTGGATTGAAACAGTTTGCGTGCGTCACGGAGCGTTGTGGGCCGTTGTCGCTCCCCGGTACGCCGGGGCGCGTGGATTGAAACAACATCTGTTGCGGGAAAAAGTAGTCTTGGACAGGTCGCTCCCCGGTACGCCGGGGCGCGTGGATTGAAACGAGATGATCTTGCCGTACTGACTCGCGGGAATGTCGTCGCTCCCCGGTACGCCGGGGCGCGTGGATTGAAACATTGCGAACAGTCTTCATGAGGCTGTCAACCACGGTCGCTCCCCGGTACGCCGGGGCGCGTGGATTGAAACATAACCCAAGGCGGTACATCTCGATGCCCTGCCAGTCGCTCCCCGGTATGCCGGGGAGCGTGGATTGAAATGATACGAGGCTAATCATCAGACAGCCCGTGAGCCGGTCGCCCCTCGGTACGCCCGGTGATCGCAAGTTGCTGAGCGACCCCGAGCCTTTCGAGCTTTGCTTTGAGGACCTGCAACTCGGCGTCTTTCTCTGCAGTCACCGTATTCAAGGCAACGGTTTTCTCCAGATCGCCGATCTTCGAGTTTCGCTTCGAGCTGCTGGATATGAATCTTTTTTGCGGGAGCCGCAATTTGCGCTTTAGCGGCCAGCTTCGCCTCAGCCAGCGCAATAGCGGTCAACTTTTCCAGCTCAGCCAGCAGGAGACGTTCATGAAGCTGCTCGTCAAACCCACTATCGAAAACTTGCTTGAAGATTTCGGCATAACTATTCTCGTCGACCTTGAATGCTTTTTGGCAATAGGGGTATTTGAATTCATGCGTATCTAATCGGTCTGGTTTAGAATTAGACTAATGCTGAACCCGCGTATTTAGAGTGAGCCACCTGAGTCGTCCCAGCGCGCCAAGCACTCGAGGACAAAATTGCAGTTTCGGATGAAGGCCGAATTCACAGCACTTGCTCCAATTCTTTGGTAACAGATTCCGATGATTGACCGGGTCGAGTCAACAGCAGTTGTTCGCCGCACGGCACTGGTTGGTAGTCGGCATCCTCCGGCTGATCGGTATTGAGCAACCTCTCCCGCCGACGTAACTGCCTCCAAACGTCGAGCTTGGACTCTCCGGTCTTCTTCACATACGCGGCAATGCGCCGCTCCTGCTCGGCTGGTAGCGTTGTGTACAGGCCGTACATACGCTTCTGGATGTCGGTTAAGTAGGTAGCACCCCAGCTGGGCGTGTTGTGGGCGACGGTCCAGAGCTCTAGCGGTACATCCATCTCGGCGAGATAGCGCTTCAGCTCGCGATCCCGTTTGGCAATGTCCCGCTCAAGATTGCGGCCGTACTGAGGCTCGAAGAAGACCAGCCGATGCACGCCTACATGCCCTATGGCCGCTCGGCAGACTCCACCGACCAAAACCCAGACACAAGCGCTGTCGCACTGCCCCTCGTCCGGCACTAACGTAGCCAGATGGCCGCGGCGAATCATTCGGCCCATCTCAAATCCAGCCAGGCGGTGGCCACCCCAACTCTGCAACCAGACCGAATCGTCGACCAGACGAAGATTCTCTCTGCGTATGGTCTTGAGGTGCCGCTCAAAAGTGTCCGCATCAGCAACCGTTATCTGGCCCAGCACCATCAGCATGGCGTAGCGCCGACCGGACTCATCGACACTGTCCCGCCTTTCAAAGAACACGTCGGCTCTCGCCATACCAGCCCAGACACATAACAGGATGACCAGCCAGTGGCGTCTCATGGCAACCACGCGAGCGCACCGGTTACACAGGTCAACTGCGGCTGACCACGACCATGCCTGCCGATGTTTCTGACCACGGTAATTGCTTTAGCGTAGGTATCGCTGGCGCACGCCATCTGCTCGGGTTTGCGCTTCAACGCAAGCGGAATTACAACTAACAGCGCGATGCACACCGAAATCAACACGTCGCGCTTCATCACCAGCCATCCCAATCACCCAAGCTCTCCATAGCCACCCGATGATCGGGGCAGATTGGCGGACCGAGGTGAAGAAATCGTTTCGGTATGGCAAGTTTGTAGTCGCA
>Ga0214921_10007022_pt1 | contig 15151 bp, 16 predicted proteins | sample LL1505_MetaG_FD_177992 | JGI IMG/M metagenome (GOLD analysis project Ga0214921, IMG submission 177992) | Freshwater microbial communities from Lake Lanier, Atlanta, Georgia, United States - LL-1505 | ecosystem: Environmental > Aquatic > Freshwater > Lake | place: USA: Georgia | collected... | reverse complement strand
GACTTGTCTAGTCGTCACATTTCTTTGTCACATGAAATTAACCCTATTTTGGAGACATTCCTTAGAGTATTTTTGATTTAGTATCTGGTTTTTATCACAAAACAATGCTGCTGCAGCAGATTCAATGTCACTGGTTAATATTATTAAAATATCAGGACTTAGTGATCAAGTTCAGTCATGGTTATTTATAGATTCCAACCAAGCGGTTCAAGATGCTGATATGACCCAAGTATTCAGTCAAGAGCGTATTGTACAAATTACTTCAACTTCAGGAGTTGTTCATCATCAAGCTGTGAGTAGTTAGCACAAGTATTATCTAACTTTCTTAACAAAACTCACCAAATGGAGGATTGCTATAAGGGGCAGATCAACTTGCTACATTCGCAAAACAGTTTTTTGGTAATTCAAATACAACTGCTTAATAAGTTAGAGCAAATAGACAATAGGCACCTCGATTAAGGTGCCTTTTTCAGAGGAGAATAAATGATTACGGAGTAATTTGAGCAACTTCTGCGTCAGCAGGTACATCACCAAATTCATTAGCAGTTGGAGCTGATTTTTGAACATAAAAATAAATTAATACAAAAAATCCAACGATTGGAATAATTCCAATGAATATCCAATACCATTTCTTACCGATATCGTGCAGTCTTCTTATAGCAACTGCTAAGTATGGGAGCAAGAGAACTAAAGCAACGACGCCTTGTAATTTGTCAGATATGGAGCCTAAGACGAAATTAATGATGGCTGTGAATAACACAAACCACCAAAACTCAGAACGTGAAGCACGTCCTTTGAAATCGGCAAACTTATTCAAACAGGTTTTTACTGATTCTTGAAATTGCATAGCTTCCCCTTGAGTTAATAAATATAATTGCTAGTTGTAATGTACTATAAGAAATGTTGGCTGTGTTTCAATACGAAGGATTACCTATGACAATCGCATTTTGGTGTATTTTTATTGCAGGTGTATTACCCTACATATGTGCTGGTATGGCAAAGTGGGGTTTTCAGAACTTTGATAATCATAACCCCCGCGAGTGGTTAGCTTCTCAGACCGGGTTTAGGGCACGAGCGAATGCAGCCCAACACAATAGTTTTGAAGCATTTCCATTTTTTGCTTTTGCGGTGATTGTAGCGTCGATTATAGGTGTTAATCTAGAAATTGTTGATGTCATCGCCATTGTTTTTATTTTTGCCAGAATTGGTTTTATTGCCTGTTATTTATTAGATAAAGCAACATTGAGAACTGTGTTTTGGACCGTCGGTATTTTCTCTATTTTTGCGCTTTTTATATTGGCTGGTATCGCAACACTTGGCTAAATCTGGATAGGATCAGTCGATTATGTATTGTCAACAATGTGGAAAACTCAATCAAGACACGGCTAAGTTTTGTAACCAGTGTGGAAATTCATTAACTCAAGCAGAAACATTGTCGTTGATTGATTCTGTTGCAGCAAAAATGGATTCAGCGCCAATAAGTTTGCAACGTAATCACTTGCCGATACCACCGGGAGTAGAAGGGTGGTCATGGGGTGCATTTATTTTTGGTTGGTTTTGGGCGGTTTGTAACAAGACTTGGATTGGATTACTAGCTTTGCTTCCCGGGGTTGGCTTTGTGATGCATATTATTCTCGGATTTAAAGGTCGTGAATGGGCATGGCAAAATGATCATTGGGACAGTGTTGAGCATTTTCAAAAAGTACAACGACGTTGGTCCCAATGGGCAATTGGTATTATGTTGGCCATCATTGGCTTGTTTGTGCTAATGCTAATGATGATGTCTAGTTCGTCTACTTTTTTCTTAGACTCGACAAATAACGTGCGTCTATAAAGCAAAAACCCCTGAATAAACAGGGATTTTTTATGTTTAAAAATTAACTTTGTCAGATCCTTTGAGTTGTAGCATTTGACGTGCTTCATCTGGAGTTGCTGGCTCTAAATTGAGTGCTTTTAAGATACTCACGATACGAGTTACTTGATCCGCATTCGTTTTTGATAGAGTTCCTGGACCGTCCCAAAGTGAGTCCTCCAGTCCAACACGGGCATTGGAACCCATTGCAGCGGACATCGCAGCGATAGGCATTTGATTTTTACCAGCGCCTAAGACAGACCAGTAGTAATCTTCACCAAAGAGGCGATCTGCGGTACGCTTCATCATCAGAACATCCTCAGGGTGAGGACCGATACCACCTAATAAACCAAACACAGATTGAATAAATAAAGGCCCTTTTAATAAGCCTCGATCTACAAAATGTGCTGCAACATAGAGGTGGGAGATGTCATAACATTCGATTTCAAAACGCGTATTATTTTCTGCGCAAGACTCTAGAATAAAACGGATATCGCCAAATGTATTTTTAAAGATACGATCTTCAGAGCCTGCTAAATACGGTTGTTCCCAATCATACTTAAACTCTTTATAGCGATTTAACATCGGATATAAACCAAAATTCATAGAGCCCATATTGAGGGACGCCACCTCAGGTTTCAGTTTTAATGCAGGCTGGAGGCGGTCAACAACAGCCATGGTGGGTGATCCACCTGTAGTGAGATTGATGACCACATTTGATCTGGCTTTAATTTGCGGTAAAAACTTCATGAAAGCTTCTGGAGTTTGATCAGGTAAGCCATTTTCAGGATTTCTGGCATGTAAATGAACAATCGCGGCTCCAGCTTCAGCAGCACCAACTGCGGCATCTTCAATTTCTTTGGGTGTGATGGGCAGGTAAGGTGACATCGTTGGAGTATGGATTGAGCCGGTGACAGCGCAAGTGACGATTACTTTTTTTTGCTTTGCGGACATTTGAACAACCTTTCTTAGATGTTTTGTATCGGAAGAAAGTTCAAACCCAAGCGATTGCTTGGGTTTGATCATGTCTCCTCCACAAATGATTTTATGAAGCGCTTTTTAAGCTAGTTTTATAGTTTTCCTAGATTAATGAATATTTCTGTAAATGACCAATATCAAAAGAGTATTGATACTATGCATTTTTAATGAGTTACATCTATTTTTAATCAGGATAAACCCTAGTATTGATTGAATAAATCAATTACTTTGCTTCAAGGCTTTATGACTTCATGCTTCGAGGGGATAGCATCAATATCAATTTGATATTTGTATTTTCATTAAAGACTGATTATTCTTGATATCATTTAAAAAACAAACAAATGGAGATATATATGACAGCAAAAAAAACCGCACCAGGAATGACTGGTGTTGCCAACAATAACATTGATCGTACTTTAACCAAAGCCGCTATTGAGCAAATGGCGAAAGATACTTGTAATTGGGGCAAATGGGGTCCGGACGATGAGATTGGAACTCTGAATTATGTTGGTCCAGAGCAATTAAAAGAAGCAGCGAAGTTAGTGAAAAAAGGTAAAGCGATTTCATTAGGCTTAGACTTTAATTCACATGGACCTCAAACAACGGGTTGGGGCGGTCGTTTTAACCCGATTCACACGATGCTTGCTACTGGAACTGATGCAGTAGCTGGTAATCAAGACATTCATGGTTTACGCTACGCAGATGATATGGTTTCATTGCCACTGCAATGCGGTACACAATGGGATGCATTAGGCCATATTTTTTATGGTGACAAAATGTGGAACGGTTATGATGCAGCTCTCGTAGACTCATCAGGTGCCAAGAAAAATGGTATCGAAAAAACACGTGACAAGATGATTGGTCGTGGCGTACTTTTGGATATGGCGCGCTTTAAGGGCGGCGATTTCTTAGCTGATGGTTATGGTATTTCTAATCAAGACTTAGATGATTGTGCAAAAGCTCAAGGAGTCGAAATCAAGCAGGGTGATTTTGTGATTGTAAGAACTGGCATGATGGAAGAGCGTTTGGCGAGAGGTGATTGGGACTCTTACGCTGCGGGTGATGCGCCTGGACTTCGTTTTGAAACATGTAAATGGATTTTCGAGAAAAAGATTGCTGCCATCTGTACTGATACTTGGGGCTGTGAAGTACGACCAAATGAAGTTGTTGGTGTGAGTCAGCCTTGGCACTGGATTGTGATTCCGATGATTGGAATCACTATGGGTGAAATTTTCAATTTAAAAGAATTGGCCGATGATTGTGATCAAGATAAGGTGTATGAGTTCTTGTTTACAGCACCTCCATTGCCAATTACAGGTGGAGTAGGATCACCGATTAATCCAATCATTTTGAAGTAATTTGTTCAATCAGAAGAGAAAACACCCTTCGGGGTGTTTTTTTACAAAGCTCTCATAGTCATTCCTGGCCATTTGCCTGTTTTCGATTTTTCAACAGTCAACTCAAGAAGCAGTTCAATAAATTGTTGAGCGGCATTACCAAGTTCTCGATCTTTTGAATAGACTAAAGTCCAAGTTACTTTCAAATCTTCAAGTGGAGTGGCGGTTAATTTACCACTTTCTATGTCCTTTGAAATCCCGCTATATGTAAGTACTGTAAAGCCTATTCCAGCACCTGCCATTTCACTTTGAAGTCTGGTTGAGTTTGTTTCCAAAATGACGTTGTGGCTAATATTTCTTGCCCGTAAAACATCTTCCAAGATGACACGCATGGAGTTAGGTTGTTGGGTAAGAATAAGTGGGCGAGACGAGATTGCTTCAAGAGGCATCGATTTCTCATCATCAAGTAAACCATTTGCGCCAGCAATAAAAAGTTGTTCATCGAATAAATGTTTGTGGGTTAAACCATTCATCGATTCGATTGATAGAACAATACCAATATCTAAACGACCATTGAGAATGAGCTCATGGATCGAAGAGCTAATATCCTCAATAATCGTTAACTCTACAGCAGGAAATTGCGCCCGATACTGCTGAATCAAAGGGGAAGTTAGAAGGTCAAAAAATGAAGGGGGAATACCAAACTTAAGTTGACCATGAATCTCATCAGAGTACGAACTAATTTCATCACGAACGGACGCTAAATGATCGAGAAGTTTAACCGCTCGACTACTAAGTGCTTTGCCTGCATCTGTAAGAGTTACACCACTATCTGAGCGAATAAAAAGCTGCACTCCTAAATCTGCTTCTAGTTGTTGTATTTGTCGAGAAAGAGCTGGCTGAGCAACATGTAAAACAGCCGCTGCCTTAGTAAAGCTTTTCAGTTCAGAAATACGCAGAAAATACTTTAATTGTCGAGGAGTCATAACAGCATTATAGTAGACCGATCTTGGACAAGGTACCTTTTAATAATTTTTTGCAACAGCAATTCGACCTGAGTTAGCGGCTTGTTGCATGGCCTCATAGTCTCTCTCATTTTGCTTAGCATAGGCAAAGGCAAATTGGGCAAAACTAGTATCGAGTTCATCACTTGAGCCACAATAACCCGACAGAATCGCAGGATCTCCAGATTTGGCGTGTGCAAGAGCCAAAGCCCAACCACACATATTGCAATACTCTTTAAAGAAAGATAACTTAGTTTTTCCAGGACTGAGTTCAATACCACCCTTCATATCACTGAGTTGGCGAACGTAAAATTGTAAGCCGTCCTGTAATTGTCCCCAACCTAAGAAAATATCTGGTGCACCCTGCACCGTTCGTTGACCAAAAACTACCCGCCGTCCTTGATTAGGAAATGGCAATGTCGTATGAGAAAAAGGCTCTAGTACAGAATGTTGCGCTTCTTTAATTTGTAGAAACAAAGGGTCATTGTCATTTACCCCTTGTAATAGAATGACCCAACAACGAGTTCCTACACTTCCAACGCCCACGACTTTACGGGCGATATCTAAAACTTGATAACGCTCTAATAAGTTTCTGCGGTCATAGTTCAACGATTCGATATAGCTTTTTAAAATAGCTTCTTCCAGTAACTCAGTTTTGTGATTAGATTCAAGATTGGCATCACGAGTTAAAAGTGAACCCGTACTCATAATCTGTGGGTGATCATTGACTAAATGGGCCATTTTTTCAAACAATTGGAGTTGAGTTCTGGATTGAGCTTTGGCAACAATCGCTGCGGTTTCTTTTTGTGCTTCAGCCGATAAGGTCGCGAGGATTTCCTGCATTTGAATCGTTTTATACCAAATACTTAAATAAGTTTCTTTTGCATAGTTGGCCATACGTTCGCGGTAGGCTTTAACAACTGCTCTAGCTGCTCCCTCGCACTCGACATGATCCCCGCCAAGAAATTGTGCGCAAACCACCGCACTTGTCGTTAAACGCTTTATATCCCACTCCCAAGCACCGGGATACGTCTCATCAAAATCGTTCATACTAAAAACAATATTACGCTCTGCGGTTGCATAGATCCCAAAATTAGAAACATGCATGTCACCATTTGCAAGGACAGGGATTTTGCTAGTAGCTTGTTTGCCAATATCTTCAATCATGATTTTGGCGGTTCCCCTTAAAAAGGCAAAAGGGGAAGTTAGCATTCTGGCATGGCGAATAGGAATTAACTCTTGAATACGTGCTTGATTCTGTTCCATGATGATTGATACAGGATCTCGTCTTGAGCTTAAAGTTTGGTAATGAGCGTTGGTAGATCTTGGGATTTTTTGACGAATTTTTTTACCGATCGCTATTCTCTCATCGATACTCAGTTGAGGAGTCGCTAATTGCCCTATACCGTTAAAAAATTTTGTCATTTAAAAGTTCTTTCAGATGAATGCGATCTCGATCTTTCTTCACAAGTAGCGTAATTAGTTTATATTACTTGATAAAACAACAAGCAATGATTGAGAGGAAGTGATGCAATCCAAATATATTCGCTACAGTATTTTAAAGTTATGGATATCTGTCCTTTGCTTTGGTGGAATTGCTGTTCATTCAGCGATGGCAATTGAATTAAAAGTTTTAAGCGGAAATGGTTCACGACCTGCAGTGATAGAAATTTGCAAATTATTTGAAGAGCAAACCGGTCATCAAGTCAAAGTTGAGTTTGCAGTGAATCCTCATGTTCGGGAACGCGTTGATAAAGGGGAGTATGTTGATGTGGTGGTGTTAAATCCGCCTGTACTCGACGAATTGGTTAGTTCCCAAAAAGTCATCGCCTCAAGTAAAACACCCTTTGGGCGGATCGGAGTAGGTGCTGCAATTGGTGCTGGAGCAGCAAAACTTGATATTTCGACTACTGAGAGTTTTAAAAAGAGTTTACTTGGAGTATCTTCTGTAGCCTTTCCTGGAGATGGTGCTAGCGGAAAATATTTTCTTAGTTTACTCAGTCGAATGGGTATTGAGCAAGAAATGAAAACCAAACTTCGTCCCATGTCTGGAGAATACAATGTAGAGGGTGTTGCAAAAGGTGAAGTTGATATGATTGTGGTGGTTGCTTCACGAATTTATGGCGTTTCTGGAGTTCAGTATTTAGGTTTAATTCCATCAGAATTACAAACTTGGATTGGTTTCTCAGCAGGAGTTAGTCGGGAATCTAGATACCCCAAAGAGGCTCAACAATTAACTCAATTCTTTAAGCAAGATCAAGCCCGTCAGATTATGAAAAAAATTGGTATAGAGCCAATCATGGATTGAGTTAAAAAAATAGATAGTAGGCCCATTACAGGCTATTTGAATGTTTGGTGCTTTCAATTTCATTAATCATCGTTAGATCAACGATATAACCATCAGATTGAGGGTCTTTTAACATGATACTTTTAAAGCGATGATACCAAATAATATCTTCAGGGGAGTAGGAGTGAACATGGTTGATAGCTTCTGAGGTAGTGCCATCAACACCTGTAATGGTCGCAATGATTGAACAAGTTTCTAGCTTTAGTTGTGACGACGATTTACCGTAGATAGGACTATGTTCGTTTAGAGGATGCTTGATTACCCAAGCACCTGTCATGATGTGATAAGTGTTTTTAATTAAATGAAGTGGTTCCATTACCATCTCACTTTGACCACTTCGATTCATGCTAGGGTGAACTAATTGCAAACTGATTTGTGCATTGACAACAATATTATTGCGAAGATGAGCCACCCGACACATTAAATGCGGTTCACCTTCATCGAAGTTAATCAGCAATTTGTCACTAAAAATGAGTTTACTGTTCGGTAGTGAAATTCGAGCAAAAGCAAGGGCTGCAAATGTTCCGATGCCTAATAAACCAATCATAACTTCGATGGTGACTAAAACATGGGCTAATAAGCTCTTGGGGTAGTAGGTGCCATATCCCACAGTGCCCATCGTTTGCACACTAAACGAAAAACAGTCGATGAAGTTTGGCTGAGCTGGTCCTGAAATCATGCCAGGAATAAAGTAATACAAGGATCCGAAAAAAGCATTTAAAGACAAAAATATCGTGACAAAAATGCCAATAAACTTGCTATGAGAAGCTTTGAGAGTTTCATGATAAAAGTCACCCCCTTCTTTGGAGTAGGCTTCCTTGATTCCAGTAATAATGATCTGACTAATCTTTTTATTGGATTTCATTCGTGTATATTTTCTTCATAGGCTAATAGGTTCATTCTATGTAGGATTCATGAACAACCTATGTTTTTGAAGTTTGTTGGATCAACTTCTGGAGATCTTGTTCCCAACTTCTTATTTTTGCTTGTGTTTTTTTACGTTGTTGTTCATCGAATAGCTCTGTAATTTTTGCTAGAACAATTCCACTATGAAGATCTCTTTTTTTCTCAAATTCCTTTTGTTCAGGCGTACTTCCCAGTTCAATATCATTGAATAATTGATTGATCATTGATTTCGCTTGAGCAGGAGACGGTTGATCTTGGGCAATTTTTTTCAAAGTCTTTATAATTAATTGTTGTTTATAAAGACGTGTTTGATACACCACATCCATATCAAGAAGATACTCTCGTGCAATTTCGTTTATTTGTATTTTCTGTGATTTAGTGAGATTGCCAGAAAAAGACTCCGTACGTTCGATAATTTTTTCCACTCTTTTGTCTAGGCGATCCTCAAAATTTCCTTTGAGAAAATCATTCTGAAATTTTTTGTTAGATTTTGTAAAGGCATTTTCCATATACGTGAACTGTTTAGCTTGTAGACTGAGGGCTAGATTGACAGCGTCATCTTGCAATAGATTAATGGAGGTTCTAGAAAAAGACTTTACATCTTTGACGATTTTGACACCATCATCGATTTGAAGAGGCTGTTCTACTTTGGCCCTTAATTGCCGGAGTTGTTGAAGAGCTTTGGGCAGTTCCTCCTGACGATGTTTTTTTACGATCAGAGGAATGGACTGATCAAACATCTGCGACTGTTCGGTAGAGAGATCAACATAATCATCGATCCACCACTTCAACAAAAAGTCAACTTGATTGTAGGCTAACTGAATTGAACTGCATGAGCTTAATAAAAGACTAAAGAAAACGACGCAAGTTAAAAAAAAGCGCTGAGTCTTCAATTTAATCATTTGTTATATTTTTATCTTTAATAATTTTGCTCCAAATCTTAGATTCTTTTGCCATGTAGTTCTTTAAATCGTCACGACTACCAGGAAGAGGAAAAAGTCCATGTTCATTGAGTACTTGAGCAACTTCCTTATCTTTCAAAACCTTCACAATTTCTTGGTTCCAACGTTCCAAAATTAGTTCAGGAGTTTTTGCAGAAGCTACAAACGCATACCAATTACTGGAGTCAAAGCCAGGATAGCCTGATTCTGCGATGGTAGGAACGTCCGGTAAAGAGGCTACCCGTTTTGAGCTAGTAACAGCAATTGCTCTGAGTTTCCCACTTTTAATATGTGGCTGTGCTGAGGAGATGGTTGAGTAATAACTGTTCACCCGTCCACCTAATACATCTACCAAAGCTGGGCTACCCCCTTTATAGGGTATGTGGGTTGTATCGATACCAGCCAAGCTATTAAATAGCTCACCTTGTAGATGAGATGCAGAGCCGTTACCTGTAGATGCAAAAGTAATTTTTCCAGGATCTTTTTTAGCTTGATCAACAAAGTCCTTAAGGGATTTAATCGAGGATTCAGTAGGCACTACCAGGATGTTCGGAAAGGCAACGCCCATCGTCAGAGGAGCTAAATCCTTCACGGGATCATAGTTGAGTTTCATTAAGTACGGGGCAATCGATAAGGGGCCAATCGAGCCTAATAAGATGACAGAACCATCGGTTGGACCGGTGGCAACTGTGCCATGAACAATATTACCCCCAGCACCAGGTCTATTCTCAACTACGATATTTTGACCAATATTCTCCCCTAATTTTTTAGCGATGATGCGTGCGGAAGTGTCTGCGCCGCCACCAGCAGCAAATCCCACATACATCGTGACTGTTTTCTTTGGAGGAAATTCTTGTGAAAAGGCATTTCCGATGAACAATAGGAATACAGAAAAAATACAGAATAATACTTGAGAGAGTAGTTTCATAAAAAATACAGTAAATGATTAAATAGTGGATTCAAATCATTTTATTCGATATTAATCGAAGCCTGAAGATTTCAATTGAGTTCAAAATAATTCTATAATGAATCAAACATTCCTCGGAAGAATAAGTAATAAAACAATATATATCAAGGAGATAGTTCTTCATGAATCCAATGAGGCACATAGTTATAGGTAGTCAACTCATTTTATGTTTATTTTTGATAGGTATCTCAAGTGCTTTTGCACAAGAAACAAAACCCATCAAGATCATTGTGCCATTTGCAGCTGGCGGTAGTAACGACATTGTTGGTCGAGCAATCGCTCAACAGTTATCTGTTAAATTAAAGCGCTCGGTGATTGTCGATAATAAGCCAGGTGCTGGTGGATCTCTCGGCGCAGAGATCGTTGCAAGATCTGAGACGGATGGTAGTACTTTACTTCTTGCATCAGCCAGTTTTGTCATGAATTCAGCGATTATGAAATTAAATTATGATCCTGTGAAATCATTTACCCCGGTTGCAATGCTTGGGGTCGGTCCAAGCATTATTGTGGTTAATAATCAATTACCGGTTCAAAACATAAAAGAGTTGATTGCGTACTCCAAGAAAAATCCTAAAAGCACGAATTTTGGAACCGCTGGGGTTGGAAGTTTTCAGCATTTTGCAGTTGAGCTTCTCATGATGAAGACCAATGCTGATATTTCATTAGTGCATTACAAAGGAGGAGGCCCAGCTCTTCTTGATACTGTTGCAGGCCATGTGCAAATTTGTATGGGAAGTTTGATCCAAAACCAAAATTTTATAAAAACAGGGCAAGTAAGGGCATTGGCTATTGCGGGTAATCAGCGCGTTGCTTTATTTCCGAATGTGCCAACTCTAAAAGAATCAGGAATTGATGTTGAGGCTATGAATTGGTGGGGTATTTTAGCTCCAACCGGAACACCGAATGAGTTCTTGGATAAGTTAAATTTTGAAATCAATCAAATCCTAGGTGAGCAAGAGATTAAAAATCGGTTTACCAGTGAGGGTGCAGATCCATTACCGATGAATCGAAAAGAGTTTGAAAAGTATATTTCAGAAGAAACTGTTAAATGGGCTAAAGTGGCTAAAAGTGCCAAAATCAGGGCTGATTAACTTTTGTGATTATTTCGCTTAGGTATTAAACCTATTGTGGAAAATAGGTCTTGTATTAAGATGGTGTTATTAAAATAAATAATGGAGACATTCATGAGGAACTTAATTCAAATAGTTGTTGGTATTTGTTGTATCGCAAGTAATTTCAGTTATGCAGCTGAATACATGGATAAAACACCATTTCAATTATCAAGAGCATTCTCTCCTGGAGTAATTACTGAAGGAGGTAAGATTGTTTGGGTGGCTGGTCAAACAGCCACAAGAGATTTTGAAGGTAAAGATATATCGAATAACTTTGAAGCTCAAGTAAAACAAGTATTTGGACAAATTGATCAAGTATTAAAGGATGCGGGAGGTTCACTTGCCAATGTGGTCCAAATGACCGTCTTTATCAAAGAGTCTCGATATGGCGATCGGTTTGTTGAAATGCGAAAAGATTACTTTAAAAATGGCAACTATCCAGGTAGTGCTTTGATTACGGTCACTAATTTTGCAAGACCTGGTATCGAAATAGAAATCCAAGCAACAGGAGTCATTGGCGACAACTGTTCTCAAGAAAAGCGTTGCTCTGTTAGGAAATAAATATGTTTACACGTCGACAATTTTTAAAAAGTACGAGCTCTTTAGCTGGGGGATTAACCTTTTGTTCTTGTGGTATTTTAAGAACAGCTAATGCACAAAGTAATCCTGTTAAAAAGCCCCCAGTGATTATCAATGGGAAAAAAATTAAAGCTGTTGATGTGCATGCGCATTGTTATTTTCAGGATGCGATTGATTTAATGGGAGCGGAAGCAAAATCAGTTTTAGCCCCAACGCGAGGCCAGTTGAAAAATTTTATTAATGTTTCGGAGCGCGTTGAGGCCATGCAGGCGCAAGGGGTTGATATGCAAGTATTAAGTATTAACCCCTTTTGGTATCGTAAGGATCGAGAAACTGCCGAGACAATTTGTAAGATCAACAATGTTAATTTAGCAAAACTTTGTCAAGAAAATCCAGAGCATTTTGCGGGTTTTGCATCCTTAGCAATGCAATTCCCTGACTTAGCAGTCCAGCAATTAGATGAAGCAGTGAAGAAATTAGGTTTAGTTGGTGCCGCAATTGGAGGAAGTGTCTCAGGAGATGATTTCTCGAATCCTCGATATCATCCGGTATTTGCCAAAGCTCAAGAATTAAATGTGGCATTATTTATTCATCCGCAAAGTACCCCACAATTAGCACCACGATTTAAAGGTAATGGATGGTTATCCAATACCATCGGTAATCCATTAGATACGACGATTGCTTTACAGCATTTGATCTTTGATGGGACCCTAGATAAGTTTCCTTCTTTGAAAATTATTGCAGCGCATGGTGGAGGATATTTTCCATCCTATGCTCCAAGATCCGATCATAGTTGTACAGTATCGCCAACGATGTGTGATCCCAATATTGTTTTAAAGAAAAAACCTACAGAGTATATTAAGCAGTTGTACTTTGACTCTTTAGTTTTTACACCGGAGGCTCTTAATTATTTAAAATCTCAAGTAGGCGCAAGTCAGATTATGATTGGTTCAGATCATCCGATTCCCTGGGCAGAACAACCTGTAGATCACGTAATGACAACACCCAATCTTACTGATGCTGAGCGTATTGGAATTTTATCGGGTAATGCAGCTAGAGTCTTAGGGTTAAAGATTTAAACCATCCAATAACTCTTGTGAACTTTGTTAAACAGACATGATTAAATAATCATGTGATTAACGATTGCATTGAATTTGATTTTTAGCAATGACACAACTAAAAATTTTCTTTCCGTCATGACTATATTCGGTAAATAGCCATTGAAGACCCTCTTTGTCTTGTCGATCGAAAGTTGCGTATCCAAAATCTAAATAACTTTCAAATTCTTTGATTTTCATCTTTTTCTTTTGTTCTTGGCTTAAAGAGATATTTTTTTCTTTCAATTCCTCATAAGCGGAACCACCATTACCTGAAATCAAAGTTACAGGATGGAGATTTTCATAGGAGATTGCTTGAACCGTATGAACATGTCCATGTAATGATGCATGAAAGTTAGAGGATAAGAGAGTATCGCCTTGAATATTTTTCATGAGTAGTCCAAGGCTATTTAATTGTAGAGATAGATCATCCTTTGAATTCGTTTTTGGGGGAACAACAATTGAAATAGGGTGGTGATTTGCAAAAATACTAAAGGATTTTTTCTTTGCAAGTTCTTCGGCCTGAGCAATTTGCTTCGCATAAATCGCATAACTTATATCTTCAGGTTTCATATCTTTGGAGGGCAGGTTGGCAGAATCAAAATTAACAATTTGGGCTTTTGCTCCAAGAGCAACTGCGTATGGGTCTGAGTAATTTCCCGCTTCGTTTTTCGCATCATTACAACTCAGATGATCATCCCATGGACGACTATCGATGAAACGATGCCAACCTTGGCCGGCACGTTGGCAGGACTCATGATTACCTCTGACATATAACCAAGGAGTTTTATCTAATAGTGGCTTTGCGGGATCAAAAAAATCAGCTTTCCAAGTATCGAAACCATAACCATATGGCGAATTTTTACAACCCATTTGTCCCTCAGGGCATGGGCTTTCACGGTAGTGAATATCACCGATATGGACAACTAGGTCTGGATTAGTTTTTACAGCATGATTAACAATTTTTTTAAATGGCCACTTATTAGCATCATTGCAATCTTGAAATGCATTATCTGAGGCTTTCAAGCGACAACCCGTATCTGCAATGATCAAAATTCGTTCTATTTCAGATTTAAGGGCATGTAAAGTTTGTCCTTGAATAGTTGCTTGTTGAGCTCCTTTTGGCCAAGTAATTTCACATGTTGTAATTGGAAAATTTGAAGCAACCTCATCTGATTTTTTTCGCAGAGGAATATTAGCGGCTTGAGCTCTTATGGTTAGTTGTTGAGCAGGTAATTTATCCCATTGAATAGTCGGGCAGACTTTATCCGTTGTAATTGCTCTTACAACAACTTTCCCATTGCCCACGACTTGATAGATTTGTGCATTGTTATTTTTTGATTGGTCAATCAAGACATCTGAAAGAGTGCATCCAAACAGTGTGAATATAAAAATACTGAGGAGGAGAGTTTTATTCATATTTATTGAAAAATGATTGACTTTTAAAAGATTAAAAAACTTTCGTTAAGGTGATATCGTAATGCCAATTTAATATTTAAAAATGAATTATTGATTTGTAGATATTTTTATGAGTTATCTCATTTGAATCCAAGTGTAAAAATATGAACTATTTCTTTAAATATTCATGCTTTTGTAACACCAAATTCATATAAAAATGACAAAGAGATTCTATGCGATTTGAATTCAATATTATTTTTATATTAAAAACAAGATCATGAGTCTTTTATCGAAAGTTTAAATTTAAGAACTCATGTGAAGTTTTCATTATTTGAAAAAGTTATATGACATAAGTGTCATATTTTTGTATTGGTAATGAATTACAGCGCGGATGCTTATAGATAAGCACCCAATCCGTGAGCGGTCTGCGTGTGGTGAAATGCTTGAACTTAAGCTAATGTCTTTGAATAAAAAAGAGTTAATTAACTGTAATTTTTCCAATTTTTACAAGCTCTTTAAATCTTTCTGTTTCCTCTTGAATTTGAGCTTCCATCTCTTCTTGCGAATTTCCAACGACATCGATTCCTAAATCCTCCATTTGTTTCAAAAATTCAGGGTTGCGAATAATTTTTA